>CEUS01057089.1_pt1 | contig 21964 bp, 19 predicted proteins | sample 427031 | NCBI WGS metagenome assembly CEUS01 (sample SAMEA2622837, study PRJEB7988) | marine metagenome | biome: marine biome (ENVO:00000447); feature: marine epipelagic mixed layer (ENVO:xxxxxxxxx); material: "saline water (ENVO:00002010), including plankton (ENVO:xxxxxxxx)" | depth 140 m | reverse complement strand
TGTGCTACAAACCCTGAACTAATAATACGATGGTTAGACCAATTCAAAAACGAGATAGATTCATTCAAGACATTGCTGCAGGAAGGTGATCCAGAAGTTTTGTGGAAGTTCTTTGACGATCTATGGGAAGCTAGAGATAGATGGCTCCAGGATAAAATCTTGGCGAAGGGAGTTGTGCAAAGCCAAGGACTCCCTACTACCGTTGAAATGATGGGTGGCATGGTTTTGGGTGATAGATCAGCCGGAAAATTAAGAGAAATGTGGGACTGGCAAAACGATCCTAAACAGAGATAAGAAGAAAAACAATAACATGGTTAACAAAATAGTCATGCCATCTAATAAAATCGAAGGTACCCTATACCCTCCAGCTGATAAATCAATATCCCACCGAGCAGCTATTCTGAATAGTCTTGCTGAAGGCCAAGCTGTGATCACAAATTTTTCCGCGGGGGCTGATTGCATTGCTACCATACATTGCCTGGAATCCATGGGAGTAATCGTGGAAAGTTCTTCTTCCAAAGAAGAAACAGATCAGATAAAGATAATATCTCCGGGGATCAAACATTTTGAGGAGCCATCGAATGTGCTTAATGCAGAAAATAGTGGTACTACTATGCGATTTCTACTCGGAGCGCTAAGTGTAACGCCATTCCTGTCGGTTATAACCGGTGACTATTCGCTAAGAAACAGACCTATGGGTAGAATAGTGGAACCTCTGACACTTATGGGGTCTAACATAGTAGGTAGAATCAATAATACTAGAGCTCCGTTGGCAATAAGGGGAGGAAGCTTAGTAGGTATAGAATACGAAATGCCAATAGCAAGTGCTCAACTCAAATCAGCACTCATGATTGCGTCATTATTCGCTAGCGAAAAAACAACAATCCATCAGCCTGCTAAATCCAGAGACCATACTGAAAGAATGTTGTCAGCAATGGGAGGACGGTTAAGTGAAACAGATAATACAATTGAGGTGATGCCGAGCCCTGAACTTGTTCCAATCAATATAAATGTGCCTGGCGATATAAGTTCTGCCTCATTTTGGATAGTCGCCGCCGTTGCACATCCAAATGCAAAAATTCGATTGAACAATGTCGGTATCAATCCTTCGAGATCAGCCATAATCGACATACTTAAGACTATGGGTGGTAATATTTCTTTAGAAAATAACCGCACCGAAGGCGGAGAGCCTGTAGCCGACATTTTAGTGGAATCCAGCGATCTAACTGCTACTGAAGTGGGAGGAGACTTGATACCTATAATCCAAGACGAAGTACCCATATTGGCTCTTGCAGCCTGTATGGCAAAAGGCACTACTACAATAAAGAATGCCGAAGACTTGAGGAATAAGGAATCTGATAGACTCAATACAACGGCCTTGGAACTGTCCAGCTTAGGTGCTAAGGTAACAGAAAATATTGACGGGCTTTCTATACATGGAACTGGCTATATTCATGGGGGATCAGCCAAGGCACATAATGATCATAGAATAGCTATGACACTTGGAATAGCAGGGCTTCTGTCAAAAAATATGGTTACAGTAAATGGATCTGAGGTAGTAGACATATCCTATCCAGATTTTTGGAGAGATTTAGAATTTATTGCCTATCAATGACATTAATATTCCGAAAGAGACTCTATTTTGGACAAAACTGAAGGAAATTACCAACCAATATTACTAGTAATATCTGGCCCATCTGGCGTGGGCAAAGATTCAGTTATACAGCATCTGAAAGCAAACATAATCAATTGTCATATCACCATAACTGCTACTACTCGCGATATAAGGCCTGGTGAAATAGACGGAAAAGATTATATCTTTCTAGACAAAGTATCTTTCGTAGAAAAAATACGCCTAGATCAGTTTCTGGAATATGCGCAAGTCTATGGTAACTGGTATGGTATACCGACGAAACAGGTGACAGATGCATTAAGTGGTGGCAGCGACGTAATAATTAAGGCTGATGTTCAAGGTGCTTCAACAATAAAGAATAAAGTTGAAGGATCAATATTGATTTTCCTTAAACCTCCTTCTACTCTGGATCTAGAAAAAAGATTAAGGAAAAGGCATACTGAAGACGAAGGGGAACTGCATCTACGATTAGCGACTGCAAAAGAGGAATTATCAAAAATCGACCTTTTTGACTACATTGTCGTTAACGACAATGTAGCAGAGGCATCAGAACAGATAAAACATATTATAGATACAGAAAGATTTAATCAACACCGCACGAAAGTCAAAATATTGTAAATGATCCATATTCTGGCTTCACAACCTTGAAGAAAAGTGAAGTCTGGATTAAATAAAACGCGATTTACCGTAAGAAAATGAACTCAAATACTAACACAGAAAATCACTTCTCTTACGGAGGTGTAGTCTACGATAATAAAACCCATCAAATTATAATATGCGGCTGGGCTCACGGGGCCGAATGGTTATGGGGATTACCTAAAGGGACTCCTGATGTAGGCGAGAGTAACGAGGAAACTGCAATACGCGAAGTTACTGAAGAAACCGGATTACACGTATCAATAAGTCATTTTGTCGACAGTATAAATTATTCTTTTATACGCACTTCAGATAATGTATTGTGTCATAAAACCGTTGGTTTTTATCTAATGAATGCCATTGGGGGGTCTATAGAAGATCATGACGCAGAATTTGATCAAGTAAAATGGGTTGTCCCAGAAGAAGCTGCTAAAATGTTAGTACACGAGAACGAAATAAATGTGGTATATAAAGCTATGGACATTATAGGTAAATCCATTCGCCATGAGAAATTAAATTGATACAGGGTAGATTAATCACACTTAGAGAAAAACACCTGGATGATGCCTATCAAGATTATCAATGGCGCATCGATGAAGAATTAGCAACACTAGACGCTACTACACCCCTGAGAATGTCGTATGACAACTACTTGAGGCTCATAGAAGATGAATTGAGACGTCCGGTTCCTTGGTCTAGAAGATTTGCTATAGATACACATGACGGGAAATTAATTGGCAACTGCATGTACTACGATATAGACACCATAAGAAAGCAAACCGAAATAGGCATATTGATAGGAGACAGAGAATATTGGAACAAAGGCTATGGAACAGATGCAGTTGACACTATATGCCGATATATATTTGAAAGTACAGACTTCAAAAAGATATACCTTCACACCCTTATATGGAACACAAGAGCCCAAAAATCTTTCGGAAAGTCAGGATTTGAATATGTACGAGAAGTTAGAAAAGAGGGATATGACTTCTTGTTAATGGAATTGCTAAGAGAAAAATGGGAGAACATGAACACGTAGGCATGAATACATTAAATACAACATGTCTCGGACCACTGCATTATTTACATCGCAATCCTACTAAAAGGCAAACTGCAAATCATTAGAGAAGGACCAAGATCTGTAATGCATCTCCAACACTACACCCTCTCATCAGTTTTAGCTTCATTGATATTCTTGTCATCATGTGGACCAACTGAAGTTTCCGTAGAGGCAGAAGAAATCAACGTTAACACCGAGTTCAACACCTCGATTGAAGTCCCGGACCGAAACCAGATTGTTCTGCCAACAACCGATGCCCCAACACCGGTCATTATACCAACCCCAGTAGGTCTAGAAGCCATGAATGAAGCTCTACAAAGTGCGTTAACCGTATCTGAAGAGTTACAAAAAACAGCTGATAGTTTCGGTGAAATATTCGCTTCTATTGACCAATCAACTCCGACGGTGAAAAACAGTATGACAGATGAGCCAAAGAACATAGATCTAAATCATTTGTTGCTAAATGGGTTCTCGGTAAATAAAGAATCTACTGACAAATGGAGTTTCTCAGGTCTGAAAAACAGTTATATAGGGGTAACAACTTTAGATGAAGACGGCACTATAGAAGTACTCATATTTGAAAGTCCTATCATTGAACCGTCAACAATTGCATCAATAACCGCAGATATTTTATCGACAAATGGATACTCGAATAACGTTCTTAATCGTAACAATCTCTTTATGAGTTGCGCCCAATCTACTCTATGCATAGATTTTGTCAGCTCTTTGGAAAAAAGACTTGCCGAACTTTCACTAACTTGAATAAGGAATAGTCTTCGCGTATTTTAACCTTCCTATGAAAACATGTATGCTATATAATACGCATCCAGTTGACACATCATTTGAGTCGACAACAAATTTTTATTCGACATGGCTAAATCAAATAAAGCACGTTGTAACAAAAACGTCCAGAAAGCCCCTGTAGCTCAGCGGATAGAGCATTGGTTTCCTAAACCATGTGCCCCGGTTCGATTCCGGGCAGGGGTACCATATTTGGCATAACATGATAAACTAGTAGCCGCCTCATTAGAACAACGTACTACATGTTATTTTAATGTCATCAAAAGGCAAACTATCAACGACTTATAATAGGAGTGTAGCTCAGTTGGAAGAGCATCGGTCTCCAAAACCGAGGGTCGGGGGTTCGAGTCCTCCCACTCCTGCCATCTCTTAAAACGATGGGCATCACAGAAATAACCATAAAACACCAGCTGCCTTACTTGCCAAAAACTATCTTGGATGATTTAAATGTGGCATTAAAATATGCTGGTTATCAGATGGATTCGACCGACAAATATGTCTTACAATTCTCACGAACTATCCCGGACTCCAACGTCAATTTAACACTGGAGATTGTCCTCGGCCCTGAGCAAGATGGTCCACAAACTCCATTTTGGATCACGTTTTACTATCAGATAAACCCAGCCGCATTACCGAATCCAGAAAAATACAAAAACCTGCTACAATTTGAAGTCAACGAAATCCTGCAGACCATCATATGAATAGCTAACCCACTCATTTAGTATAAAAACTGTTCCAATGCACTTACACTTTCCCGATCCATACCGTTTATCATTGCCCGCTCCAAAAATCTTGTAATTTCATAGGTTGAAGAACTCTGAGAATCCAATGATCCAAAATCCCTCATCTGCAAGAATTTTGCCACTAACCACCTTGCTTTAACATTTGATTCTTCATATTGCAATGGGATCAAATGTTCCGGAAGAGATTCAGATACAAGCCAAAACCATTTAACATCATTCACGGACGGTCGCAATAAAAGTCCTCTCTCATATTTCTTGTCTTCACGGAAATGATTCTCGTCAATTGACTGGGAATCGTTGAGTTTCAATAGTTCTAAGGCGCTACGGCTCATATACCACGGTAAGTAACCAGCCTCCATACTTTCAGGCCAGAGCACCTCCCGATAGCTATTCTTTTCTTCTGTTTCCATTTTTGACCACTCGTTCTTCAATACGCGTCCAATCGTAGCCTCCGATGGTCCATCATATTCGTATCCTGCAGCACGCTCCATAGAACGCAATGCATCCAGAATCTTTACAGCTCCATATGTCTCATTGTTGGCCTTAATCATCTTTATTCTTTCTTTCCAAAAAGAATCAATTATTATAGGCATAATCCACTCCTTTATGCTACACAGTATCGTGTTTGTGATCGTATCATACACTTTTCCGGGCATCTTTTGCGCAAGTATAAACTTTTTTTGATTGTGCGTAAACCGGTCTATTTGCTAAAAGAACACATATAGACCCTATGATCACCAAAACCGCTACTATTTGGAACTCTAACCTATAACTTGTCGTATCTGCGATCCAACCAACCAAAAACGGAGCTGCGACTGTAGCTGGTAAATCAACAAACTGTAGAAACCCTCCAATAGTGCCAAACGATTTACGTCCAAAAAAATGACCCTGTATGGCAGGTCTAAGTGGCAGACTACCACCGTAAGCCGGTCCCAATATAACTAGTGCGACTGGGATCCATCTAGTGTTATGTATAAAAGAAAACATCAACAAACCAACACCCATCATTACAAATAGTAAAGCCAACAAATATTTAAGGTTCACGTAATCCCCTAACCAACCCACAGGGATTCTTCCAAATAGACTTATGAAAGCGAAAGCCGACAAAGACAATGCCGCTACAGCCGGAGATGCTCCTACTTCTTGCTGTAAATATGGAATCATATGTGCAGTCATTGTGGGAGGTACCATAGACCAACAAGCGTATACGGGCGCCAACATCCAAAAAGCACGCGTAGATAACGCCTCTCTCGCAGTAAATGATGGCTCTTCATCATAAGTCACTTCTTCTTCATCATCTCGATTGTATAAACTCGTTGAAGGAGCAAAATTATCGGAATCACTGAAACCGTCTGGTCTAAGTCCCATATCTTCCGGTTTGTGCCTAACGAATAAGGATAGAGGTAAACTTATAACCCATATTATTATTCCTGCAACTATACAGGCATTTCTCCAACCGAGAGATTCTATTACCCACGAAAATACGAATACAAAACTGCCCCCGATGCCAAATCCTGTCATCAGAAAACCCATTGCTCTACTACGTCTTCTAATGAACTAGTTCGCTAGAGAAATTTGTATTGGGCGAGACGATCCGAAACTAGAACCAGTGGACATTACCACTATGAATACCAGATAAAACATAAACAGGGAATTCACCTGGGATAATAAAATGAAACCCAGACCCAACAACGTCAAACCAAATAACATCAATTTTCTTGGTCCGTATTTGTCAACTAAAAAACCGGCCAAAGGAGCGACTAATCCGCCTTCCAAACGAGCCAGACCTAAAACAAGCCCTATTTGAGCCCTGTTAGCGTTAAATGCCTGCTGAAAATGGACAAAAAATGCTCCGAAACCATATACATAGAGCGCTCCATGAATCATAGTTATCAGCATCCCAGCACTAACTATGTACCAGCCGTAAAATATCCGAGGTTTATTCAAGAGCACCTCTCAATTGTCCTAATTTAGGTTCAAATTACTAAGATATAAATTCCCTTTGTCTGTACATAAATTTGTAAACTTTGTTCGCATATACTCTACAACCTAGATAAATTCCATCCATTGACGTTACAGTTACACCGTACATTACAATCGCATTGACGGCAATGACCGTTATTTACACACAAATTACAACTCTACTAGATTGCAAATACACCAACCGATACTCATTTGGAAAATGTAATTGACTAGTTAGTTACACAACACTATACTCGGTGTTTAGCGACACATCCAAAAAAATAACAATCCAGCTTAAACCACTGCTGCCCCAAGTCATTCACTACAATCAAAAACTTTCATGAAACATATAATTGTTTAAAATTAGAGTTCCCTATTTACTTCGAACTATTCGAATGCCAATCATAGTACTCCTGCTTTCAAATTTTATTACGATGACGGGCATGGGATTCGTGGTTCCTTTCCTGCCAGTATATGCAAGAGAACTAGGAGCCTCCGGGTTCGACCTGGGAATACTAGTGGCTGGATTTTCTCTAGCAATGGGACTTTGTCAACCGTTCGCTGGGTCGTTATCAGACAAATATGGTCGTAAAAAATTCCTAATGACTGGTTTAGCTATTTTTTCCACTTGCGGCTTTGCATATACCATAAGTGAATCTGTCATTGATATAACTATAGTTAGATTTGTACAAGGATTCGGGGCCGGAATGGTATTTCCTGTTGCCATGGCTTATATGGCAGATTGGACTCCACCAACATATGAGGGTCGCTATATGGGAATATTCCATATATCACTTATGGCTGGATTCGGTTCTGGTCCGGTAGCTGGCGGTATATTGAACGACGCTTTCGGTACTCAAACCGCATTCCTTGCCATGGGAATATCCGCCTTTGTTTCATTGCTATTGATACTATTATTCTTACCAGAATCACAGCAATCTGAAAAGAATAAACAGGAAGTACACTCCGTATTCAAAGTATTCATTTATATACTTAAACAGTCTAGGATGAGAGGGGTTTTGATAGTTCGAATAGCAATTATGCTCGCCATGGTCCCTAGTTTTATATTCTTACCTGTAATGATGACGGAAAATATGGAAGCCTCAGGAACAATTATAGGCATTGCAATTGCTATTAGAGTTCTGATAACCGCGTTGCTACAAATACCTTGTGGGATAATTGCAGATCGTTATAATCGGGTATATATCACTCTTATTTCAATTTTCCTTGTGGCTATAACTGTTTCCTTCTATGGATTCACCGAGACAACATGGCAACTTATTGGCACATTCATCCTATTAGGTATATGTGAAGCAGCATTTCTGCCAACTACAACCGCCATAGCAATGGAAAGCGGAGAAAGTTACGGAATGGGGGCAACAATGGGAGTGTTTAATACCGCTCAAACTCTAGGTATGTTTATTGGATCCATAGTAGGAGGACTTCTAATAGATACATATGGATTTGGTCAGGCATTCCTTATATTAGGATGTGCCGTGGGTTTTTTCAGCTTATTAGGAGCGGGAGTTTTGCTGAAAAACCCCAGAGCCTCACACCATTAGAAACTATGGTTATAACGTCTAAGATCATAAGTCCTAACATTATTCCCTAACATATTTTCTGATACCAGGGAAAAGTAAAACGAATACTATAACGACCAACAATCCTATGGATGATGACAAAGCCAAAGCGTTTTGAGCACCAATCTGATCAGCTAAATATCCCACTGCTATCACTCCTATAGGACTAGCTCCAATACCTAATGCCACGGATCCCATGGCTCTTCCCCTTTCATTAACGTTTACAACTCTCAGAGGTATTGCAATTTGCATGGTAGCGAAACCAGATGATCCTAATCCCACGAAAATCAACAACACTATCGATATTATATAATCCTGTGAAAAGGAAAATATAAATAAAGAACACAACATCAAGGAAGCACCCATTACATAAATCAGTCCTAGTTTTTTAACGTTGATCGAGGCTAATATCAGAGCGCCACACATTGCTCCAAATCCTGAGGAGGATAGTAGCACGCCAAAAAGTAATTCGTCACCTTGCAGAACGTCTCTAGCTATTACTGGAACCATTTGCATATAACAAAAACCGAATAGATTAAGTATTAGAGTAACAACAAAGACTGACATTAGAACTTGATTATGAATAAGTATTGATATTGAGTTCTTAACCTGAATAAAAACGCTTTCCCTGGCTACTTTATAAGGTACCGCAGGTTGTATTAATGGTAGAGAGATTAATATGATCAATCCCATTGAATATGTCGAAGCCAAAAACAAATAAGTCCCAGAATACCCAAACAAGTATATTAGAATTCCTCCCAATGCCGATCCAGCCATCATACTCCCAGTCATAGCTACTGTATCCAACGACGCGGGATTAACTATCTCAGACGGTGAGAATAATTCCGAGTAATAGGCTCTACGGGCTGCAAAATCTAATGTCCAAAGAGTACCACTAAGAAAGGTCGCTATATAAGCATGCCAAAATTCAAATCTGTCAGTAACAAGTAACAAAACCACTGAAATCACCACTACCATATTTATGGCCTGAACTAATTGCAATAACCTTAACTTCTGTACTCTGTCAGCTATACTTCCAGAGCTGATGCCAAGCAAAAACATTGGCAACATGCGACAAGCACCAACAAGGGCAACTTTAGAGGGTGAGTTTGTAATTTCCAAGACAATCCACGATAACGTTACAAGTTCCGCATTGCGAGAAATATACAATAACCAATTAGACACCCAAAGCCTAGCAAATGGGCCGGATTTTAAAGCAGTAAATGTTTGTATTTTGCCGATCAATATTGTTCAGTAGAAGGAATCCATAATTAACGTATGTTTTTATTAACTCGAGTCAGTTTATCACCTATGAAACTAAAATCCAAAACGAGATTGAAAGCCTAAGATTCTAATGATAAAATATTCCGGCTGAGTTTAATTACCTAGACAACATAATTCCTAGCGAATACATCTACTGTCGATTGATAAAATCCATTGATAGAGATCTAATCAAACTCTGGCATGAGTAAAGCCGAGGTGGTGGAATTGGTAGACACGCGGTCTTGAGGGGGCCGTGGGTGCAAACCTGTAAGGGTTCGAGTCCCTTCCTCGGCACCAAAAGTGGTATAATGGGATTGTAAGGCGACGTGGCCAAGTGGTTAAGGCGGAGCTCTGCAAAAGCTCTATTCGGCGGTTCGAATCCGCCCGTCGCCTCCAAATCTAATCTAACTGCCACCAACGTTCCATCTAAATCCTAAATGTTTCGACTGGCCCAGGTGGCGAAAGGGCAGACGCGACGGACTTAAAATCCGTTTCCCGACAAGGGAGTGGGGGTTCGAATCCCTTCCTGGGCACCATAAAACAAACAATTAACTACCACTTAGAATACGAACAGGATCTCCTGCTAACCAACAGAGTATATCTTCCAAAGTTTCTGTATAGAAAATTCTATAAACCTCTTCTGTCACATACCCCAGATGTGGTGTAAGTACAGTGTTATCCAGATTCAAGAATCCGTCATCTTCGCTAACAGGTTCGGAGTCAAAAACATCTAAACCAGCTCCTTTTATGGATTTAGCCCTCAAAGCGTTCAGCAGAGCAGCATTATCCACTATTGGACCTCTAGATGTGTTAATCAAATAAGCCGACTCTTTCATTAAACCAAGTTCGTATTCTCCTACTAATCCTTTTGTCCTATCACTCAGTTGCAGATGAATTGTAAGAACATCAGAATCAGTGAACAATTGCTCTTTAGTGACAAGTTTTACTTTATGCCTTGAAGCCACATCGTCAGTCAAATTCTGACTCCAGGCTATTACTGACATCCCAAAAGATAATCCAATAGCTGCCACTTTCCCTCCTAAACGCCCTAACCCTAAAACCCCTAAAGTTCTCCCTTCCAAATCAATTCCTAAAGACGTCTGCCATTTACCAGATCTAATATTCATATTTTCCCAAGGTATGTTACGAGCCAGAGAAAGTATCAACCCCCAAGTGAGTTCAGCCGTTGAGTAACTGGATCCACTAGTACCACAAACAATTACATCGGATTCGCGGGCTGCTGTCATATCAATAGAAGCATTACGCATTCCTGTTGTGATTAATAGTTTAAGATTTGGAAGGCTTTCAATGGTCCGCCTGTCAAAAATGGTCCGTTCTCTCATAGCCGCGATGACATCAAATTGTTCTAGTTCATTTGATAAATTCGACGGATCTATCCATTGATTAAAAAAGGTCACATTACAATCTGATGGAAGTGTGCTCCAATCTACAATATGTTCAGCAATTTTTTGATAATCATCTAATACAGCTATTCTTGTCATACCATCACCCCTAATCAATCTTTTTGCATCAACTTAAATACCATATAATGCTAACATGAATTCTTTACTGATAATTTATGATTTGACTGTATTACTAACCTTATTGTCCACCCCCAATCTAGATGTAACATACGCACAATTACTGTCAAAGACCCAATCCTGAGATACAAGTATAGGACAACAAACACACACAATCTCGAACAAGCTTTGAATGCGTTAGCGTCAAAATGATATTAGAAACAAATTTAATTATATTCTTGATCTTTGTAACGTTTTTGGGATCTACAGTGAAAACAACTACAGGGTTCGGTTTTGCCTTAATATCTGTACCATTATTACTACCTTTCATGGATCTTCCAAATATTGTGGCTATAATTCTGCCGTTGGTTTTAATCAACGACTACGCAATCACAATCACCCACAAAAATACATTGAAGCCAAAAACCATAGCACTAATGGCGACTAGTGCAATAGTTAGCATACCAATAGGTATATTCACACTATATGTAATCTCCACATATATCCTTAAACTAATAATATCAGCGTTGATACTGATAATTGCATTTTTTTTAATGTCAGGCCGAACGATTACTATTAAAAGAGAGAAAATAGCAACAATAATAGCCGGTTCTTTAAGCGGAATCTTAGCAAGCTCTTCAGGTCTATCCGGTCCACCAGTAACATTGTTGTTGATAAACCAAAAATGGAACAAGGTGGATTTCAGAAGTAACTTAGCACTCTATCTATCCATCATTGACTCAGCAACAGTTTTCTTTTTCCTGCTAACTGGTTTGGTCAATGCAGAGTCTTTATATGTCGATTTACTGCTTATACCCTCGGTCATAGGTGGTTATCTGTTTGGAAGGATCCTAGTAAAACACATCAGTCAATACATATTTACCAAGGTCACCATCACAATAATCATAGGAGGAGCTACGTTTACCATAATAAACACATTAATGACACACATATGATGCTAATTTTGCTATAATTGATTAACTTGATATTAAGATAGAAATTGGGAAATTGGCATGACTGGCTTTGATACTAAATTAAATGAAGCTATAAAAAAATACAATTCCCTGTTGTGCATAGGACTAGATCCAGATCCAAACCTTTTACCAATAAAAGACGTAGCATTATTTAACAAGGAAATAATTGACGCCACAAAAGATCTTGTGTGCTGCTACAAACCCAACTTAGCATTCTACGAATCTCTAGGAATGGATGGATTGCAGGCACTAGAACAAACAATAGCATATATTCCAAGTGACATACCGATTATAGGAGACGCAAAACGCGGTGATATCGGATCAACCGCACAGGCATATGCAAAAGCACTCTTTGATATATGGCAATTTGATGCCGTTACAGTTAATCCATATTTAGGCAAAGATTCATTAGACCCTTTTATTGCCTACAAAGAAAAAGGAATCTTTGTGTTATGTCACACCTCAAACCCTGGGGCATCAGATTTTCAGGAATTAACTATACAAGTTGATAAAAACCCACATACATTATTCCAACACATAGCAGCAAAGGCCGAAACTTGGAATGTTTATGGCAATGTTAGCTTAGTAGTAGGAGCTACTTATCCAAAACAGTTAAAACTCGTGAGAGATATCTGCCCAGACATGACCATATTAGCGCCCGGCATAGGAGCACAGGGAGGAGATCTGAGAGGCACAATTCAGTATGGATTAAACGGTGATGGTGCAGGACTCATCATAAATTCTTCCAGAGGTATAATCTACGCGTCTAAAGACAAAAGTGATTTCGCTAAAATAGCAAGACAGGCAGCAGATCAGCTGAGGACTAATATAAATATACACAGATGAAGTAACGAAAGTGAACAACAAATTAGCCATTGGTAATGTAATAACTCTCAAAAAAAAACACCCGTGCGGTGGTTACGCATGGACTATTTATAGACTTGGTGCAGATGTAGGGATCAAGTGTCTCAAGTGTAGCCATCAATTATTTATAAATCGATTGAAATTCATTAAAAGCATACGTGCCTAAAAGAAAAGAGTTCCTTCCTATCCATATAACTATCGTAAGTAAAATGGATCATTAATATAAATTGCGATACGATGAGATTAACTGACTTCATTTTGTCTCTACTTGTCTGTCGTGTCAAACCAATCTATAATTATTCGCAGCTTGGAAACAAGTTAACCTTGTCACAAGGAGACTATTGCCTAAAATATCAACTATATCTATAGATGGACCCGTAGCAGCCGGAAAATCCGCTGTTGGAACTTTACTAGCCTCTAGACTAGGTTATAGATTCATTGATACGGGTATGATGTATAGATCAGTTACTTGGGCGGTAATCAATAACCAAGTTGATCTGGAAGATGAGGAAGCTGTAACAAACATAGCGAATCAAACAATCATAGAAGTAGGTACAGGCGAAAACCCAGAGATTAAAGTTGACGGGGAAAACGTCGCCGGACAGCTGAGGACTAGACCTGTAGAACAAGGTGTATCTCGAATATCACGCTTCCTAGGTGTAAGAAAGGCAATGGTTAGTCGTCAAAGATTATTGGGCACTAATGGCAATATAATTATGGCAGGTAGGGATATAGGTACAGTAGTATTGCCAGACGCAGATCTCAAAATATTTCTTACTGCTTCTGCTGAAGAAAGGGCTAGAAGAAGACATCAAGAGATACTTGGTTCTGGCCAAAGCATAACATTTGACCAAGTCCTGCAGGATTTAAAACAAAGGGACAAATTAGACACAGAAAGAACAAATTCACCACTAAAACCTGCAGAGCATTCAACTATCCTTAACACGGACAATATAGAACTAACCGACGTAGTAGATCAGATAATAAGCATAATCGAGAAGCTCAGATGAATTTGGTTTACGGAACCTCAATATTTATGTTAAGACGAAGTCTGAAGCTATTCTCGAATTGGACCGTGGAAGGCACAGAAAACGTTCCAAAAGTAGGATCCGTCCTTGTCGTTGGCAATCACCTTAGTAATATGGATCCCGGGTTATTATCTGCATCTTTTCCCCGGCAAATACAATTCATGGCAAAAAATGGCCTTTTCACTAATCCAATAGCCAGAAGGTTTTTCCTGGCTTATGGTGCATTCCCTATAGCTGAGAATGGGAAGGAATTTTCTTCAATTCAAAGAAGCCTCGACATACTTGGTAAAGGCGGAGTTGTTGGCATGTTCCCAGAAGGTGGAAGAAACCCTTCGGGGCTTGGTAAGGCTATGCTCGGAGCAGGCATGATAGCCATTAGATCAGGAGTTCCCATACTGCCGGTAGGTATAACTGGCACAGAAAATCTGAGCCACTGGATAAGGGTGTGTTATCCGACAGGATCATTAAATGTTAAAATCGGCAAACCATTCAATGTGACTACTTCTAAAACCAAAAAGTTAAGAGACAATCTAGAATATGTAACAGATACAATTATGGGAAATATAGCAGCATTGTTACCACAAGAATACAGGGGTGTCTATAGTGAAAACTGGGAAGGCGCCCGCAGTTACACCTCTCCCCCACAATGGGGAACTTAAAATGGAGTAATATAATTGTGCGGCATAATCGGTTATACAGGTAATAAAGAAGCTACACCAATTCTCTTAAAAGGACTGAGTCAACTCGAATACAGGGGATATGATAGTTCAGGAATCGCTGTGTCCAACGGTGAGACTGGGGTATCTGTGCGGAAAGCTTCCGGCAAACTAGAAAGCCTAGTCAGTAACATTAGGCATGACTACCCATCTGGCAACCTTGGTATCGGCCACACAAGATGGGCTACACATGGAAAGAATACCGAAAATAATGCCCACCCTCATGGGGACTGCACAGGAAACATTTTGGTTGTCCATAATGGTATCGTGGAAAATCACTCAGCACTTAAAGATGAACTTAACAAAAATGGGCATACATTTGTATCAGAAACTGACAGTGAAGTAATACCACACCTAATAGAGGCCATCCTGCAGTCAGATTGTACTTTAGAAGAAGCCACTCTTATGGCAGCCAGGCAATTAGAGGGATCTCAAGCCATAGTGGTTATGAGTAAATCTGAACCTGAAAAACTCCTTGCCTTGAGAATAGGTAATGCTGGTGGCATTACGGTAGGCTACGGAGAAGACGAGGTAGTTATTGCCAGTGACATGACCGCAATAATCCCTCACACAAAAAAAGTCAACTTCTTGTCGGATGGTGAAATGGTTTCCACAACTCCATCAAATACTAAATTTTTCACCCTAAACGGAGAAGAGTTTAATAAAACCCCACAAACTCTGTCTTATGACCCGGTATCGATCGCAAGAGGTGGTTTTAAACATTTTATGCTTAAAGAAATTCATGAGCAACCCGAATCCATAATTTCCACATTACGGGGACGGGTAATCTTCGGATCCTCTAATATTCTTCTTGAAGAAATACCCTTAGATAAGAAAACTCTAAGGGATATGAATAGGGTTGTACTGGTGGCTATGGGTACTAGTTTCCATGCAGCTTTGGTAGGTCAGCATATGATAGAACAATTATCCGGTATTCCGGCTACAGCAGAAAACGCGTCGGAATTCAGGAATCGCAATCCAATAATAGATGAAAAAACACTGGTAATTTCAATTAGTCAATCTGGAGAGACAACCGATACATTATTGGCTATGGAGACAGCCTTAAATAATAAAGCTACAGTACTAACCATATCCAACGTGGAAGAGAGTCAAGCCAGTCGGCTGGCGCAGGGTAATATATATCTCAGGTCTGGACCAGAGATAGGAGTGGCTTCTACTAAAACTTTTACTTGCTCCATGGAAGCATTATATATTCTTTCAGCATATCTGGGACGCCAAAATGGATTTCTTTCAGAAGAAATGTTACGTGAGAAACTGATGGATCTAGAAAAACTTCCAGATAAACTTGGAAGGATAACCTCCGGCTCAAAATCCTATATAAAATTAGCCGAAATCTATCACGATACATCAAATTTCTTGTACCTTGGGAGAGGGATAAACTACCCAATAGCTTTGGAAGGGGCACTTAAACTAAAGGAAATATCATATATCCACGCCGAAGGCTTTCCAGCTGGAGAAATAAAACATGGTCCCATAGCACTAATTGACGAAAATATACCTGTAGTCGCCATAGTTACATCTGGAAAAATGAGAGAGAAAATGGTGAACAACATACATGAAGTAAAAACACGTGGCGGGAAAATAATAGCAATAGCGACTGAAGGGGACGAAGAGATAGAAACATTGGCAGATCACACCATATACATACCTGACGCCACTGAAATGCTTACTCCGTTACTTACAACCATACCACTGCAATTATTGGCTTACCATATAGCGGTGAAAAGAGGATGTGACGTGGATCAACCTCGTAACTTGGCCAAGACCGTGACGGTGGAGTAGAAGGAAACAGTGATTTAAGATGAGAACATTTTGGAAGGATTAGCAGTAGTGGGTTTTGTGTTTGACATGGTCGGAGTGGTCGCACTAGTACGTCTAGAAAAACTTACAAGGACTTTAAAAGAAAAAGGAATTCTCGAAGAGAATTACAAGGAAGAGTAAATCACTGTTTTGTTCAAATCAGTAACCGTAGAATAATCTTATATGTAAAACAAGTAGAATAGATTACTTACTTCAAGACGGATCAATAACGATTCAGATAATACTGGTATAATCATAATATGCAAGAGAAATTCGATTCACTAATAAAGTTCAGGGATGATCACCTCTCTCCACATGCTATAAAATCAAGAGATGCTTCTGAGCGATCAAAACCTGAAGATAGATCCAGAGTACGAACGGAGTTCCAAAGAGATAGAGATCGGATAATTCATAGCAATGCGTTCCGCAGATTGAAACACAAAACTCAAGTCTTCATAGCTCCAACAGGTGACCATTATGTAACAAGAATGACTCATACTCTGGAAGTTTCTCAAATAAGTAGAACGATCGCCAGAGCACTGAACCTTAATGAGGATCTTGTCGAAGCTATTGCATTGGGACATGATCTTGGGCACACTCCATTCGGACATTTGGGTGAAGAAGAATTAAACGAATTACATCCCGAAGGATATCGACACGCTGAACAAAGTGTACGGATAGTTGAATATCTCGAAAAAAATGGGGAAGGCTTGAACCTAACTTGGGAAGTTAAACATGGCATGAGATCACACTCCAAACCCAAGGGAGACATTATGGGTAAAACTAATGACGAAAATCTCTCTCTAGAAGCTCAGATAGTACGGATATCGGACGCTATCGCCTACCTAAACCATGATATAGGGGATGCGATCAGAGCGGGGGTTTTAAATGAATTGGATCTCCCACAGGAATGCAGAAATGTTCTCGGCTCTAGACACTCTGAAAGGATAGACACACTAGTTACGGATATAATAACCTCTTCTTGGGCCGTTACAGGTCAAGACTCAGGCAGTAATATAGAAATAACAATGAGCCCCCAGGTAAGTGATGCTTCTAACCAACTCCGCGATTTTATGTTTCAGAATGTTTATCTTCCTGAAGGACAAACAGAGGTAAATAAGAATTCCAGACAAATAGTGCGGTTTCTATATAATCGGTTTGTTGATAACCCAGACGAGATACCCATCGAATATCATATTAGAAATGAAAATCCTTCAAGAATGGCTACTGATTATGTTTCAGGCATGACAGACTACTTCGCAATACGGCTAGCGGATCAAATAGAACCAGGGATTGTCAAAGATTCCAAACTCTGGAAAATCTAGATTACTTTTTGCAATTAATAAAGCGATTTGGTTCACTTTAAATCAATACAATCTGATAGAATTGGTACTATATATAAAATAGAAATACCTATTAAGGCTAGTGACATATTATGACCGTAGTACAAGATATAAAGAACCGTTCAGACATAGTGGATTTGGTTTCTAACTACGTAACACTGCAGAAAGCTGGCAATAATTTCAAGGCTAACTGCCCTTTTCATTCAGAAAAAACACCATCCTTTGTTGTGTTCCCTGAAAAACAAACTTGGAGATGCTTTGGCGCATGTGCAACAGGCGGAGACGTGCTTTCGTTCATAATGAAGGCAGAAAACGAAGATTTCAGTGAGGCGTTAACGAGACTCTCTCAAATAACAGGGGTAGCCCTTCCAACAAAGAGAGAGAATAATCAATCTGAAAAAATTTACCAAATTAACCAAGAAACTATGGATTTCTTTAGAAACATACTGAAGTCCGAGGAAGGGGTATCTGCAAGGTCATATATCCAAGAAAGAGGTATCGATAATGAAACTGCTGATAAATTCAGTATTGGACTTAGTCCAGGTGGAAGAGAAAGCCTAATCAGGCATCTCTTAAATGTAGGTTTCACAAAAGAAGAGATATCAACTTCTGGAGTGGCTACAACTGGGAGAGACGGTGCTATAAGAGACCTTTTTACACAAAGATTAATGTTTCCAATTATGAACAGTTCAGGAAGAATATGTGGATTTGGTGGAAGGACACTAAATAATTCGAACCCCAAGTACCTGAACACTCCTAAGACTTCTGTTTTTGATAAAAGTAGTATCCTCTATGGTCTAAATGTTGCAAGACAAGACATCAAAGATTCAGAAACTGCTATAGTAGTCGAAGGATACATGGACGTAATCACAGCACATCAATACAATTACAAAAATGTAGTTGCACAAATGGGAACGGCCCTGACAGAGCAACAAGTTTCAACATTGAAATCTGTGGCAACAAATTTCATATTGGCATTGGATCCAGACCAAGCTGGAAGACAAGCCACATTAAGAAGTTTGGAATCATCTTGGCAAGCTATGCAAATAAGCTTTATAAGAGCAGGTCGAGGTCGAACCGAGACAATATTTAATGAACGAAGAGCACCGAATACTTTACGAATAGCAACCCTTCCTGCTGGAAAAGATCCAGATGTGCTGATCAGAGAAAACTCAACTGAATGGGAAAATTCTATAAAGATTGCTCTGCCGTTAATGGATTATCTATTGAATGAACTCCCTTCAAGATTCGACGTAAGTAGGGATGACGGGAAACTACAATTATTGGAATCTTTGAGCCCCTTTGTAAGAGGTGAGCGTAACCCTTTCATATACAATAGACATATAAATAAACTATCGGAAATCCTCTCCACAGAGTCGAGCTATATAGAAAAACAGGTTTGGAGCAACACTAATATAGATATGAACAGACGAAACATGAGATCAGTTGCATCCAGGAATATACAAAAGGTACCGGATATTCCTCTTACTGATTTACTAGAGGAGTACTGCATATACCTGTTAATTAAATATCCTGACCTAAGAAACGAAGGTCTGGAGATATCCGAAACTTGTTTTGAGTTATCTGAAAACAGAGATATCTTCACAAAATGGATTAAATGCTCTACCATTGAAGAGTTAAAAATGGAAATACCAGTCTATTTGAGTGACCACTTAGAAACAATAATAAATATCAACCATCCTCTACTGGACACTAAAGAACGATATAAATCTCTCAAAGAAATAATGAAGCGATTAAATGAACGTTCCTTAAAATTGCAAGAACAAGCCTTACTAGACAGACTTGAACAAGTTGATTGGAAAAATATATCCGCTCTCGAAGATTCGTTAGATCAATCAACATTAATAAACAAAAACCTGAAAGAACTTTTCTTAGACAAAAACAACTGAGGTATCCCTATGAACAAAAGACAAAGTAAAAAAGAATTGGATGAGTTATTGACTCAACTTACCGAAGATGAAGTAGAAGAAAATATTGAATCCCCTCTGACTCCAGCTGAAAGTCTGGTCCCGGAAGATTTTTCTGATGCCGACAGTCCTATGTTGACCATTACAGAGCCCGACCCTTTAGTACTTAAAGAAGAACTCGATGAAATAGCTACTGAAGAATTAGAAGATTCAGAAGGACCCTTGGACCAGAATCTGGATATACCGGATATGATAGACGATCCCGTAAGAATGTATCTTAGAGAGATAGGAAGAGTCCACTTACTAACTGCCAGTGACGAACGAACTTTAGCTCGGAGCATGGAATGTAGTAATCAACTACAGCTTATAGCAAAAGAAATGACTATAAAAGATGGATGGGAACCAAAAGGGTATGAAATTATATGTTCAATAATTAATAGGATTAGCAGTGCTAATCCAGCAGCCAATATGATTGGCCACCAGTTGGAATATACTGAATCAGTAACATTGTCACATGTTCGCTCAGACCCTAAATTCCTAGCTGTCTTGGATAGCGAAATGGAGATAGAACTTTTGGTAAGCCTTACGGAAAACACGACTTTCGAACCTGACGAGTTCAGACGTGCAATACTCAACCTTTCCGTAAACAGTAGAATTATACCTGACAGTGTTTTGCTATTAATTAATCAAGATATCCCATTAGAGAAGCTTGCAGATTTTCTAGATGATCCAGAATTCTTACGAGATATACGTGTTCAAGAAACCGAGCTTAAATCGTATATAGAACAGCTAGTACTAGAAGGCTACAAAGCCCACCGACATTTGGCTGAAGCAAACCTTAGATTGGTTGTTAGTGTAGCCAAGAAATACATAGGTAGAGGAATGTCACTCTTGGATCTTGTTCAAGAAGGCAACATAGGACTTATAAGGGCTGTTGAAAAATTTGACTATCGCAAGGGCTATAAGTTCAGTACATACGCCACGTGGTGGATTAGACAAGCTATAACCAGAGCTATAGCTGACCAGGCTAGAACAATACGGATACCTGTTCATATGGTTGAGACCATAAATAAATTAATGAGAACTAGCAGACGTCTAGTTCAAGAACTAGGCAGAGAACCAACTAGTGAAGAAATCGGCAGTGACATGGAACTGGCCCCAGAAAAAGTTAGGGAAATCTTAAAAATATCTCAGGAACCTGTATCACTAGAGACTCCCATAGGAGAAGAAGAAGACAACCACCTAGGGGATTTCATTGAAGATAGATCTGCAATTGCACCAGCAGACGCAGCGTCCTCTCAGCTATTAAAGGAACTTGTAGAAGACGTCTTAGAAACCCTAAACATACGGGAACGCAGGGTACTACAAATGCGATTTGGCCTAGAGGATGGCAGAGGCAGAACATTGGAAGAAGTAGGTCGCGAATTTGGTGTAACCAGGGAAAGAATAAGGCAAATAGAAGCGAAAGCTTTGAGAAAACTAAGACATCCATCCCGTTCACGAAAACTCAAGGATTTCTTGGAATAGTTACATCCCGTAAGTAAAAGGAATAACAGTTGCTTAGTTTATACGAAATTCAAGTGTTGTCTGTAATAATGATGTTCGGTAGCATGGTAATAGCCTTAATCTCACTGAAACTTGGCTCTACTCGAAAAGATGCTTCTTTGTATCCATTCATCGCTGCGACATTCAGCTTTTTCACCTGCATACCATACGCAAGCTACATAGCCGGCGCTTGTTTTTTGGTTAACACCATCGTCGGTGTTAGTCTCTACCGGGATGAATAACTAACAGATTGGTACCCCAGGCAGGACTCGAACCCGCAACCTACGGGGTAGAAACCCGTCGCTCTATCCAATTGAGCTACTGGGGCGAAAAGCTAAGTCATATTCTACCAAGTTAACGTTACAGCGCCAAGAGATCAAGTCACATTTTTTCTATTTCATATAATATTTTATCAATATTTCGGCGATCATTTCGATTCTTAAGTCAAGAACGCCAATAACTCTACACCACTTACAAAAGCAAACGATATCAAACAACCCGCCAGAACAACACCTATAGATAGCATAATAATCGATTTGATTACAGG
>CEUS01167675.1_pt1 | contig 21981 bp, 32 predicted proteins | sample 427031 | NCBI WGS metagenome assembly CEUS01 (sample SAMEA2622837, study PRJEB7988) | marine metagenome | biome: marine biome (ENVO:00000447); feature: marine epipelagic mixed layer (ENVO:xxxxxxxxx); material: "saline water (ENVO:00002010), including plankton (ENVO:xxxxxxxx)" | depth 140 m | reverse complement strand
TTAAATGGTGATGTCTGTATATCTTTTTGTACAGAATCTCCATCAAACTTTCTTCCAATTAATCTTTTGGTTGCAAAAATTGTATTAGTTGGATTTGTTACCGCTTGTCTTTTAGCCGGTGTACCTACTAATCTTTCATCTCCAAATGATACAACTGAAGGTGTTGTTCTATTTCCTTCAGCATTTTCGATTACTTTAGCACCTTTACCCTCCATTACTGAAACGCAAGAGTTTGTAGTACCTAAGTCTATTCCAATTATTTTACTCATCTTTTCTCCTTTACGCCTTTATATATAAGCACGTTTTTTTAATTTACGACCTTTTAGATAGGGTGCCTAAACACCCTACCCTTAATCAAGTCTTTATTTTATTTTGATAGTTCTTGGCTTTTTAGCTTCTGGAATAATTCTTTCCAAAGAAACTTTAAGCAAACCATCTTTAAGTTCTGCACCTTTAACCTCAACTTCATCGGCAACTGTAAAAGATTTAGAAAACATTCTTTTAGAAATACCTCTATGGATAACTCCATCAGCTTGTTCTTCTGTTTCTTCTGCCTTTTTAATTGATTTTACTGTTAGTACATTATTTTCATATTCAACATTAATATCTTCTTTGCTGAATCCTGCTAATGCTAACTCAATATCATAAGTGTTGTCTCCTGTTCTTACAATATTGTATGGTGGATAATTTACTTGTGGAATAGTCATAACGTTTCCGTCAAACATATTCTCAAAATGGTCAAATATATTATCGAACCCTATTGTTATTGGTCTTAATTGATTAAAAATAGATAGATTTTTTGTCATTTTAACTCCTCCTTTTAAGCAAGTTTATGTAATGTAGATCCTATCTAAAGCAATCTACAAAGTTATTTATACTAATATAAACATTAATTTAAAAAAGTCAAGAGGGGAAAAGTGGAAAGTTTGTCCAACTTTCCCCCAATTTATCTCAAGTTAACTTGAAAATGCCTTAAATTAGAAAGTAAATTTAAGACCTGTGGAATAATTGTCTGTATCATTAGATGATCCAGTTTTATCTGAATGTTCATACTCAACATACGTAGATAAAGAATCAGTTATTCCAAATGATGCACCGGCAGTATAAAATGCTGTTGAATCTTCGATTTTACCGTATCCACCTGTAATTGTTGTATTACCTGTAGAATAAGATCCAATGATTTCATTGCCTGTTACATCAGTTGCGGCATCTTTTAACGTGTGAGTATAACCCACAGTTATTGGAAGCCCTATAGATGAAGCATCTGCTGTAAGTCCAACACCATAATAATCAATGTCATTGACATTATCATTAGACATACCGCCTGATACTGTGAACGTACTGCCATTGTATGTAACTGTTGCTTCTCCAACATCTACACCACTTTTACCAGTAGATCCATCTATTTTGGCCAAGCCATCAAATGTAAGTGGGCCTAATACGTTCGAGTACGCAATCGTGTTTGTATCTCTTACGAACAAACTTTGATCAGCACCTGAACCATAAACTTCAAATACATCTGTGTTTCCACTAACATTATCAGTGAACGGAGATGACTGTCGCCCAGCAGATACAGATCCAATCTCACCAAAGTTTAAACCTACATAGGCTAACTTTGAATCAAAAGGATTGTTATTACTGTCGTCAGTATCAACGCCAACTTCTAATTTAGCGAAACCTGTTATGCCTTCGCCTATACCTTCGCTGGCATCTATACCAACATAAGATGAGTTATTTTCGGCCTTTAAATTGTGTTTGCCGTTTGTGTCTTCATCATTACTAACTTTATAGTTTATTGAACCGTAGATATTTGTTTCTACTGCTTCAGCTTCACTACAAGCTGTTAATGAAAAAAGAAAACCTGCAAATAATACAACCAAGGCTGTGCTTATTATTTTTCTCATCATTTCCTCCTTAATTGTTCCTTCATTGGAACATTAAAAATAGAGTATGTATTTTTTTCATACTCAAGATACAATATAGTGTATAAGTTGTATTTTGTCAAGCATATATTGTAGGTTGTGTAAGTTATTGTTGAGGATGAAATAAAAAATGTTAGAATTTAGCTAAATCAAAGTCTAAAACAGTGGCAACTAAATGTACTCTATCTTCTTCTCCACCATTAAATGCATTATGATATTTTGTATTATCAGTAATCCAAGTTGATCCATCTGCAGGCATATGATGAACTACATCATCAATACACATACGAGCACCATAGTTTGTAACTATAGGAATATGTAATCTTGGTTCAGGATCTCTATGCCAACTTAAAGTTGTACGAGGTAATTTCCATAACAATCTAATTCTACCAATTTTATATTTGTTACATATACTATCATACACATCTTTAAAATAAGTGTCTTCGAATAGTTTTACAAATTCTGAATACTTTGTTTCATCAATTGGTTCTTCTCTTTGAACTTCTTCGTATGTACTATCTGGTTTAGTCCAAAACAATCCTCTAACATTACCGCCAGTAATTGAATTTGGATCTCCTGGCACCTGTGTTAAACAAATTGCATTAATATCTCTTTCACCTAACGGAGATTGTCTTGCTACTCTTGAATCAACTTCTTTTAATGCTGATTGCATTTTCTTAATATCAAAATTTAAGTCTGGATCTTTATAAAAGCCTTTAGGCATCGAATGTTATTCCTTGTGCTAATGGTAGGTCTTTACCATAGTTTGTTGTAACAGTAGTTCTTTTCATATACTGTTTCCAAGCATCAGAGCCTGATTCTCTTCCGCCGCCTGTATCTTTTTCTCCACCAAATGCTCCACCAATCTCTGCACCTGATGGTCCTATGTTAATATTTACTATTCCACAATCTGAACCTTGTGCAGAAATAAATGTTTCAGCTTCTTGAATATTGTCTGTAAATATACAAGAACTTAATCCTTGATCTACATCATTTTGTATTGCTATTGCTTCATCTAGCTCATTATATTTCATAGTATACAAAATAGGAGCAAATGTTTCTGTTCTTACAATATCGCATTGTTCTGGTACTTCAACAATAGCAGGTTTAACAAAGCCTTCTCCAAGATCTGCTAATGGTTCTCCGCCGTGTATTGTATATCCTTTTTCTTTACATTCTTTTAATACACCTTGCATTTTATCTAATGCTTGTTGATTTATTAATGGACCTACTAAATTTTCTCTTTTTATTGGATTTCCTATAGGTAAACTTGCATATGATTTTGTTAATCTTTCCAATAATTCATCATATTTAGACTCGTGTACTATTAATCTTCTTAATGTTGTACATCTTTGTCCACAAGTTCCTACTGCACTAAAAACAATAGCTCTTACTGCCAAATCTAAATTTGCGTGTTTAGACACAACCATTGCATTATTTCCACCTAATTCATATAATCCTTTACCCATTCTTTCTGATACTAATGGTGCTAATGCTTTACCCATTTCACAAGAACCTGTAGCACTTAATAAATTAATCCTTTTGTCTTGTGCCATCCAACGTGATTCAGTTACATCACCATCTATAATTTCTAAAAGTTTACGTTCATCATCAGTTTCTACAGTTTCGTCCCAAATCTTTTTACATAAATGAGATACTTCCATTGTTTTTGGAGATGGTTTCCAAATAACACTATTACCACATACAATTGCTAAACAAAAATTCCAACCCCAAGGTGCAACAGGAAAATTAAAAGCTGTAATTACACCAACTACTCCAATAGGATTCCAAATTTCTTGTAGTCTATGATCCTGTCTTTCAGAAGGCATTGTTTTTCCATATAGTTGTCTTGATAGCCCAACTGCAAAATCACACATATCAATTACTTCTTGTACTTCACCTATACCTTCTACTAATATTTTTTTACTTTCTCTAGTAACACCTTTTCCAACTGATACTAAATTTTCTCTTAATTTATTTCCAAACTTTCTAATTGCCTCACCACGTACAGGTGCAGGAACAGTTCTCCATTTTTTCTGTGCTTCAATTGACTCATCAATTACTTTAATATATTTGTCTACTTTCATAAAACTACTCCATTATTAAATTTATTTTTTGTCCTTCTGTTGTTTTACTTGGTAAGTCACCAAACAGTTCTACATATTTTTCTAAAACTTTTTTATAAAATATAGTTGAGTCGTGACTAACTTTTTGATTTATTTCAGATAAAGATAAATTGTCAGCATTTTGCATTACTATTAATGCTCTTGCTGATTCTTTTTGCAACGTTCTTAAATCTAATTTATCTATCATTATCCTACTGATCCTTCTAATGTTACTGATAAAAGTTTATTGGCCTCAACTGCAAACTCCATTGGTAACTGTTTAGTTACTTCTTTTACAAAACCATTTACAATTAAGTTCACAGCATCTTCTTCTTTAAGTCCACGTTGTCTTAAATAAAATAATTGTTCATCAGATACTTTTGATGTTGACGCTTCGTGTTCGCATTTAGAAGATTTTGTTTTACTTTTAATATAAGGTATAGTAAGTGCTGAACACTTATCTCCAAGAAGCAACGAATCACATTGAGTATAGTTTTGTGATTTTTTAGCATTACCACCCATTGATACTAATCCTCTATAAGTTTGCTTTCCTTGTTTTGCTGAAATACCTTTTGATATAACTGTTGATTTTGTATGTTTTCCTAAATGTATCATTTTAGTTCCTGTATCAGCTTGTTGTTTACCTGTTGATACTGCTACTGAATAAAACTCTCCTACTGAATAATCTCCCATTAATACACAAGAAGGATACTTCCAAGTTAATGCTGAACCTGTTTCTAATTGTGTCCAAGATATTTTACTTTTACGTCCTTGACATTTACCACGTTTAGTTACAAAATTATATACACCACCTTTTCCATCTTCATCTCCTGGATACCAATTTTGTATTGTTGAATATTTTATCTCTGCATTTTCTTTTGCTACTAATTCAACTACCGCGGCGTGTAATTGATTTTCATCACGCATTGGTGCTGTACATCCTTCTAGATAAGATACGTATGCATCATCTTCACATATAATTAATGTTCTTTCAAATTGTCCTGTGTTGGCCGCATTTATTCTAAAATAAGTTGATAGTTCCATAGGACATCTAACTCCTTTAGGAATATAAGCAAATGAACCATCTGTAAATACAGCTGAATTTAAACAAGCAAAAAAATTATCACCTTGTGGTACTACACTACCTAAATATTTTTTAACTATTTCTGGATATTTTTCTACTGCTTCACTAAAGCTACAAAAAAGTATACCTTGTTTTTCTAAATCTGCTTTGTACGTTGTAGCTACAGATACAGAATCAAATACTGCATCAACGGCCACACCTGCTAATGCTTTTTGTTCGTGTAATGGAATACCTAACTTATTATATGTTTCTAAAATTTTAGGATCTAATTCATCTAAAGATTTTAATTTAGGATTAGGTGTTGAATAATATGATATTGCTTGATAGTCAATTGGCTTAATATCTAACTTTGCCCACTCAGGCTGTTTCATATTCAGCCAAACCTTATAAGCTTTTAGTCTCCAGTCTAAAAGCCATTGTGGTTCTTTTTTAAAACTTGATATCTTTTTAATAACGTCTTCATTTAGACCAGGGGGTAGTGTATAGGCTTCAATGTCCGTAGTAAAGCCTTCTTTATAATCTTTTCCTACCTTATGCTCATCTAACATTATTTTATTTCAACGTTACCGCCAACTTCTTCCAATTGTTTTTTAATTTCTTCTGCTTTATCTCTTGGTATTTCTGAATCAACTTCTTTAGGTAATGCTTCTACAAATTGTTTAGATTCCATTAGTCCTAAACCTTTAATTGCCTTAATTGCTTTTAAGACATTAATTTTAGTACCTTCTTTAAAATCTTTTAATATAACTGTTACAGGAGCATCTGCGTCTGCTGGAGCTCCCGCGGCGCCACCACCTGCTGGTGCAACACCGGCCGCCATATTATCTAAATCAATATCCCAAGCTTTAGCTAATTTTTTAGCAAGATCGGCCGCTTCCATAACTGTTAATTGTCCAAGTTCTTCAACAATAGCATCTAAATTTCTTGTAATAGTTTTAGATGTTTCTTCAGCTTTTGGTTCTACTGGCTTTTCTTCTGCCTTTGTTTCTTCAGCTTTTTTTACTTCATCTTCTGACATAGTTTTCCTTATTAATTATATTTAATTGTACATCAGTATTATATAAAATACTTATCAGGAAGTCAATAGGATTAGGATAATCTCTTCTTAATTTCACCCAAAGACTGTAAGAAAAAGTCCATTTCTTCTTTGGTATTATATACACCTAATGATACTCTAACAGAACCAGTTAAACTGTACCTTTTATGGAATAACATAGCACAATGTTGACCTGGTCTTGTAGCAATACCATATTCATCTAAAAACATTGACATATCTTCGTGATGTATTCCTTTAATATTAAATGATAAAACAGCATTAGGCTTATTACCACATAGTAACTCAATATCATTATCAGATGCTAATTTTTCATACAAATACTCAACTAATTGTTTTTCGTGATTTAACATATTATCAAATCCAACATCATAATAAAAATCAATTGCTTCTTTTAATGCTACAATTTCAGCAACTGGGTGTGTTCCAGCTTCCCATTTTTTTGGTCCATCTGCATATTGAATAACACTTTGCGTTGCATCAAGTACCGTTCCACCACCACCTTGAAAAGGCGATAATTCATCTAACCATTTTTCTTTGGCGTACAAAGCCCCAACGCCTGAAGGTCCGTACATTTTATGACCACTAATACAATAAAAATCACAATCAATATCTTGTACATCAACTTTCATATGTGGTGCACCTTGTGTACCATCTACAAAAACTGCTATTCCTTTACTGTGTGCTATCTCACATATTTTTTTAACATTAATTACTTCTCCAGTAACATTTGATAAATGAGTTATTGCTATCATTTTAGTTTTTTTAGTAATTAAACTTTCTAGCTTATCTACATCTAATGTATAATCATCTTTTAAAGGAATAAATTTAATTGTTGCATTTTTATGAGCTCTTTGCAAATGCCAAGGAAGATAATTTGAATTATGTTCTAATTCAGAACAAATTATTTCATAATGATCACGTTGAGTTCTGCCAAAACTTTCTGCAATCGTATTAATAGCTTCTGTGGCACTTTTAGTAAAAACAATTTCATCTACAGAACCAGCATTTAAAAATTTTGCAACTGCTTCTCTACTATCATTTAAACATTTACTTGCACCTGTACTTAACTGGTGTATACTTCTCCCAACACTACTATATTCTTGTGCATAAAAATCATATAATCTATCTAATACCCTTTTCGGTTTTTGTGAAGAATTAGCACTATCTAAATATACTAATTTTTTACCGTTAGGTAATGTTTTATCAAATATGGGAAATTGTTTTCGAATATTGTGCATAATAATATTTATTGTTGATGGCGGAGTATACGGGATTCGAACCCGTGGTCTTCGCCGTGACAGGGCGACGTGTTAACCGCTACACTAATACTCCGTAATGGTGGGCAGTAAAGGACTCGAACCTTTGACCCCCTCGGTGTAAACGAGATGCTCTACCAACTGAGCTAACCGCCCTTGAATTAAACATCTATTTAATGTTCTCCTTCTCCATTAAATTTACATTTAATAAAAAATAAATTGACTCTGATAAATCAGGCCATTTTTTAACTAGAGTTTCAACAAATTCATTTCTTTCGTCTTTGTTCATTCTAGCTATTTGTTCTACAAGTTCATCTATCATTTTTGTTCTCCCTAAATGCTGAACGCAATAAAACTAATCTAACATCCATATCTGTTATTTCACACAATTTTTCTATTACTAATACAACTTCATCTTCTCTTAACCAACCGTGTACTTGATCATCTTTATCACTAATACCTTTTAAATCAACAAACTCTCCAGCTTTATCAAATACTGCAATTTCAAACAAACCTTTATCTCCACCATAAGATGTAGGTGAGCATACTATACTCATTTTGTAATCTACAAAATCTATTATAGCTTGTTTGCCTTTATTCTCTGTGGGGTGCTGATGAAACTTTATTTGGTCGAACATTAATAGCCACGTGTTTTGGCTGTGCTAGGATCATAGTTTTTATATCTTATACCATATTGCATAGCTCTATCTCTTTGAGCTTTTTGCATATTCCTTCTTTGCACTTTTAATTTTTCTTGTCTAATTTCACTTGGCTTTTTGTAATATCTTTTATCCCTTATTGTATCCATAAGGTTATCTTTCATTAGTTTCTTTTTAAGCCTTCTATAAGCTTTCATTACATCGTCGCCGTGAACTGTAACTGCTAAACCAGGTGGATCTGGCTCACGTCTTGGTCTTCGATCTCGCTTTTGCTCAAATTTCCCAAAATTAGAGAAATTTTTGATGTCGTATTTTTTCCTTGGTTTATCACTCATTGTTCTTTATTATAACACCTTTCTTTAAAATTGCAAGTATTTTATTTCCCTGTATATTTGGCCTATAATCGTAGTCATAATTCTCAATTAAATCAACAAATTTTTTGAATTGTTCCATAGCAAAATCCTTCATAGCATTTTCCCTGCCACGCAATTTCATTACTAATTTTACCTTATCTCCATCATCTATAAACTCTTGTACCTTTTTAGCTTTTACTTTAAGATCTCCAATTCCAGTTGCTGGTCTAAACTGGATTTCTTTTGTATCCACAATAGCTTCTCTTTGTTTTTTATCAGCAATTTTTTGTTTCTTTTTTTGTTCATATAGATGTTTCCCATAATCCATAATTTTACATATAGGTGGATTTGATTTTGTGCTAACACAAACTAGATCTAAATCTTGCTCTCTAGATAATCTTAATGCTTCTTGTGTAGTTACTATTTCTTGTGATGATTCTAATATTAAACGAACTTCTTTACTTCTAATATTCTCGTTAATTAATGCTTTCTTTTTTTGATACTCGTAATTACTATATCTTTGTTTCATTCTTTTCCTGTTGTACCGTTATCTTCCTTTTTCCCTTTTTTTGTTTCTTTAGCTTTTATATCTTTAGCATCAAACTCATAAGTGAGCATCGGTTTTTCTCCTTTGAGCGTTTTTTCTGTAACTGTAATTTCACTAACTCCACCATCTCTGTATTCTGGTAAGTCATATTGTATTTCTAATAAACCTTTTTCTAACACAGATTTTAATCCTCTAGCACCTAATTTCTTTTCGTGTGCTTCATCTACTACATAATCTACTGCATCTTCAGTTATAATTAAATTTACATTTTCCATTTTAAATAAACGTTGAGATTGTTTAATCAATGAATTTTTTACATCAAGCATAATTGCTTTTAAATCTTTTTTATCTAAATTATGACAACCTACTATAACTGGTAACCTTCCAACAAGTTCAGGTATTAATCCATACTTAATTAAATCATCTGGTTCGCATTCATCAAATCCTGTATCAACAGTTTCTACTCGTTGATTAAATCCAATACCTGCTGACTTATTAGCCCTTTTATTAATAACTTTATCTATACCAACAAATGCTCCACCAACTATAAACAATATATTTGATGTATCAACTTCAATCATTTCTGCACCAGGATGTTTTCTTCCACCTTGTGGCGGAACTCTAACAGTTGTTCCTTCAATAATTTTTAATAAAGCTTGTTGTACACCTTCACCAGATACATCTCTAGTAATTGATACGTTCTCACCTTTTTTTGCTTTTTTATCTATTTCATCAATGTATATAATTCCACGTTCAGCTTTTTCAACATTAAAGTCTGCTTGTTGCAATAATCTTGTTACAATATTCTCTACGTCATCACCTACATAACCTGATTCTGTTATTGTTGTTGCATCAGCAATAGCAAATGGTACATTTACGTATTCAGCAACCTTTTTAGCTAAAAGTGTTTTTCCAACACCTGATGGTCCTAACATCATAACATTAGATTTTTCAATTTCGTCTTGCCCATCTTCTTTAATTAAATTATTAACAATTCTTTTATAATGGTTATAAACTGCTACACTAACAATTTTCTTTGCTCTATCTTGACCAATTACGTGTTCATTTAAATATCCGTGTAATTTTTTTGGATCAGGAATAGCAAACTCTTTTGTTTCGTTTTCAATTGTTCCTTCTTTTAAAATATCGTGGCAAAGTTTTACACATTCATCGCAAATAAATGTTTCTTTAGGTCCTGCTATTAATTTATGTGATTCGGCTCTAGTCTTTTCACAGAACGAGCATTTCATTTTAATCTCTTTATCGCTCATTTATTATTATCTGATTTCTGATCTAACCATTCTTTGTCAGCCTTGGATATTACTGTCTCACCTTTTGCTCCGTGATTGAGTGCCAGTGTTTTTTGAGTTCTTTGATTAATGCCTTCCATATCAATAGTTTTTTTTACTTCTTTTAATTGTACACTAATTTCATCGTTGATGTCAATTTTTTTTATTCTCTCTTTCCTGGTTTTTAAGTCTTTTTTTTAACATCCTCATCGGATAGATCTGTAATCTTAACATCTTCAATTATAGTTGGCGTTACTTCATCTTCAGCAATACTAACTGATTCGTCATCTTCTTTATTCTCGTAATTTTTATTAAATTCTTCATATCCTTCAACTTCATCTGGATCAAAGCCATCTTCTTCCCTAGCTTTACGTGAATATTCTTCTAGTGCTTGTTTTTCTTCTTCTTCTCGCTGTTTAAATCTTTCTAGCTGTTCTTCTTTATTTTGGTCTTCCCAATATTTCTTTTTACCTGTTTCTTCATCTTTAATTAAATCATAATTTGGATGACCTAAATCGTTTTCTTCTACACCTTCAAATTCTTTAGGATCTATATCATATTGTACTTCATCTAAATAATCTTCAACTGATTGATCAGTATTATCAACATTAACTTCACCTAAATTATATGAGGCACTAACTGAATGTTCTTCTTGTGTAGTATCTTGGTGTTCTTTTTGTTTATTAAATCTTGAAAGATCTTCTTTCATATCTTGATATCTATCTTTCCAATAGTCATCTAATTTTCCGCCACCAAATTTGGCTTCAACCATTTCTTCCATATCACTACCAAATCTTCTTTTTAAAGAGAAGTTTGCCGCAATCAATAATAATACTGCAAGTGGATCAAATACAAATATAATTATAATAATAACCCATCTAACTGATTTTTCTAATAGATCAGCATCTGCTTCCATACCATATACAAATTCTGCTATGTATTTTATTGGTCCTACTTCAACTTCTATCTCTTTAATTTGTGATTGTAGTACAAATTTTTCTTCATTTAAATCATCAATATTAGCATATACAACTGTAAGTTTTCCTTCAAGTTCATCTGCTTTGACTTCTATTTCACCTGTTGTAGCTTCAGCTTCGCCTGTTAACTTTGTTACATTGGTTGTAATAGCATCAATACTAGCTTGATATTTGTCTTTAATAGCTTGTATATCAACATTTAATTTTTCTTGTATTTTTATTATTTCTTTTTGTGCCGCGGCCGCCACAGCTAATTCATTATCTCTAATCTTTGCTATTTCATCATCAATTCTTTTCTTACCCCAAGTTTTTGCTCTAGCTTCATTTAATTGTGCAATATCTCTATCAGCTCTTTCTTTAGCTTGAGTTATTCTTTCTTTTTGCGTATTAATACTTGTATTAGCAATTGCTGTAATATCAGCAATCTCTTTATCAATACGTGAATAAATTGAATCTAATTTGCCTTGTTCTGTATCTACTAATGTATCTATTCTTACGTTAGTACCTGTGTTTAATCTTTCTAAATCTAATGTAAATCTTTCTACTTTAGCATTTTCACGAACTAGTCTTTCATCTATCTGTTCTATCTTTTGTGTAATAAGTGTCGACGGTGCTGTTTGTTCTACGTGTGCTTTAGATAAGAAACCAAAGATACCCATAGACGTTATAAACATTAAAACTACTACTGCGATCGTGAGATAGAACTTTAAAAAGAATGGTGACTTCTTCCAATTCTGATATAGCCAAGAAGCGGTAACTAATTTACCTACTTCTAAAACAGTACCCATTATCATAATAGGAACAGCCGCACCGGCAAATATCGCGGCCAGACCTGCTATAGAATAGAAGATCGCTACCGCACTTATAGATAATGCTGACAATAATGTTAGCAAAGTTAATAACATATAACTATTTATAGGTTTTTTTCAGTTATTTGATATATTGCCGAATTGGCTCCGTGTTCTGCACATTCTACTTTTACTACATAACAACGATTATTTGTTGCTTCTTTAATTAAATTATCTGCAAAATTAAAGGCGTGTTCGGCAAATTTTTCTGCTCCAACACCATCAAAAATTCTAATCTGTGCAAGATCCATTGCTTCTAATTCTTTAAATTTTTCTAGATGTGGATCGTTTTTATCCAAGCAAAGTTTATGATCAAATGAGTCTTCAAGCCATTTTTTTAAAGGTTTTAGTCCTCCAAAATCAACTGCCCAATTTTTATTATCTAACTCATCACAACCAAATGTAAATGTAAATGCTAAACTATATCCGTGTAAAAAATGACAATGTGAATGGTCTGCGTTTGGTTGTCTAAAAACTGCACTCAACCCAATATTATGTCCGTAATGTTTTGTACTAAAATGTTTACCCATATTTTCTCCTTATATTGACGGCAGAATTTTTAAAGAGGGTTGACGTTAAGTCCTCATTGTTTAATATACTATACAATCCAATTTTTGTCAATCTATTCACGTCTGTTTTTGTAAAAATAAATTTGGTAAGCACCATTATGAAAGTGTGGTTGTATTTGTCTAATAAAATTCATATTATCACACCATCGAGGAAGTTCTTTATGGATTTCTCCTTGGCCTGTTACTATTGTAACAGATTTAACATTTTCCTTTGTTTGTGCGTCTTGAATCCATACACTAAATTTTTTCCAAGCATCGTGTACTGTAAATCCGTGAAGATCTAATCTCATTTTACTTTAGTAAATTTGCTTATTTTTTTATCCAACTTTTTTCTATTTTTTAAATGTTCTGCTTCAACATCTTCTTTTGATTGTCCGTGATAAGCAACTGCATAACCTTCAAGTATCATTTTCTTATTAATTGTAGTATTATTATATTTTAGCTCACCCAATATACGTCCAAACTTTCCAGTTGCGTCTTTATGCGTTATTAATATTGCATTTGATCCTACTGGATATCTTTCTTGTATAAATTTTTTGGATAGTAAACCGTATTTCTTTTCTTCTTTATCTCTAGTCCTAGACTCAGGAGTATCAATGCCAAACAATCTAACACGTTCCTTGTGCATCCATACTCCAAAACCTAAATCTATATCAACATCAACAGTATCCCCGTCAATGATTTTTAATATTTTACATCTATATTCGTACATACTAATTTGTTCTTGTTTTTAATCTTTCTATTTGTTCTTTTATTTTCAATTTTTCTTTTTTAAGTTGTAGTAGTTCAGCTTTATGCTGAAAAGTTCTATTATGCTGTCTCTCCTTTTCCAACATTTCTACCTTTTGTGACAGATTTGCGTGTCGCTTGAAAAGTCCCGATTCTTGGTTCATAATCTCCTCCTTTAAAAAGTTTTTGTGAAAATTTTCTTAATGCTACCGCCCTTGCTAACATTTTTGTATCTTGCTCATAGTACATCATACTATTGCCTAAATCATTTTTAGCTTCTCTTTTAGGACGATCAATGTTATACCATTTCCAACAAGCCATTAATTCTTTATATTCTAGTTTTAATTCGCCTGTTTTTGTAGTTAGGTATTCTAATGATTTTAGGGTATCGTTTTCGTATTGCTTAAACATAGTTTTCTCTACAAAAGTATTTAAGCCTTTAAAAACTTCGTGTAATAAGTGATCTTTGTTACTTCTAAATATCATATTGCTTCTTTATTATACACTTTTTCTATGTTGTTTGTCGCTATAATTCCAATTTTAATATCGCCAATTTTTGGTTTATAGGTTTTTTTAATGCTTTCCCAAAGCTTTGTTGTTGTAATTCCAGGGTTTTTTGTTTCCCAACCCATTAATTGAACTAAAGCTTTTCTAGTTTTTTCGGCACCACCGTGTTTCTTACAAGTATCAGACCTACCAACGTGTACTACTTTGTTATTAATTTTAATTTTATATACACAATCTATTCCAACCCAATCAATTGTTGCTTTCTTCTTTGGTACGTTTGCTATTTTTTTATTACAAACTATATAAAGGTCGTTTACGTTATGCCAATTTGTCATTTATTTTGATTTTACTAACTTCATTGTCATCAAATAATGTTTGTATGCTTCATTTACCGATGGATATTTTCTACGTAAGTATTGTTCTTGCTTTAATTTCTTTTCTTGCCTTGCTACTTTACTTCTTAAACTATCTTCTTCATTTTTTTGATATGTTTTTACGATTGTTCTTCTAGTAATTATTGCTTGATCTCTAACTTCTTTCTTTAATTCACTAATCTCAGTTTTTATAGTATTAGAGTTCTGTTTCATCACTTGATTCACCTTGTGGTTTTTGTTCATTTGGTGTTGGTGCTATATTAAGTTCCATCTCTTTATTAATAGTTTTCATTTCTTCTTGTGTTGCTTCACCTGAGTAAGTAAACTGATTAGAAATATTACCTTTAAACAAATAATTTCCTTGATGATCTAAATTAATAGAAGGATCCATCCAAATTGTTCCACCTATTTCTTGATAACGTCTGCAAAAAGTATAATCTTCAGACAAATAACGTCTTGTATCAGGATCAATAATAGTATCAAATAAAGCAAACATATATGGATCGTGTTTAGGGTTTGTATTTAAATCATTTTTATAATGCAAGTCAGGCCATTTGTCCATCATTGTTTGTATTACTTCTCTTTTGAATATCATAAATCCAGTTCCACCATCATATACAGGAATTAATCCATCTGTTAATGGTATTCTTCCTTTATTATCCATACGAATATTCATTACATAAGAACCTTGATGTAAAGTCATATCATCAACTGACGCTCCGGCTCTTACTGCTTTATGAATCTGTTCCCAATTAATAGTTTTCTTTGGATATGCCCCAATGGCAACTTCACATTGTGGTAAATTTGGATTGCTTATATGAGCCCATAACTTTATAACTGATTCTGCTTCAAAATGTATGTCAGCATCAATAAACATCATATCAGTAAATTTTGGATCACTCATAAACATAGCTGTCAGTGTATTTCTACCTCTGGTTATTAATGATTCATTTGCTATTGTACAAAGTGTAAAGTTTAAATTGTATTGTTTAAACAATATACCTACTCTTACCATAGCTTTTAAATATGCTTCTCCTACTAAACCACCATAAGCCGGTGTGGCAATGAATAAATGTCTATCTTTAAGAGTGTTAAGATCAATTTTAATTTGTTTTTTCATTACTTGATCTAGATTTTTGCCTACTTCTGGATCAGGCTTAACTCCAGCTTTTTCTAATTTCTTTTTCTTTTTAGCTTCTTTTTCTTCTCGCCACTTCTCACTAAACTTTTTACTCATCGTCCTTCATCTCCTGGTCCAGGTTTTTCTGATAATAAATTTATTTTATCTGTTTTAGTTGCATATTCTTCTGCTGTTTCTAATGCTTCAATCATTTTTGTTAATACTGGCCATCTGTTTGGTCCACTTGAATACTTTTTATTAATTTCTATCCATTTGTCTTTGTCTGGTTCATCGTGTGTGTCAGGTTTAATTGCATCAACTGGGCATTCTGGTTCACAAACTCCACAGTCTATACATTCATCTGGATTAATTGCTAAAAAATTTTCACCTTCGTAAAAACAATCTACTGGACAAACTTCCACGCAATCGGTGTGTTTACACATTACACAGGCTTGATTAACATAATAGGTCATATTTTTATTTCTATTTTATACATATTTAGTGAAGCAAAGTTTTATCAGTTGGACCATATGGTTCAATTTCATCAAGTCTACCAAAGACACTATCCATCATTTTTTCAAAATCTGGTTCTGATAATACTGTTCTGTATAACCTAAGTGCTTGAGCTAATAATGTTCCAGCAATAATAACAGGCTCTACTCCATCTTTAGTTAATTTCTCTACTTGCTTAAAAATTACGTTATAAGCATCATTTAATTTTGTATCATTATCTTCCATTTTTCTTTTTCTTTCATTTAACTGGCGGAAGGGGTGAGATTCGAACTCACGAAAGACTTGCGCCTTTGCCGGTTTTCAAGACCGGTGCTTTCAACCACTCAGCCACCCTTCCGGGTTAGTAATGAGTATAATCCGTAAGCAGGATTCTGTTTTAGACTATCATCTACCTTTGCGTCCTACCCTGTGTCCCGGTGGTTGTTAACACTCTATTTGGACTTGCACATATCCACCTGTGTCCTGACTTTCCTCTGTTACCAGCGATAGTCCGATTACACTCATTAAAACTATTATATGATATAATTATGTTTTAGTCAACGTTTTATCTGTGGGTAGAAATTGAATCTTATTGTTATATTTTTATCTTTCCTAAATTTTCTATCTTTTAATATAGCTGGATCAATAATAAAAACAACTGGCAATTCAATTATTCTTTTTGCTTTTAATTTAATAGTATCATAACAAAAACATTCTACTAATAAAAAATATCTTGCAAACTCAGGGGGCAAATACCCATACATAATTTCAGCAATTTTAGTAGAATCCATATCATTTACTGCCATTAAATTAACTTTGTATTCTTTACCTGGTATAATTGTCATTGGATCTGGAGTATCTACTCGCCAACCTAATCCATACGAAACATTAATTCTAAAATCTATGATAAAATTGTCAGAACTTGCACTAGCCTTGGAATGAAGATTCAAAGGTATAGTTGCAATGAGTAACATTAATGCTACGAAGATTGCGGTTATGCCTCTCTTACTGCTTGACACTTTGTATTTAAAGGGTAGTTAATAGAAACTTAACTACTATTATAACTTCTGGGACTTGTTTATGACTGTATTGATCAGGTTTCCTAAACCATTTTGTCGTTGTGCTGTTAATAATTGCTTAATATTTAAATTTTCAAAGTCTTCTACAACTATATTGCTAACTTCTTCTTTTGTAGCACCTGTAAAGCAATCACATACTACACTTGTAATTCCTTTTGTTATCATTGCATCTGAATCATAATCTGCAATAACTTTATTATCTTCTAATCTAACATCTACCCAAATTTGAGATACACATCCAGGTATCATATTTGCATTTATTCTTTTATCACTAGCCAATGAAGTTTCTTTATCTGCTAGGTCAACTAGATATTGTAATCTATCTATACCTTCTAATACTGATAATTGTTTTCCCCAATTGTCTATTTTATTTTTTATTGACATCTATTTCTTTTAAATTTCTTTTTCTATCAAGGTATTTGTATTCTACACAAACAGGATCAAATTGTTTTAGTTCATTAAAAATAATTTGTTCATCTAACGGTCCACAAGTGTAAACATCAAGTTGTAACAATCCTGGCTCATCTTCATCCCAACAATGCAAAGCAATATGGCTTGTTTCAATAACTACTAAACCTGTTAATCCTTTATTGCCAGGTACATTAACATAAGCAGTAATAGGACCTTGACAAATTTTCATTCCTATTTTCTTTACTAACTTTGTTAACCACTGATGAGCCCAAGCTGGATCAGTTGGTGTTTTGTTAGTTTCAGCTCTGATTATCAAATGTTTATGTACTTCTGCCATTATAAAAACAACCTCCAAAGTGCAATACTATTTAACATTATAAACCAAAATGTCAATACCATTACCCAAGGCAGAGTTCTACGATATGCTCCTATAAATCCAGCAATACTACCAGCCCAATAAAAAGGAATAAAAATTTCTGGCTTTGGATCTAATACTGTCCACGTTAAAATAGCTGATCCTATAACTATTAGAATAGTTGAAGCCATTTCATTAATAAATGCAAACGGATCTGATTTATAACTTGTTACCCAAAATTCTTTAATTTTTTTTATCATAATACAAGTGGGGCGTTCTGTTGCCAGGTGCCCCGGACCCCGTTAGCCTAACGAATTAGGCCGCAAGTGCTAGATTTTCATCTGCATTTATAAGTTTGTCGCGTTAACCGAGCTTCCATCCGGACAACTCCATTACCCTTTGAATTACTGTCGATCCTAGTTCACCCCCATAAAACTTTTTAACTTAATGGTGGAGGTGGTGGGTACTGCCCCCACGTCCATATAATCTATTACGATAACTTCAACGTTGTCTGTTAATTATACACGAATTTTTAGAAAAAACAAGAAAAAATTATAGAGAGGTTGTTTTTAATATTGCTACTGTACCAGCTACTGCCAACCCTGCCGTAATTAAGTATCTCATACAAGGGTCTTTCATTAATGCTTCTAACAATCCAGATAAAGCCGCCTGCTTCATTCTTTCAATAGCTGATCCTAATGTTCTTAGATCTTCAAGTATCATATCCATTAACATTTTAATCATACCAAGTATTGAGTTTACTAATCCAATGATGCCTAATACGTCAAGTACTTTATTCAATATATCTGCTAATATTGAACCACCTTTCATTACAGCTTTCATTATATCTTCTATCCATTTACAAGGACCAGAAGTATAACCTGTTGGTACATTATTTAAAATTTGTCCAATTTCATTTATAGTTCTAGCAACACCAAGATAATTTGTTACACCTGGAACTACAATACCAGTTGGAAAACTTGCTGTGGTAGGTAAACCAACCATAGCACCATAGGTACCTGTATTTCCTAATGCTGACCACATACTATTAGGATTTGCATATTCCATAATGTCCATACCAGATTGTCTATTAGTTAAAAATGTAAAGTCTTTTAATATACCTTCAACAAAACCAATATCTTTAATTTCTGTATCAGTTAACTTTCTAGCACTGAAACCATTACCTAATGCATTTCCATCAACAACTGCTCTATTGGCATAGTTGCTATCATTCCAACCATCTGGCATAACTGATAATCTTGAATTCCAGCCATTAGCAATTTGTGTTAAAGTATCATTATGCGGATTTTGAAAACCAGGATATGCTTTAGATTTTCTTCCCCAAGGATCCGTAAAATCAACTTGATCAAGTAATCCACTATTAATTAAATTCTTTTGTGTATCACTCATCATACTTGATACTGGAATAGTATCAGATGGAAAGTTTAATGTATCTTGTCCTATACCCCATATATTTCTTGTTGACATTTTTATCCTCCTGCGTATACGTTTCCAGAACCACTTGCTACTGAGCTACCACAATCTACAGCATCACCAATTCTACCTACTTGTTTTACATTTGCAAATACTGTTGATGATCCACTGGCTAATACACCTGAGTGGCAAACTCCACAACAATGAACATCCCAGGAATCACCTACTCTATGAACTGGAATTCCATTTACAAATACATTCGGAGAAGCACTCACATTTGGTCTAGAGGGAAAACACCCGTGACCTGTACATACATCTCCTAATCTTGTTACCGCTGGCATAACAGTATTTATATACTGTTTTTATACCTACTTAATAAGCTGTATAACTCCGGAAATAGTTGTTTCCAATCTTCATTTCTAATTTTATCTATTGTTTCTGTAGTTTCAAAAAAATAGTGAGGAGGTATAGATTCTGTAGTATTTTCAACAAAATTTATAATTTTTTTATATTCTCTGGCTTGCCTACTTGTTAATGTTTTTTCGTCCCAAGTATTTTGTAGTGTATTAAGTATTTCATTTCTAATATCAACATTAAAGCTTGATACACACATATACGAAGGATTATGTACAAAATTTATACTTGGCCAAGAAATTTTAATAGTTTGTTGTATCCAATCAATTAATTCTTTTAGATATAAAACATTATAGATAGATATTGTAGTACTAACATTTAATTCCATATTCATTTGTGTTGATAAATCATACCAATGCTTTGCAACTTTTTCCATTGTAGTCCAATTGCTACCTGATCTTAAATAATCAGATTTTTTACCTATAGCATCAATACTCATAAACAAGTAAATTTTTTTAAAAGGTTTTAACGCATCTGAGAGCTTTTGTTTTGGTAGAAAAGATGCATTAGTATAGATTTCTAAAGTGATATTTTTTGACAAACCCCATTCATTAAGATTTTGAATATACTTTAAAAAATATTCACTTAATAGAGGTTCCCCACCTGTAACTTTAATATATTTTATTTTCTGTGCTTGTTCTTTTGAAATATATAAAAACGATTTGTTTAATTGATTTGCAGGATCTAATATTTCATTGTTTAAATCTATTCCAAAATGTTCAGCCATAAATTTTGAAGACTTAACTTCATTATGAAATCCACTTGAAACTGCTGGGCTACACGATCTACATTTTAAATTACAAAACCTACCTGATTCTAATTCTACAAATTCTAATCCTACATCTGTAGTTTGCTCCATAAATTCATCAGAGCCAAGCCTCATACTTTTAATACCTGCTTCGTCTTCTTTATAACATTTCCAGCAACCGTTAACTTTTTCACCAGCTAACATTTTTTTTCTTAAGTTATTAAAGTAATCAGAATTAAACGCATCAGTTATAGAATTTTTATCATTAACATATTGTAAGCTTTTGTCGTGCCTTCCATCAAATCTACAACAAGGTACCACAGACGAATCTGCTAATACATCAATCGCACGAAAGGGATAAAAACAAAAAAATTTATTATTAGTAGTGTCCATACACTACTATTTAACTGTTATTAATTTGTTATAATACTTGATTTTTCAGCTGGTGTTGGCTTTTTAATTGAAGATAAAGTTTGAGTATACTGATCACTAGCTATTGAATTGGCTTTAGTCATTACGATAACTTTTTCTTTATCAATTTGTACTGGCACAGTCATATCTTGCATTAATATATACTGACTCATAGCTATACCTTTTGGTGTATGAATTAGTGTTAATGGCTTATTAACTGTAAGCATTGTTTCGTCGTTTGTAACAACTTTAGCAATAACTTCTTCTCCAGATACAAGTTTTAAAGCTATAACATCATCTTTTGTTATTGGTTCTTTTAACATTATAATTTAAATCCTTTAAATGTATCTTTGTTTACGTCTTGTTTAACACCACCAATAATATAACTTTCAACTTCAGTTTCTTGTGGTGCAACTTGCAGACCGGCAGACGATAACCAGTGCTGTGTCCAAGGTAATGGATTTTGTGTTACTGGTTGTTCAAAGATTGGCTCCATACCTAGTGCTTTTAATCTTTTATTAGCAATAAACTCAACATATTTAAATAATAGTCTATCGTTTAATCCAATAATACTTCCATCTTTGAACAAGTGTTTTGCCCACGCCTTTTCTTCTTCTACGCAGGTTTTATACATTTCGTATACTTGACTATCACATTCTTTGATAATCTTTGTAAAATCTTTATCATCACCTTGTTGCCAATTTTTAATTACGTGTGTTGACAAGTTTAAGTGTGTTGCTTCATCTCTAGCAATTAAACTAATAATTTTTGCTGAACCTTCCATAAGTTTAAGTTCACCAAATGCAAAGGTACAAGCAAATGATACATAAAATCTTAAGCCTTCTAATAAGTTTACATTGTGCATAGCAAGATATAATTTTTTCTTAACATCATATAAATCACCTTTGCCTTTTACAAAATAGTTCTCTGCCGCTTCGCTAAATGAATCATAATTTTTTGTAACACTTACAGCTCTTTTTAAAATCTCTTTGTCATTTAATATAGTATCAAATACTTCTGACGGATCTGGATAAACATTTTTAATGATGTGTGTATATGATCTTGAGTGTATCGTTTCAAAGAAATCCCAAGTAACAATACAACCTTCCAATTCTGGATTAGAAACATAAGGTAAAAATGCCAATGATGGTCCTCTACCTTGTACACTATCTAATAGTGTTTGATATTTTAAATTAGATGTGAATATATGTTTTTGTTCTGGTCTGAATGTAGAAAAATCA
>CEUS01004022.1_pt1 | contig 21988 bp, 18 predicted proteins | sample 427031 | NCBI WGS metagenome assembly CEUS01 (sample SAMEA2622837, study PRJEB7988) | marine metagenome | biome: marine biome (ENVO:00000447); feature: marine epipelagic mixed layer (ENVO:xxxxxxxxx); material: "saline water (ENVO:00002010), including plankton (ENVO:xxxxxxxx)" | depth 140 m | reverse complement strand
GATGTGCAAAATGGTTTAGAGGATCTATTGATAATAATGCCTTATTATATTTTTTTGACTCTGTAATCCTTCCAAGTTCTCTAGTTGCAATTGTTAGAATCTGATAAGCATCTATGTTGAAACGATTGAAATCTAATGCTTTATTAGCATAATCTATCGCTAGGTCCCAATTTTGATCTATTAAATATAATTCAGATATTTGGGTATATGATGATGATCTGTATCCCATCGATCTTGCAGACCATCCAAAGGCTTCTCTTGCGCTAGTATTTTCACCAAGTGCACGAAATAGATTCCCTGCAATAAAATTCGCTTTTGGATCATAAGTATTCATCTGAAGATTTTTTTTGATCGATTGAATTCCTTTTTTGTAGCGTCCACTCCTAAAGTAAAGATCTGCCATGCCTTTATTTGCATTTAAATGATTAGGGGATTTTTTTAATACTTGTTCAAACAGTTCTTGTGCCTTTTGGTATTCTCTTTCTTTTAAGAATTCATAACCTGCATTAAATTTTTGATCCTCTTCTGACATATCAGACACGATAGTTTGATCTAAGATATAGGGACGGTCAACACGAATCTTCAATGGATCAGAATTATAGTATAGGTCAAGTCCTTCAACAGTTATTTCAAAATGATCATTTTGAGGATGAATCAACTGAAAGGAGTGCTGAATCATTGGTTCAAATAAAGCTTCTTGATCAATAATAATTTTTTCATTAGAACTAACTTTTATTTTACCTTTTGATTTAATGAAAGAATGGAGATTAATTAGAATATCATTTCCTTCTCTTTCAATATTCATTGCCCCATTTTTAGAAGCTTCCTTGATACCACCTATATCTTTAACAGGGAACCAATATTCTGTCCAAAGATCAGTCCCGTATGGATCAAATTCTGCCTTACGTATTGGATTATTATGATCTCCTGGTGAATATTGTACCAATTGTCTTCCTGCCTGAAACTCTATGTATTGTCCATCTGTATCAGTGAGATGATCCTCCCATATTCCACCTTGCCTTGAAAGTGCCCAAAGCCAAAGTTTTTGTCCAGGCATTTCATCGTGATTAGACCAATGACCAAAGCCATATCCATCATCATGATAATATCCTCCAAAAAAGTTTTTCCATTCGCCAACAACATGATATGATTTATGACCCTCAAAACGATTATTATCATATAAAGATAAATTTCTACCTTCTCCATCTGTCGGCCAAGCTTTAACCTCACCACTATGCTTTAAATATTTATTACCAGGGAATACAAGTTCTAAATCATCCTGGGCAAATGCTGCTGCTGTCATCCAATTATAATATGGTTGAACCATTGGAGTTGGGTTATACCACATGGCTTTTGTCTCAAAGTTAGATCTTCCTTTCTCAACTTTAATTTCAACTCTCCACTGTGTTCGACTAGGTAGGTCCATCCCTCCTACAAATGTTGAAACGCTACCATCATTATTTCTTTTTGTCACATAATCTACAGGAGTGGCTGTTGCTGGTGTGTGGCCAATAACTCCAAAATTGAATTCAATCCCACCTGATGTCCAAGGACCTCTCAATGAAATATTTCTAAATTTCATTACCTCATTTCTATAAATAAATTCTTCTCCATTTGACTTATCTATCGCACCCCAAACCTTACCCCCAACTTCAGGCAACACATAAACTTTGATATGCTCATTTTCCATTTTGATGACTTTCCACTTTTTTGGAATGCCATCATGACTATATCCAACAAACTTATGATAAGGATATAATCTCTTGTCTTGAGTTAGAATTGGTATTGGATTCGGTTCAGAGAAAGGGTAAGTCGTTAGTTCTCGCATTTCTTCTGAAATACTAACCCCTGAATCCGAGCAACCAAAAACGACAAGTAATAAAATTGGTAAAATATTTTTTTTATTCGTCACTGTTTTTATTTCCAACATACTTTATTGATAAAACAGGGGATTTATTTTCCCAACGAATCATATATAGGTCACCATACTGACTATCGTCAATTATTACTTCATCTTTTATTCCAAATAATTTGATTAATCCAGGTACAGTATTTGAATGTCCCGCAATGATTACTGTTCTCCCACAGTGTGATAATGCTTTCGCCACTTGACCATCTGGATCACCAGCTCGATGAATCTGCACATCTGTATTCCATTTTTTTGCTAATGGAATAACGGTCTGTTGACTTCTAGTAAACTCACTGGAATAAACAATACCTTCAATTAATGGAGCTAAGGAATCAGCTAATGCTTCAGCTCTAGAAAAACCAAGTTTTGTAAGCTCAGGGTTTTTTTCACCTTTAATTATTTGCTTTTCAGCATGACGAATCAGATAAACAACATCGGGGTAGCAACGAAAATCCTCAGCTGTATATGTTGGAGCATTTGATGAACACCCAAAAACAATTGAAATAACAGTGATAGAAAATATTTTATTTTTCATCATGCATTAATTTAGCAGAGTAACATATAAAAAGAAATCATTTGCCTTAAAAAGGTGATAAATAAATATCATAAATAAATCATTGATATTAAATTTGGTAATTAATGTAAAGAGGTTATTAAATGTTTAAAAAACTATTATTAATTATTACTTCAACAATATTGCTCTCATCAATAGGTTTTAGTCAATTTAATTCTGTTTATGCAGAAGGTGGTGGTGCTGGACTTTTATTTAGCTTGAACTATGAACGTATGTTAACTGACAATATTTCTGTGCGTGTTGGCTACGGAAGTGCATCTGCCGAGGAAGAGGGACATGAAGGTCACAGTCACGGAGATGAAGGTGATGGCAAGATTACTTTTATTCCTATTGGAGCAAATTATTTAATAGGAAGTGGTAACAATAAATTGACGGTTGGTGGAGGAATGACTATGGTTAATACAACTATGGAATATGAACTCGGAAGTCTTTCACTAGACGCTAATTTCCCTTATGCTACTGCAGGATATAGATATCAAAGAGGGACAGGAGGCCTTTACATGAGTTTTTCTGGGTATGCTTTTTTCATTAAAGATCTTATTACTGAAGAAACAACAATGCTTCCTTGGGGTGGATTGTCATTTGGTTGGACATTCTAATCAATCTATAATGATTAATTAAAAAAGCCTCTTCAAAGAGGCTTTTTTTTTATACTTCAGTGATTACTAACTTTATTTAATTGAAAATATATAAATAAGGAAATATATGTTAGAAAAGATCAACTGGGATTCAGTAGAAGAAGAACAACTAAATCCTTTAATAAAACGTAAAATGATCTGGGGAGAAAAAGTGATGGTGGCAAGGATGGAATTAAAAGATAAATGTTTGGTACCACAACACCACCATGACAATGAACAAATTACTCAGGTAATATCAGGTACTATAAGATTCTGGCTAGGGAAAGATAAATCAGAAGTAATTGATATTGGTCCTGGCGAATCATTAATTATTCCAAGTAATTTACCTCATGAGGCACTAATGATTGGTGATGTAGTAGAAGTGGATACATTCTCACCTCCAAGAGCAGATTGGATAGATGGTTCTGATGACTATCTAAAAAAATAGTGGATTTGATAAAATGACAAATAAATTTAACTCAAAAGTTGTCGGTCTAGATGTTGGACTTCTGATAGGAAAGTTCTTTATGGATACAGAAGAACTACATTATGGTTACTGGCCTGAAAATAAAAAAGCGACAGCGCAAAACTTTTCTGAGGCACAAAATCGTCATTCTCAATTAATTATTAATAATATACCTAATAATGTTAAACGAATTTTAGATGTCGGTAGTGGATCGGGCAGCTTAGCAAAAAAATTGATTAAACTGGGTTATGAGGTTGACTGTGTAATACCAAGTGAATTTTTAGCTGACAAAATCAAAGCAAAACTGGATAGCTCATCAAATATATATGTCAACAAATTTGAAGATTTAGATATATCAAAACAGTATGATTTGATTTTATTCAGTGAGAGTTTTCAATATGTAAGATTAAAAGAGTCCATCGAAAAAATTATATCAGTATTAAATAAGGATGGATATTTATTGATATGTGATGTCTTTCATAAAAATGTGGCTGGAGTGAGTCCTATGAGGGGCGGACATCGTTTAGATATTTTTGATGATGAAATTTCCAAAAGTTCATTAACAAAAGAACTTGATATTGACATTACAAAAGAAACAGCACCTACTTGGGATTTTTTGAATCAATTATTAAATGAAGTAGCAATTCCTATATCTGAAATGTCCAACAATTATTTAGAATATAAATATCCTAGATTAACAAAAATAATTAAATGGAAATATCAAAGAAGACTGAATAAAATTAAAAATGTATGGCTATCTGGAGAACTTACTGGTGAAAGTTTTATTAAGTTTAAATCCTATCGACTTTTTATATATAAAAACTAATTTAGTTAGGTTTTGCACTAACTTCTTTAGACAAACGAATTTCAACACCGTCCCATACAGCAACTCTATAGTAGTAAGTTTTTGCACTATCTAACCCTTTATGTATATAGGGTGATTCAATATTCCAAAATGCGTTACCCTTTGATGTATTATTCAAAGTAATTCCTTTTTGGTTACTCCAATAAAGACCATAAACTAACTTACTGCCAGCCGCAGGTTTCCATGAAATTGTAATCTGGCCATTACCCGCAGTTGCAACAATATTAGTGGGCAAATTTCCCAATGTTATTGATGTTGTATCTGCTGTGACATTTGCATTTGGAACAGCACTTACCTCAGGTGATAATATTGAAACATTTCCTTTACCATCTTCAACCTGTAAGCGGTAATAGTAAGTTGAACCATTATTAAGTTTGTCATCAACATGAAAATTAATATTGTCGCTTGTCATTCCTAATCTAAAATCAGATACAACATTTGAATTTTCATTTACACCAGAAGAATTACTCCAAAATAAATTATATTTTTTGAAAAAAGAGTTTGGTTCAAATGCCAATACATTTTGTTTGTTCTGCGCAATTACAAAAATATCAGGTGGCGTCAATAAGATTGCGGAAGAAAATGCAACCGCACGAAAATTACCAATTGTATTTTGCCCAAAATTAGAAACAGGATTATATGGTGTTTGAGAGGTCACGCTGACAAGTCCCCTAACAATTTTTTCATACATATTGTAATAGTCGTATGTGATCTTGTCAATTTCTGCAGTACGATGTTGAATATGCTGATTTGGTAATGGATCCAATGTAACTGTAAATAACTTTAGTCCTTCATTTGCATTTACAACACGATTATCATCTATTGCCCAGTCTTGCCTAATATAATGAACCCCATTTACCCACCATTCAAACAGATAACGATTGCGAGTAGCAGAAGGATCATTAATAATCCACTCATCAGAATATTTACTAGAACCTTCTTTACCGCTGGAATCTTTTCCATCATCATTTGAAGCTAGTTGATATACCCAGGCCCCCTGGTAACCTCGAGGTTTAAGCATTGTTGAATTTGCAGTATAGGTTTTTGATCCTATTGTAACAGTCATTGTATATGTCTCATCAATAATACCTTTAATTTTGCTCCCGATATAAATTCCATTCCATATATGAATCATCTCTTCAGATGAACCACTCTTAGTACTTATTGATACGTTCGCACTCTTCTCATAATTAATAGGTGTATTCAAAGATGCATTAATATCCTCAGAATAACTAATTTGAACCCAAGCTATTTGTCCCTCCTCTATCTCACCATTAATAACTAAAATGGTTTCAACATCTTCCACATCTATATTAATAGGGACTGTTTCTTCATGGAATCCATCACAGGAAATGATAAAACCAAATAAGAAAAAAAATAAAATGCGATCAATTCTCATTGCCTAAAACTCAATGTTAATATTAATACTGGGCATAAAACCATAGGTGCTTTGTCCAACTTGCTCAAATAAACTATTTTCACCTTGAACATAATTAATTGTATGAATATTTCGGCGATCATACACATTATATAAAGCCACATCAATTGTTGTCTTAATACTACCTGTCCATTTTTTTAGGAAAGTTGGTGAATATTTAATGCCTATATCTAATCGATGATAATCCGGTAAACGATACTTATTCCTTCCCTCCCAATAGGGAAATGGAAGACCACTAATATAATAATAACCTTCTGGAAGAGTTACAGGTCGACCTGTTGAATATAAAAAAGTGCTCGATACTGAAAAATTGCTAGTAAGCTGAAAATTTGAAAGCATGGTAAGACTATGTGTTTTATCAAAACGATACGGATACCATCTTCCTTGATTAATCACATCAATTTTATAATCACTCTTGCCATAATTGTAGCTTAACCTACCGGTAAACTTTCCAGTTGGTTTTTCAATAGATGTTTCGAAACCATATGCTAACCCTTCTCCAGTTGCAACATATGCTTCAAGGTTATCAACTAAATAATTATGTAAACCATCTTCAAAGTCAGCAGCCCCATTTAGTATTTTATAGTACGTTTCAGCAGAAACTTTTATTTCATTATTATTAAAATTGTGAAAATATCCCACGGCAAATTGATCCGTTAACATGGGCTTAATATTTTTTGTTGTTGGCATCCAGATATCATACCATTCAACTTCCGCACCTAAAGACATTAATCTCAAATATTGAGCATTGCGATTATAAGAAAGTTTAAAAGAGTTCTGCTCTGACAGAAGATATGTTAATGCTATCCTTGGCTCTAAATTACTATAAGAAGACATTACATCTGATTTTTCAGAAAAGAATTCTGCTTGAATCGGTTCATTAGACACTTCATCATAAGTGAATCGATCCCCTGGACCTAATTGATGGTAAAATGAATTCCTTATTCCATAGTTTATAGAAACTCTTTCATTTATTTTATGATCATTCTCAGCATATAACGCACTTTCAAGTCCTTGCATTCCAGGCATGAATTTTCCTCCGTCATCTAGTGTCGCATCTTCTAATGAGCCATGATTAAAGTCTTGATATTCTGATGTAATCCCAAACCTTACCTCATTATTTATATTTGGGAAAAAAGAAAATTCTTGTTTGATACTTTGAGTACTTACTCCAGAGTTAAAATAATAAATACCTGAAATATTAGCTGTATAATATTTACTATATACAATTGAAGTATTTGATAGCCATTTATTTGCGAAGCGATTTTCCCAACGTAGCAACGCTGCACGGTTACCCCATTCTGTAAAGCCAACAGTATAGGCACTATCTCTTCCTATATAAAAAGATAAATTTAAATTCTGCTTTTCATTAATATTATATATCACTTTGCCATTAATGTCATACCAACTTTCATTTGGTGCAAAAAAACGAAAATCATCAGCGCCACCACTAGCGCCTTTACTATCATTACCTTTTCCCCCACCTCCTTTATCACTATTTAATCGACCACCTGTTTGAGTACCGTCATTTATTTTGTCATATAAACTACCACCACTTAAACGAGTAGATCTACCTGCTAAGAATAAGGATAACTTATTTTTAATAAGGGGTGCCTCAATTGAAAATTTTGATGTAATAAGACCTGCGCTTATGCTAGATCTATATTGGTCTATATCTCCATCCCTCATTTGGACATCTAATACAGATGCACCACGACCTCCAAATCGAGCTGGCACACCACCTTTATAAACAGTTAATCCCTTCACTGCATCAGAATTAAATACTGAGTACAATCCTTGCATATGAGATGAATAATAAATTGGCATTCCATCCATCAAAATTAAATTTTGATCAATCCCGCTTCCACGAACAATATATCCACTACGTCCTTCAGCAATACTAGTTATCCCAGGTAAAAGCTGTATAGTTTTCATTATATCTGTTTCACCCATAACTACAGGTATTTGTTCAACCTGACGAATACTTAGCCTTTCAACGCTAATCTCGGTTGATTTAATATTGTGATCGGGTGCAATTCCTGAAACATCAATACTTCGCATTGCTATTGGATCAGGCTCAAGTTGAAAATCAATAGTAATATTTTTATTTAGGTATACTTCACGTTCAATTGAATTATATCCAATATAACTTATTTTAAAGTTGTAATTCCCTTTGGGGAGGAGCAATAAATATTCTCCCTCTGCATTGCTTGATGTACCTACCTCAGTAATTGTCTCAAATACATTAGCACCAGATAAAACTTGACCGGATGCTTTATCTATAATCTTTCCGCTAATTGTAAATCTGCCCTGACCAAGCATTATTGATGTAAGGATGAGAGTTATTAGTATATTTTTCAACATAAATTAATTAGAATTATATTTTTCTTTCCTCTTCATTGATACACGTTTATTTTGATCAAGTTCCATTTTCCTTAATCTAATATTTAATGGAGTGACTTCTACTAGCTCATCTTCTGCTATAAACTCAATACATTGGTCAAGTGAAAGTTGCTTTGGTGGACGTAGCGTTATTGTATTATCAGATCCTGCAGCTCGCATGTTAGTAAGCTTTTTTTCTCTAGTAATATTAATATTTAGATCACCATCTCTATTACGTTCTCCAATAATCATACCATCATATACTTCAGTACCAACATCTAAAAATAATTCTCCACGATCAACCATCCCAACACAAGCATATGTAGTAACTTTTCCATTACGATCTGCAACTAATGCACCTGAGTTTCTTTGTGGAATTGGTCCAAACCATGGCGCATGTCCATCAAAAAGTTTATTCATTATACCCGCACCCTGAGTATCTGTCATAAACTGAGATCTGAAACCTATAAGACCTCTTGATGGAATTGAAAATTCAAGATTAACTCGACCTGAGCCATGATTCTGAAGATTTATCATTCTGCCCTTTCGTTTAGAAAGTTTTTCTGTTAGCACTCCAACCTTATCTTCAGGGATATCCAAAAATACTTTTTCCATTGGCTCAACTATCTTACCATTTTCTTCCTTAGTTATCACTTGAGGTTTTGAGACCATAAACTCATAGCCTTCTCGTCTCATCGTCTCAATTAAAATAGCCATTTGAAGCTCTCCTCGTCCACGCACTTCAAAAACATCAGCTCTATTTGTAGAAATTACTTGTAAGGAAACATTGCTAAGAGTCTCCTTATCTAACCTTTCTGACAAATGACGAGTAGTTAGAAACTTTCCATCCTTTCCGGCAAATGGGCTATTATTAACATAAAAAAGCATCGACACTGTTGGCTCATCTACAGTTATTCTTGGTAAAGGAAGTGGATCTTCATTATCTGAAATAGTATCTCCAATAGAAATATTATCTACCCCTGCTAATGCTATTATATCACCTGCTTCAACTTCATTAACTTGAATTTTTTTAAGACCTTGAAAAGTATAAAGTGCTGAAAACTTTTGATCAGATATGTTTTCATCATGTGTACATAATGAATATTTTTCATTCATAGATAGTTTACCATTGTTAACTCTACCAACAGCGATCTGACCCACATACGAATCATAATCAAGGCTTGTGATTAAAAATTGAGTTTTGTGATCATCTAAAGCAAGTGGACCTTCAATATTTTCAATAATCGATTCAAAGAGAGGAATTATGTTATTTGATTTGCTATCAAGTTCATTATGAGCAACCCCAAGTTTTGCATTTGTATATATAATCGGGAATTCTATTTGCTTATCTGATGCATCAAGATCAATAAACAAATCATATATCTCATTAATAACAGTATCTATTCTAGCGTCATCTCTATCAATCTTATTTATAACTACAATCACAGGTAAATTTTTATCTAACGCTTTTTTTAAAACAAATCGAGTTTGTGGCAACGGCCCTTCACTCGCGTCAACAAGTAGAAGAGCACCATCAACAAGATTTAAACTCCTTTCTACCTCACCTCCAAAATCCGCGTGACCAGGTGTATCAAGAATATTTATTTTAATATCATTGAAATATATTGCAGTATTTTTTGCAGTAATAGTTATACCACGCTCTTTTTCAAGGTCAAGTGAATCCATGACTCTATCTTCAACATCTTGATGCGCTTTGAAAGTTCCGCTCTGTTTTAACATTGAGTTTACAAGAGTTGTTTTACCGTGATCAACATGTGCAATTATTGCAATATTTCTAAATTTATTTTTTCTTGGTTGCATTTGAAAGGTTCGCTTTAATTATTATTTAATAAAATATTCTATTTTTATTTCATCATCTATTTTTATAAACATCAAAGTTGGCCGTTCAATATCATAATCTGAAAGATTGATTTTAAAAGATCCTTTGGCTGAAAAATCATTGGATAATTGAAATTTTGCTGTACTCTCAATTTTTTTTGATACTCCATGAAATGAAAGATTTCCGACAACTTTTACTGAATCCTTAAAAATATTAATAGATGTTGATTTAAATGTAATAGTTGGATAATCAAGTGCCTCAGTTGCAAATAACATATTTGAATCTCTATTAGAATTTTTACTACTAAAAGATCTTAAAGAAACATTTAGTTCAACAAAATATTCTGACTTATCATTATCAATGAATACTCTCCCTTTTAAATCATTAGAAGTACCTACCCAATCATGTAGTATATGACTTCCATGATAATTTAATCGCGCACCTTTTATTTCAAAATCCTGAGCACTTAATGTTGATAGTAATAATATTAATATAATAATCATTAATATGGTAATATTGTTAATAACCCAGATAAGATCATACTCACAAAAGTAACTGTTGCAACATCTTGATGTAGATTTGTCGCAGATAGTTCATAACCTGACTTAGAAATATTTTTTCCTAAAACAGGTAATGCAATCATTCCAGCAAAATGTATATAGGAAAGCCAACGGTGTATTTTCATTGAGCTTACTCTTTTTTCATATACTAACGCAGGTGGGGCAAAATAACTTAACGAAGCTGATGTCATATAGAATCCCCACGTCACCGTACTATATTTCCTATGAGCTGAAGTATATTTTGGTGCAAAACCACTATCAATAACTTGTTGGCCTAAAGAATATTGGTAAGCTAAGAGCCCCAAACTAACCATAGCGAGTTTTTGGTGATTTTGAAGCATTTTTGTTCGAAGCTTAAGTTCGGCTCTCCTAGTTTCAGGTGCTAAATTCATTTTCCTAATTAATCCCTTTTCACCCCACAATATCCTAGTATGTAAGGGCATGAATTCTCCATTTTGAATATTTAATTCGTCTTGCGCATTAAGATTTAAAATAGATAAGAATGGTAATACAATTATTTTAATTAAACGATTTAACAAAAAACACCTCATGATTTATAATTTGATAAATACTCAAAAATTTCAAGCCAACTACCAATATGAATACATCTATCCTTTTTTTGTTCCAATTGGTATTCATACATTTTATCATAATAACTGATTAATAATATTTCAATCCATTTATAATGGTTTTCTTCATCACTATTTTCAAATGCATTCTGAATTAATTTATCAACTTGACTATATTTAACGCCTCCAAGCCTATTTGATATTTTTGCAAGTTTTTTACGTAAATAAATTGATAATTCCACAGTATTCTTCTTCTTAAGATTCCTTACAACATACTCATTATAAATATTCTCAATCCGCTTTTCAATTGGCTCTTCAATTAAAACGAAGTTAGATAAACTCATTTTATGATAAAACTTTTCAGGGATGACTAACCTTCCAATCGTCCTTGATTCATCTTCAAAAAAGATATGATTTGATAAAACATCTAAATACTTGAATGCTAAATTATTTTCAAAATTGATTGGTGTCGGTTGTGGTGTATCATAGCCTCCAAAAGCAGATCCTCTATGATTTGCCAATGATTCTAAATCAATACCGTTTTTAAATTTATTGATTATTTTAGTTTTTGCAGATCCTGTTTTTCCAGCAATAATGATCCATTCCTTTTGATCATTCGAAGCGGTTTCCAATATATCCATACAAGTATTTCGAAGTGCTTTAAAACCACCATCTACCCTTTCAATATTAATGCCAACTTCCTTCAGCCAATTTTGTGCAATCTTTGACCTCTCCCCACCTCTTGCACAATATAGTTTAGAATTTGGATTGTCATCCAAAAATTCTTTCCAGGCAGCGACTCTTTGTTCCTTTAATTTTCCACTAACAAGATTATAGCCAATATCTTTTGCAGCCTGTTGACCTTGATCATTATATGTTTTGCCAACAATACTTCTTTCTTCATCAAAAAGTATTGGAAGATTTATACTTGTTGGAACTGTCCCTGATGAAAATTCTATGGGCGCTCTTAAATCAATAAGAGGAGTTTTATTTTTAATTAATGGTATTAACATTTTTTTAAATGCATATTTCAAACTTGGTATGTTGGTCATTAATTTAAACTCGATAAATCATTCAATCATACTTTATACCTTATGAAATTACCGCAGTTTCTTATTGTAGGATTATTAGGAACAATTACAAATCTTGTTCTATTCTATATTTTTGTAGATATACTATTTTATCCTCCTATTATAATTTCAGTTTTAACCTTCCTTTTTGCTAGTATACAAAATTATCTACTGAATCACTTCTGGACTTTCAAGAAAAAAATAGATGAAAATCCTCCTCAAATTGCGAATTATTTTAGATTTCTTAGCGTTTCACTAATTGGTCTTACTATTAACTTGTTAATCCTATGGTGGTATATAAATACATTTGACCCATCAATAAAAGTTGTGGCACAAGCTATTGGTATTGCTGGTGGTACAACAATTAATTTTTTGGGTTCAAAATATTGGGTTTTTAAATAAATGAATAAATTGATTGATCGAATTTTTATACCTTTAAGTTTATTTCTTATTATTCTTCGTTTAATATTTATTTCTAATACAGTATTAATTAATGATGAAGCGTATTATGCAATCTATGCACGTCACTTAGCGTGGGGTTATGTCGACCATGGCCCAGTTGTAGCATATCTAATCAAATTTTTTACTTTATTTTGGGAAAACAGCTTTACTGTACGTTTAGGCGCTACAACCTTGATGACAATTATTACAGTTATTCTATATTTTTTTGGGAAAGTTTATTTCAATAGACAAGTTGGTATACTCTTATCATTAAGTATGACAGCAAATATGCTATTTCATACAAATGCAATTGTTATTACGCCTGATGTTCCAATGACATTTTTTTCCATACTTGCAATCATGTATTATTACTTAGCCTATTGCGTTGATAAAAAATATATTTATATTGGTGGAATAATGTTAGGACTTGCAGTATTATCAAAAATATCTGCTCTGTTTCCAGCATTGGGTATTGCGCTTTATCCTTTATTAATAAAAAACAAGCGACATTGGTTTAAAAATATTCATTTCTATGGATCCTTTGTTGTTGCCTTATTAATATTCTTACCATTTATTATTTGGAACCTTCAAAATGATCTAGCATTTGTTCGCAATCAAGGAAGTCATATTTATCGTGGTGGAGGTATTCCCGAATTTCTGAAGCTTTGGTTAGGATTGGCAATTGTAAGTGGACCTCTGTTTTTTTATTTTTCAGTTATTCGTCCATTTGCTAATCTAAAAGAATGGAAAAATATTTCAGAGTCTGTAAAGTACTTCACTATAGTAACTGTTGTACCACTATTTTATTTTTTGGGTCACTCACTCTTTTCAAAATTTGAATTGAACTGGCCAGCCCCAGCCTTCATAAGTGGTTTGTTTTTACTTGGATTACAGAAAAATAAATCATCATTTAAGCTATACTATTTTCAAATTATATATTCTCTATTATTAATTATGATTATAACAATACAGACCTTTAAACCTATTCTACCCATAAAGGGTGACGCTGATGTAACAAATCGCTATTATATGTATGAAGGATTTACTGATTCATTAAAAACATATATTGATGAAAATCCTGAACTTCAGAATGTACGAATTGCTGCGAATAATTTTCAGATACCCTCTATGATCAATTTCTATTTGAACCCATCTCCTGAGGCCACTTGTTTTTCAATTGGCTATCAGGAAACACTATATTTATTCCTTTATCCAAACTATACATTAAAGGGCAATGATTTTATTTTTATTAAACATGGTATGGGCGAGCCAGAATTCTTATTTGATTATTTTGATGAAATATCAGCATTAAAAAAATTCAAAATTAACCGTGGCGATCAGAACCTATCTAATTTTTCTCTCTGGTACGTTAAAAATTACACTGGTGAAAAATAAAATTTTTAAATGAGGAACCAATTATGAAAATCAAATTTTGTTTAATAGCAATTATATGCTCACTATTCATTTCATGCTCTAATTCATCTAATAATCAAAAATCTAATTTAAAGTTGAAATACTTAGGTGCTGCAGGATGGGAAATAACTGATCAAAAAACAACAGTACTAATTGATCCCTATTTATCAAGAATTAAGCTTGTAGGGAATAGTACTACTAAAACAATTGCAACATCAGCGCTTAATAGGGACTGGGGAGATGATAAAAGACCAAAATATTTTAGAGATGATTACTTTGAACCAGACACATCAGTAATTAATAGTTATATTAAGAATGCTGATTATATTTTTGTTCATCATACCCACTTTGATCATGCAGCAGATGTGCCTTACATTGCTAAAATCACTGGGGCGACAGTCATTGGCACAGAAAGTTTAGCCAATTTATTAAGAGCTCATGGATTACCAAATGAACAAATTATAACTGTAAAGGGTGGCGAAGATTATTCATTTGATAATTTTTCTGTTAAAGTTCTCCCATCTTTACATTCAGCACTTAGAAAAAAACAATATTTTAGTTCTGACATAATTCCTAAGAATGTTAAAACCCCTATGCAAATCAAGGAATTCGTTGAAGGAAATTCTTTGATGTTTTATTTCAGATTTAATAACGACAAAATTTTAACAATGGGTTCAATGAATTTTCTTGAAAATGAAATTAAAGGACTAAATCCTAATATCCTTTTAGCTGGGTCTGCCAATTCAAGAAAAGAAATATATAATTACACAGAAAGATTGTTATCATTAACAAATTATCCATCAATTATTATACCTACTCACTGGGATGATTTTAGAGTACCATATGGCGCATCACAAGAAAACGCAGCTGAATCAAAAGCCTTTCCATTTATAGAAGAGGTAAAAATCCTTTCACCTAAATCAAAAACATTCTTACCAGTTCATTTGAAACAAATTCAAATTAATGATCTATAATTTTGGAGTAATCCCCATATTTTTCCAAATAAACCCAAACACATCTGCTGAAAGCTCAATTCGTTGATCAAGAGATACACTACCATGTCCGGCATTAGTTTGAATTCTAATTAATACAGGATCTGATCCAACATGGTATTTTTGTAATCCTGAAATAAACTTAAACGAATGTGCAGGAACAACACGATCGTCATGGTCAGAAGTTGTAACTAAAGTAGCTGGATAAGACTTGCTATTCCTAACAGCATGCACAGGTGAATATCGATATAAATATTCAAACATTTCTTTGGAATCTTGTGCAGTACCATAATCATATGACCAGCCGGCACCTGCTGTAAATTGATGATATCGTAACATATCTAGAACGCCTACTGCTGGAATTGCAACTTTAAAAAGATCTGATCTTTGGGTCATAGATGCACCAACAAGTAGTCCGCCATTCGACCCACCTCTTATGGCAAGATAATCACTAGATGTATAGTTTTCATTTATTAAATATTCAGCAGCTGCAATAAAATCATCAAAAACATTTTGTTTATTCATCTTTATTCCAGCATTATGCCATTTCTCACCATATTCACCTCCGCCTCTCAAATTTGGGACTGCATAAATTCCGCCATTCTCCATCCAAGCAATATTTGTTGAATTAAACCTTGGGGTTATACTGATATTAAATCCTCCATATCCGTATAGAATAGTTGGGTTTTTACCATTCATTTCAATATTTTTATTATATGTTATAAACATTGGAACAGTTGTACCGTCTTTACTCTCATAAAAAACTTGTTTCGATACATAATCCTCCGATTGAAAATCAATTTCTGGTTTTTCATATAAGATTGATTCACCTGATCCAATATTATATTTATAAATAGTATTTGGATAAACATAGGATGAAAAAGAATAATATAGTTCTTCATCATCTTTTTTTGCATAAAAGCCACCAGCAGATCCAAGAGCCGGAAGTTTAACTTCCCTTACAAATTTCCCTTTAGTGTTATATTGTTCAATTTTAGATTTCGCATCCACTAAATAATTAGCAAAAAAGTATCCCCCACCTACACTGACGTTTAAAACATTTTCTTTTTCCTTAATAACGTCCTTCCACCTTTTGGGATTTGATAGATTTACCGATACTAAACGAAAATTGGGAGCTCCGATATTTGTATATAAATAAAATGTTGAACCTTCATTATAAACAAAGTTACATGGTGCAAAATAATCATTTTGTAATTGAATAAATTGACTCTTATTATTTCTTAGATCAGTTACATAAATCTGATTACCAGCAGTATTTTTTGCGGCAGAAATAACTAAATAGTTTTGATCTTCAGTAACAGAACCAGATATATAACGATTTGGTTGATTCTCACCACCAAAAATCAATTTATCAGATGATTGTGAAGTACCTAGTTTATGATAATAGAGCTTGTGCAGCTGAGTTTTACCTGATAGGGCACTATTATCTTTAGGTTTATCATAACTGCTGTAATAAAATCCATCATTTCCTCTCCATGAGACTCCACTAAATTTTACATCCTTTAAAGTATCTTCCAAAATCTCTTTGGTCTCAGTATCTATAACAATAATTTTTCTCCAATCTGATCCACCTTCAGTAATCATATATGCACCAATAGATGCATCCTTACTAAAAAATAAACCTCTTAACGCTACAGTTCCATCATTAGAAAATGTATTGGGATCTAAAAATACTTCTGGGCTCTCATCTGAACCAAAGACCTTACGATAGACTACGGAGTGATTTTGCAACCCATCATTTCTATAAAAATATTCATAATTACCTTCTTTAAATGGCGCACCAATTTTTTCATAATCATTTAAAGTCTTAATTCGCTTCTTTAATTTTTTTCGAAACCTAATTTTGTCTAGATAATTAAATGTAATCTTATTTTGAGCTTTTACCCATTCGGCTGTTTCATCTGACATATCATCTTCTAGCCAACGATATGGGTCAGAGACTGAAACACCATGGTAGGTATCAACATGATCAGATTCTCTAGTTTGCGGATAGTTTAATTCATAACTATTGTTTTGGCAGCCAACTATAAAAACAATGGTTATAAGTGTTATTAATCGTTTCATATTATCCTCCTCAATTAATAATATGTAATTAAATAAACAAAATTTGTATCATCAATTTAGTTTTGCAATGCATTCAATTTCAACTCTTGCACCTCTAGCTAAACCTGTACCTGCAAAAGCACTCCTAGCGGGTCTGTTATCAGGAAAAAATTTTACATATTCTTCGCTCATCGCTGCCCATTCCGATATATCAGCTAACATAGATGTACATTTGATTATATCACTCATTTTTGAACTATTTATAAATCATTTAGATTTAGAATGATTAATTCCATTTGATCAGTTTTGATTTTCTACTATTAAAATTATAAATAAAATTTATCTTATATTAGTAGGTATGAAAATCTACAAACCATCAATCCTTGAATCTTACTTTATAAAAATGAGTTCTTAAATGCTAAAATCAACAATTAAACTATTTTTTTTATGTAACGTTCTAATTGCTCAAGGAGATACAGAAGTTTACTTATTTGATCTAATCTCAAATGCAAATAATTATTCTATTAAAAATCCTATCAATATTTCAAATAACGACGGATATGATAATCAGCCGTCTTTTATGAAAAATGGTAGATCAATTTTATTTTCATCTACACGAAACGGTCAAACTGATATTGTAAGTTATAATGTTCGTAATGGTAAAAAGACTTGGCTTACTGATACTGATGGTAGTGAATACTCTCCACAACAAATTGGAAATAGTAAAACATTTTCTGCTATTCGTTTAGATAAAGATGGAACTCAATTACTATATAAATATAGTATGTATTCAAATAAATCAAGTGTGTTAATTCCTAAATTGAAAGTTGGTTATTACGCCTGGGCAAACAAAAATCAAATTTATTGTTTTATCTTGGGGAATCCTCCAACATTTGAAATATTTGATCTAAAGACAAAAGACAAAATATATATTGATGATCAAATTGGTAGATCAATTCATGATAATAATAAAAATAACTTTGTTAGTTATATCAGCAAACAGAATAAAGATTGGACAATCAATACAGTTAATAAAAAGTCACGCGAAACTCAAATATTAACGAATACATTATCAAGATCTGAGGATTTAAACTGGATAACTTCTAAAACAATTATTATGGGAAAAGAAAATAAATTATATCAGTATGAATTATCTAGAAATTCAGGTTGGACAGAAATAGCTGACCTTTCAAAATATGGATTAAACAAAATTAGTAGAATTGCCGTTAGTCCCAAAAAGGATAAAGTAGCTATTGTAGTAGAAGAAAATTAATTTAGCTTTTTAGCTATCTCATACCTTTCAGCAATATTATCCCAATTAATTATATTCATCAGAGCATCAACAAAATCTCCCCGTCTATTTTTATACTTTAAATAATATGCATGCTCCCATACATCGATGACTAATAATGGAACTGCTCCCCATATTGTTAGCTTATGATGATTTTCACATTGTAGAATAACTAACGTATCTGATTGTGGTTGATAGGCTAAAACTCCCCAACCACTACCTTCAATTGATTTAGATAATTTAGAAAGCAATCCCTGCATTTTATCTAATGAACCAAAATCTTTCTCGATCTTTTTTAATAATGCGCCAGATGGAGTAGAGCTTCTTTTTGTTAAGTTTGTCCAAAAAATACTGTGCAAAATATGGCTAGACAGATGAAATGAAAGCTTCTTTGTCCAATAATCAACCATATTCAAATCATTTTGTTTAATTGAGCGCTTTATCATTTCTATATCTTTATTTGCACCTTTAACAGCACCACCATGATGAAAAGAATGATGTAAATCTAAAGTTTCAGAATCCATAAATGGCTCAAGATGGTCTATATTGTAAGGTAAAGACTGTTGAATAAAATTACCCTTATCATCAGTTATCTTTTCAATACCATTCTTATTGATGTTATTAGCAAAAATTGAATTTGAAGGTAAAATTGTTGTACCTGCTAGGATCGCACTCGTTTTTAAGAATTTTTTTCGATCCATTACTTAATATTATTTAAATGTTCGCGTGCATTTTTGAAGTGAGCTTTTAAATTTGGAATTGGATTATCTTTATACCCTTCAATCATTCTTTGCTCAGATACATCTAACAATTTTAGCAATCTATTTGCCGAGAGTTTTTTTGTTTCAGGATCTGTACTTCCAATTGAACCTATCCATATGGGGGCAGTATGAGCAAATATATAGCTATCCATTACAGGCCACACAATTTTACCACCAAAAGCTCTAGAGGCAATCCAGCCACCTGAAGGTAAATCAATTGAGCCCTTATATGAAATACGTCCTGGTTTATCTAACCCTTCACTGGCCCAAACTACTTTGCCATTAACAATAATTTCAACGCTATCTACATTAACAGAACTATATAAATCTAAGTTCCATTTGACTTGGCGTGATGCTTCAACCACCTCTCCTGGTAATGATTTTTCTACTTTAAAGTCTAGCATTGGCCCATTTGTTACAAAAGACTTTCCATTTTTTAGTGCAGTTGTATAGGAATTCCAATCATTAGCACCTTTAGTTTGAGCATATACGCGGGTAGTCCCTATTGCCATTGTCCTGTAAAAATTATTCATTACATCCGTACCACCTGATGGAGCAATAGTTGACCCAATATTTAAAAATTCATACCATAGTTTACTTGTTCCTCTTGAGTTACTCCAAAGACACACAATCTCTAATAAATCAAATTTATCTAGAATCGCATCAGCTATTAATTCTCTTGGTATACGTCTCATCCCTACTTCAGAAAAAGGATCAATCCCACTAAATGGGTGAACATACAAACTTAGGCCACCTTGTTTTTTTGTAAAATCAAGCGGTTCAAGATTTGGCCTATCATCATAATTGTAAACTTGATAACCTGGTCCCCAAATCCATGGCCAAAATAAATCTTTATTCCCTAGTAATCCTAAATGACCAAGAAAATGTGATCTAACTTCTTGAGCAAAAATTATTAATGGTTCATTATTTGGTGACTTCCATCCCCAATATTTTTGATCACCAAATCTATTATGTAAATTTGCTAACTGTGGTGTTGCTACATCTAACGCCTCCCCAGCCATCATAGGAAATAAATCTTCTGGTGTTAATTGGTATTGGCCTCCATAATTAAGGTGAAAATGATGATCTCCTGAAATCCAGCCGTAATCTCTAGGATCCCAAATTGATTTCAGTGAAACAGAGACTACTTTCAATCCCTTTCGTTTGATATTGACTTTTTTTACTTGTATTGGTGTATTTAGACCTTGAACAACTGAAATCTCAACTGAACCAATGGGTACTGTTAATTCAATTGAGCCGCCAGAATAAAAGAACACCATTCCATTTTGTCCATCAAAACGACTTTGACTTTTATTAGGAATAGCAAAATGTCCATTATCATCTTTAACACTTATTCTTGCTGGAATTAGTTTATTAGATCCAGTTATTTTTGTTTTTATTCTTAGGGTTGCAGTAGGTACACCCCAATCCCAAGATTTAATATTAATTGTATTGACCTCACCACCATTAACTGATATCCGTTTTAAATAAAAAACTTCATCATCATCAGCTTCAGAAAAATATATCCATTTATTATCTGGACTCCATGAGGGCGTTAAAGGTAATCCATTAGAATTAGTAAGGAAAACTGATGTAGTTGGATCAATTAAATTTATTAGACGAAGTTCATAATTTTCTTGAGTAGGCCAATTATACGCAACGATCTGGCCATTTGGGGAAAGTGCAGGCCTTGTCATTGAAGTGATACGTTCTGTTATTAATATTCTAGACTTATTGTTAGCTGAAGTTTTGAAGTAACCATCATTGGTTTTATCTAATTCTAATATGCTGATGTCATTAGAGCCACCTTTATCCAAATAGATAAGGGCTTGTTGATTCGGATGAGGTTGAGGCTTTAATTGAGAACCCTGAGCCTCAAATAAAATAGAATCTTTATTTGTGTTAAGTGAATATTGCCAAATATCAAGTGTGCCATTTACTGCTGAAGAATAAAATAAAATACTACCATTTGATGAAAAAACAGGATCTAGATCTAAAGCAGGTGAATTTATAATTTTTTCTTTTCCTGTTAAAATTTCATGAACAACAATCCATGTATCGCTACCATCGTCACGAACAAATGCAAGATGTAAACCGTCAGGAGACCAGGTAGGTCGAAAGTCAAGATCTCCACTATCTGTTAGACGTTGTGCAATTCCACTTTCAATGTTATATAGCCAAATCCACCCTCTAGATGAAAATGCTATAGTAAGATTATCAGGAGAAACAGCTGGATCAATTGGCCCCATTGAAAGTGTAGGGAGCTCGTAACCTTCAAGATAGACATGATGATTCATTTTATCTATTTTTGGATACCGATTTGTCCATTGAGACAATATAATTGAATTCCAAAAAACTAGACTAATAAGTAGTAATAATATGTGCTTCATACTAGAAATTACAAAATTATCTTTTTATAATGACGGCTTCTGCTTCTATCTCAACAAGATAATCATCACCTATTAATCTGGCCTGGACTAAAGTATTAGCAGGCATTATATCTTTAAACCGTTCACCATGAGCTTTTGCAACCAATTCCCAATCAGATAAATTTTTTATGAAAATTCTAGTCCGAATCACATCTTTCAATGAACCGCCTAAGGAGTTTATAGCTGCTTCTATTTTATCAATAATAAAATAAGTTTGAGCGCTAGCATCGTCTCCGCCTATAGTAAGATCACCGTATGTAGCTGTTGTTCCAGATACAACAATACGATCTTTATATTTGACCGCCCT
>CEUS01027140.1_pt1 | contig 22024 bp, 15 predicted proteins | sample 427031 | NCBI WGS metagenome assembly CEUS01 (sample SAMEA2622837, study PRJEB7988) | marine metagenome | biome: marine biome (ENVO:00000447); feature: marine epipelagic mixed layer (ENVO:xxxxxxxxx); material: "saline water (ENVO:00002010), including plankton (ENVO:xxxxxxxx)" | depth 140 m | reverse complement strand
ATTGATCGTAGGGAGTTGGACGACAACGCTATCAACAAAAGTTCTATTATCGCTGTAGATGCCATAGACCAAGCCAAATTAGAATGTGCGGATCTAACAATACCTACTCAATCTGGTCTAATAACATGGGATGGTATACATGAATTGAGTACAATAGTCGGAGGTCAGATACCAGGTAGAACCAGCCCAGATCAAATCACGTTATTTGAATCACAGGGTATAGGAATAGAGGATATAGCAGTAGCCGCTCATATATATAAGAAAGCCATATCAGAAGGCTCCGGAATTGATTTACCGTTCTAGATGGTGTAACCATCCAATCAAATAATTATCCGGTTTTTCTTTTGAATGCCACAACTTTTACACTAACTATGTCTGGCATTCCTTCTTCCTTCGCTCTAGGGCCACCTTCTTGTTGAATTTCTATATCAACAAAACCTGCAGATTGAAGATGGGCCAAGTAATCTTTCTCTTCTTCAGCACCAGATACACAACCAGCCCATTTATCAGGATTGTCGCGGAATTCCTGAGGCATAGGTCCCAATGCCATTATGTCTGATATGTGAAGTCTACCACCCGGGGCCAGAACTCGAAATGCTTCACTGGCTACGGCATCCTTATCAGGAGATAAACAGACGACGCAATTGGAAATAACTACATCCACATGTCCGTCAGGTAAAGGGACATCTTCTATATAACCCTCCACGAACTCAACATTACCAATGCCCAACCGTTCAGCATTCTTACGGGCTAAAGCCAGCATATCTGGTGTCATATCCACACCTACAACGTATCCAGTAGGCCCTACCTGCTTTGCCGCTAAGAAACAATCTATACCACCTCCAGACCCTAGATCCAAAACTCGTTCTCCAAGTTTAAGTCCAGCCAACGCCGTAGGATTACCACAGCCAGCAGAGGCTGCAATAGCCTCCAATGGTATACCTTCCAAATCTCCCTGCACATATAAATCCGAGTATGCTCCAAGGGACTTGTCCATACCCTTTTCAGCAGTACCATCTGCACAGCATGCAGCTTCCATAGGTGTAAGAAGTGTCAATTGTGATACCTGACGTGCTCTCTGTCCGTACCGCTGCTGAACGTGCTCTTTTATTTCATTATCTGCCATGATTCACTCTCCTTACCTTATCTTGATTGGCCTAGGCCAATAGGATTACATATTTGAGAATCTATATAGTGAATATACCGCCAAGAAAACAAGTACACCCAAAACTACATAAATTCTGGAACGAAGTCTATTACTCATTTACAAGTTACTCCCAATCGAATCTATTGATAACTTATTATATCACTGTATCATCAAGAAACTGAGCTGCCCCATACTTCATCATGAACGTAATCCAATCCTAATTGCTTTAAGACGTGTGGTAAATGATTACCAGTCTGGTAATCTAAACCTGTGACTTCATAATATTTCTGGTGCATTACTTCCCAATTCTGCAATACGGATTGACCTACAGCTGGCCCATCTTTTGGTGTAGAACCATATCTTAGTGATGGCCATTCCATATCAGGTGTATGACCACACCGAGCACTAAAGGCCCTAAAAAGAGCCGATGTCCTTTGCCCTAATCTCATTGCTTCCTCTTTGGTATAATTCCACCCAGTAACTGCACTTAATGCACCACATATAAGGGTCACAGTAGTACCAAGAGTGAAATTACAAGCTCCTAAGGAATCCTCAAAATGTCTCCTTCCTAATGCTAAACCCAAGGATACTGCTACCTCTTCTGGGTCAAATGCATTTGCTATTGGAGAAACACCAAATTCCTCCGGGTGAGCAAGTGGCGATGTCTCGATAGTGCCAATACTGCCCACAACACCAGAAAATAGCTCGGACCACCTACCTCTATGGTCATGGCCTCTTGGAGTGTTGCCTTTGCCAGTGAAAACTGCACACTCGAGAGCTGGAGATCCTAATGATTCCGCTGCCCTTTTGACTCCTTCAGCAAGGATGTCCCCGAATCCTTCCCTATTAGCAGTCATCTGAAGTAATCTGTTTATTCCTTCTATATCCCCCCAATTCAGATCAAATCCTAGATCTTCCTTAGTTATGTATCCTTTCGCATAACATTCCATGACCCATCCACAAACCCATCCCCATTCGTTTACATCAACTCCAGCCTTATCCACTTGAGTATTAAGCCACGCAGTGTCAGTCGGATCAAGCACGCCCAATTGTGGACCACAACTGTTATACCCCTCAGATTCCGGCTCATCTACTAATGTCCCTTTATTTGGACCCTTATTAACCACATTCATATGACAATGATGCATTCCACATGCCCCACACTGATGCCCCCTATGCGAGAATCGTTCTCTTAGCGCAGGTGCCTCCCATTCATGATGTGTGTCAGGAGTAGGAAATATATTTGTCTCATAATTCCTTATAGGAACTGCTCCCATACGATAATTCGTCATTGGTCCACCAAGTGTCCCATAAAGATATCGCTGTCTTAAGACTGGGTTGTTCTGTAAATCGTAAGACATGACCTCAGCGGCTTGAGTAACCCCTGCTGTATCATGAACCTTAATTCCTTTACTACCTCTGACGATAGCCACGCATTTAACTTTCTTATTCCCCATAACACAACCACATCCATTCTTGCTAGCAACGTGTCCATAATCTCCCTCGATAGCAGCGAATCTAACTTCGTGTTCACCTGCTGGACCTATACCATATACACTCAATTGATGGCCAGACAAGCCATATTCCTGATAAAGGCTATCTTGCAAATCCCAGGTATCTTTACCCATTAGATGACTCGCATCCCGCAATTCCACGTCATCATCCTGTACGTGTAAATACACCCATTTGGATGACTGCCCTTGAAATACTATAGCATCATACCCAGAGTATTTAAGATTGACTCCGAAAAATCCATTAGCCTGAGTAGATGTTGCTCCATTAGTCATGGCTCCTCGAGTTACAACATTGAGAGTCCCATTCCCCCAAACAGGTGTGCCAGCTAATGGGCCTGTGGCCATTATTAGCCTATTATCTGGATGATCCCAATCAACTTCCTTAGGCACCTCATCCCACAGAATTTTTGCTCCAAGAGCAGCTCCGCCTACATACTCCCTGGCGAAGTCAGGATCTATTTCTTCTGTCCATATATCTCCAGTCGTCAAATCAACCCGCAAGATTTTTCCTGCATACCCACCTGGCAAATTCTTTGTGTCCATTAGAATCTCCTGATCTATTGATTTCTGAGTATGTCTGAGGCATTAGAATTTAGATGAATATACAACAGCAAAACTGCAGACCACAAACCTTCATGCGGAGGCTGGTGCATTCATAAAACCCCCAATATACCTCTACAGGATAACATACATGCATTTCCGCACGCTTATTTACTATATTACACGCTTTTCGTACTTTTCCTATCATATATAAGCCCATTACATATATGATCATTCAATGATTGACAATATATAATGCCTTAAATATTATGACCCTACACTCAATATTCGTTCTATCATAATCGACTAGAAGAAAGGACACTAGTATGTCTCAAGGTGCGTTATCAGACTTGAAAGTTCTGGATCTAGGTGACTATGTGTCTGCCCCTTGGTGTGCCCGTGTATTCGCTAATTTGGGAGCCGAGGTAATAAAGATAGAACCTCCTGATGGAGATCGATCAAGATTGGCTGGCCCCTTCCCAAAAGATATACCTCATCCCGAGAAAAGCGGGTTGTACCTATACATTAATGCTGGGAAACTTGGGGTAACCCTGGATGTTACAAACCCAGCAGGTAGAAAAGTATTCTTGGAAATGGTTGCAGAGGCAGACATAATTATAGACAATCACAGGCCAGACGAATTACTAGCCTGGGGATTAGATTACGATAATCTCAAAAAATCAAATCCGAATATAATACTCACATCCATTACACCTTTCGGATGGACTGGTCCTTGGTCAAAGTATAAAGGTAATGACCTTACAGCATTTCATTCAAGTGGAACCGGCCAGGATACGCCATTTGACTTTGTCAGCGATCCGGAAAATGAATTCCCTCTCAAGGGTGGTGAGTACCAAGCCGATATGATGGCTGGATGGACAGCTGCTTCAGCGACAATGGTTGCCCTAAGACATAGACAACTATATGGAGAAGGCCAGCTAGTAGATATATCCGCCCAAGAATCAATGGCTACAATGATCCGTAACTTTATTGCCTCCTGGACATATGCGGGAGACTCACGCAATGGAAGGCTGAAAAGAGGTGCTAACAGGGCACTTCAATGCAAAGATGGACATGTATGCCTTATAGCTGGGCTAGACCGCCACTGGGGATTCCTGCAAGACATGATGGGTAAACCTGCATGGGCCAGCTCCGACCAATTATCGACTAGAGAAGGGCGTCAGGAACATTCCAATTACGTAGACAGCCAAATGGAGATCTTCATGTCCAACTATACTAAGGCTGAACTATTCGACATGGCTCAAGAGTTTCACGTCCCTCTTTTTCCAATAAGTGACTCTTCAGAAGTAATGGATATAGAGCAATATAAATATAGAGAATTCTGGGAAGAAATCGATCATCCAATAGCAGGAACATTAAAATATCCTGGTATCCCATATCATTTCTCATCTACACCACCACAGGAAGTTGATAGAACGCCAGCACCTCTACTCGGCGAGCATAATGAAGAAATATTCTCTACCAGACTGGGATATGCCAAAGAGGATATAGTGCAATTCCTATCTGGATCAGTAGGATCAGATTCTACTCCAGATTTGGAAACAAGAGAAATGAACAATGATTATTCCACTAATAAGGAAACCGAAAACAAGCTTCCACTAGAAGGAATTCGAGTTATCGCATTTGAACTAGGCCCCGCAATGTGTCTACATACTTTGTGGATGGGCAGCCTTGGAGCAGAAGTAATTAAGATAGGAAGCGAACTGCGTCCAGATACAGGATACATGGCTGGATCATTATCTGGAGATGCGATAGGAGACGCTGAGTGGAATAGAGCAGGTGCCTTTATGTGCCTGAATTACAACAAGAAGACATGTAGCATAAATATGCAAGACCCGAAAGGGGCACAGTTGGCCCATAAACTAATATCTCAAGCAGATATAGTAGTTGAAAACTTTACTACCCCTGTCACTAAGAGATTTGGATTAACTTATGATGCCCTTAAAAAAATTAAGCCCGACATTATAGTTGTATCTCAATCTTCCATGGGGCGTACTGGACCAGCAGGAGATCTTGTTGGCTGGGGAACGGCTAGTCAGGCATACGCTGGCCTACCGTTCCTGACGGGATACGAGGGTGGAAAACCACAGTCTATATGTGCGCCATGGCCGGACCCAATAGTAGGTGTGTCCCTAGTAGCATTGGTACTGGCCGCCCTACATCACAGAGATCGCACCGGAGAAGGACAAGCCATAGACTTGTCTATGACTGAAATGGTGAGCTCTATGATCCCGCAAGCCCTCTTGGACTATCAAATGAATGGGCGCATACGTAGAGCACAAGGTAACAAAGATTCTATTATGGTACCCCACAATGTGTATAAATGTTCTGGGAAAGATAATTGGATTGCGTTGGCCGTTGACACAGAAACCCAATGGGAGTCTTTATGCAATACAATAGGTCAACCAGAATGGATAACTGACTCGCGTTTTGCCAATGCTGACGCTAGACGTACAAACGAAAGTCAACTGGATGAAATGATAAATCTATGGACAATAACGAGAGATAAATATGAACTTACGGAAATATTCCAATCCGTCGAAATAGCAGCGTCTCCTGTTATGAGTACCATGGAAATTTTCAACGATCCTACTCTCAGAGAAAGAGGATTTTTCGTTAGCATAGAACACCCGGACACCGGCCATAGAGAAGTAATGGGCATCCCGGTAGTATATGGAAACTTCGAGAAGAATTTATCAAATCCTGCCCCTTCCTTTGGAGACGATAACGAGTACGTATTCAAAGATGTAATGGGCTTGTCTGGGACCGAAATAGAAGAACTAATAGAATCTGGCGTTATACATTAGGACACTGACATCAAACGTCGGTGTCGGATTCAATCGTATGAAGGGGTTCTGGTTGGATTGTTTCTGGTATAAGAAGGCCACCTACAACCAATGTAATTGGGAAAAGTGCTATACCCAACAACCCGTATTGTAATGATCCTGAAATCTCCTGTATAAGTCCAACCATAGGAGGGCCTATTGCGCCACCCACAGGGATTATCGTCATAGATAGACCTACTACAACGGCCGTCTCTCTGGGAGCAAATCCTAGATCAAACTGTATAGTACGAAGTACAGGAACCCAAATCATAGCATTCCAACCTGCGAGCAATAACAATGTGGCAGTCACGGTAGTAGATGTAGTCGTAAAAAGGAATATATATATTATTGGCAACAATAGCCCTGGCAACCATATAAATATCTTACGTTGTCCGGCTTTCTCAGACAATGGTCCGCCCAAAAACGAAGCAACTGTACCACCAACAGGAAAAAGTGTCATTAATAGCCCTACAGTCTTTAAATCTAGATTAAGTGTCTCTAGCGCATAGGTAGGCCAAAATGTCATTACTGATCCGAACGCTAAAGCTGCACCAGTGGGACATATGGCCAATATCCAGACTGTCTTATTCCCAAAAAGTACTCTCGATGGAGAATTATCCTCATTCGCATCTGGTTCTATGCTTATATCAATATCGGGCTTGTCCTTTCCAACAGCTATCCATATAAACATTTCTATGAAAAGTACTATCCCAAGGAAATAATACACATTCCTCCACCCTGAGAATATATCCATAAGCCACGCAGTTATACCAACACCTAACAAATTCCCACTAGAAAGAATACCAACCGCTAAACTGACCACGAAAGCAAATTGTCTCAAACCAAACCACTGTTTAATCAATATTATCTCTGCCTGAGCCCTAGATACCATCGTCAAAGTAAAAAGCAGCCTTGCTAACATGAGAATATAAAAATTGGCAGCATTTCCTTGTACAAAGGCCAGTAGAGCAGCCATCAATAGTGCCAAGGCAACCACCTTCTTTGGACTATACCTAGATAGATAAATACTAGCTGGCAATGACGCTGTTGCAGTACCAATAAAAAAAGCCGAACCTAGAAGTCCTGCCTGAATAGGAGTTATGGAAAGCTCTACTGTCATATCTGGGAGCATTATCCCGAGAGACACCGCAACCATAGGTATTACAAGGCTCGACATCCAGAATCCACTCATCACTATCCAGCCATAATTGTGTGACAACACAGACTGAAACCTCGAGCTCTTATTTTCAAAATGCATGTCAAGATCTTAACAGATGCCACAAGTATTTATACCGGAAAGTTTTGCAGTAGACTCTAGCTGGTCAACCAATACCTTTTTTGATCATGTCGGAGTATAATTACAGGGACATTGAATCAGCCTGGAGGTGGCTCCATGACAAATCCTTCAGAATCCCCAGGGGCTTACGAAGATCTTCAAGAATTTTTCTTGACTGTAAGGGAATGGATGGACGAAAACGCTGTTATACCTGCAGACATACAGCGTCCAGCCAAGGGACAACCTATGTCGACGGAGCTTAAACAATGGGCCGTGCAATTCAGAAAAAAGCTTGGATCAATGGGGTGGATAGCTCCTGACTGGCCAACAGAATATGGAGGCGGTGGATTATCAAAAGACCAAACTGCAATAATACGCCGCGAAATGGGAAGACGCCCTCTTCCAACAATCCAAGTTTCACTTATGCATACTGTAGCACTTAGAATGTTCGCTAGTGAAGAACATAAAAGGACTATCCTAGCATCTATACTGCGTGGAGAAGTATCTGCAGTTCATGCTTTCAATGAAAGCAAACATGGATCAGATATAGGATCTAACGAGACAACTGCAATACGGGATGGAGACGATTTTCTTATAAGCGGCCAGAAAGACCAGATAACCAGTTTACTGCCGCCAGACCTGATATTCTGTCTGGCTCTTACTAATCCCGAGTCTCCACCTGCCAAAAGATACAGCCTTATAGCAGTAGATGCGAAAGCACCTGGAGTCGAAATAAAGGCGGAAAACCTACTAGTCCCTGGACGAGAGTACAAGTTCTTCTTCACAGACACCCAAGTATCAAAGACTCAAGTTATCGGAGAAGAAGGTCAAGGAATAGAAATTGCAGAACTAATGTTAGGCATAGAGAGAGGCGGCATTATCAGCATTCCTCTAGCGGTCCAAAAGGATGTGGAAGACCAGGAAAAAGAAGAATTAGGTAAATAATAAGAGTATGTATCCTAACTTACTTAACCGGTAATACAAAATATATAGAGCTTTGTAAATATACAATGACAACCCAACCAGATAAATCAATTCGACACGAAGACCTTCAAGAATTCTTCCTGACTGTAAGAGAATGGATGGATGAGAATGCTGTTATACCCGCCAATATTCCAATCCCTTCTTACGGAAAGCCAATGTCTGATGAATTAAAACAATGGGCTGTACAATTCAGACGAAAACTTGGAGCGATGGGGTGGATAGCTCCTGACTGGCCAACAGAATATGGAGGTGGTGGGTTAACCCATGACCATGCCACTATCGTTAGACGTGAAATGAGTCGCCGCAAATTACCTCCAATCCAAGTTTCGCTTATGACCACAGTAGCTCTAAGAATGTTTGCTAGTGAAGAACACAAAAGAACTATTCTGGCTTCTATACTTAGAGGTGAAGTAACTACCGTTAACGCATTTAATGAAGTTAAACACGGATCAGACATAGGTGCAAATGAAACATCAGCTGTACGAGATGGTGATGATTTTCTTATAACCGGTCAAAAAGATTATATTACCAGCTTACTGCCACCAGACCTGATATTCTGCTTGGCACTCACTAATCCTGATGCACCAGAAAATCAGCGATTCAGCATTATAGCAGTAGATGCTAAAGCACCAGGTGTAAGTATGAAAGCAGAAAGCTTACTAATACCCGGTAGGGAATTTAAGTTTTTCTTCACAGATGCCCAAGTGTCCACGACACAGGTTATAGGAGAAGAAGGACGAGGTATAGAAATAGCTCAATTGATGGTGGGGATAGAGAGGGAAGGTATACAAAGTATCCCTCTAAATGTGCAGAAAGAATTTGAAGATAAAGAAACTGAACAGCTAGGACGCTGATACAACCTACATCATCTAGCGATTCTTATCTCCTCCTTCGATACTGTAGTTTGGTATGAACTCCAAGAATTTAGGGAAATACCAACTGCTTTCTCCCAGTATACGTAATACTGATGGCACAAGCATAGATCTTACTATAGTGGCATCCAAAAGTATTGCTGAGCCTAGTCCAAAACCAAACGACTGAAAGAAGGCTATATCGCCTAAAGAAAACCCACCAAAAACTGCAACCATAATTAAAGCTGCTCCAGTGATAATTTGAGCGGTGGATCTCAAACCAAAGGCAACAGAATTAGCATGTTCACCAGTTTCGTCATAGTTCTCTTTTATTCTGCTTAACATGAATACATGGTAATCCATAGACAAGCCAAACAATATTGAGAACATCATTAATGGAAGCCAATATTCTATGTGGTCTACTTGTTGGAATCCAAGGATATCTATCATAAAGCCCTTCTGGAATACTAATACCACCAAACCATAGGCAGCACCTACAGATAATAAATTCATAAATATAGAAGCGATGGGGATCACTATTGATCTAAACGCGACCATTAACAATATAAAGCTTAGACCCAGTACCGCTGCAAAAACCCTTGGAGTATATTGATCTGTGAGTTCAACTGAATCTACTATCTCAGCAGATGCACCTCCTACAAGAGCTCTAAATTTGTTATCTGACACACCTTCAAAAGCAGCAGGGATAAGGTCTGATCTTATCCTACGAACAGTCGATAGCGCTTCTTCGCCAAACGGATCCCCGGGCAGTGGGGCCTCCAAAACCGCTAAATCTCCCTGTTCGGATATTTTTATAGTTGGCTTCACTATACTACCGTCAGCATCCATTAAACCCTCAAGCTTAGATATTGCTTCCGATATTTCATCCGAAGAGACTTGACCATCAATTACTACCAATGCTGGAGAATCACTACCAAATCCATACTTGCGATTTAGCAACTGGAACGCTTGTTTAACAGGCTCGTCATCAGGCAACATAGAGATGCCACTAGTTCCTTTAGATAAATCAAAGAATGGAACTATCAATGAGCCCAATATGATAACTGCAACAAGCATACTTATTATTGGCACTCGCATAACTGTAAGAGTTATTCTGTCCCAAAATCCTGGTCGATCGCTAGGTCCAGATTCTTCTCCCTTAGACAGGAAAGGTATTCTTATTCCCAAAAACCTTTGAATTAGAGCGGTAAGTATAAGCACGCCAATAACCAAAGCGGCTACTGCCATTATCCTCCCGGCCTCCGTCCTACCTGGAATCAAAAACACCCCGATTGAGAACAATACAACTGTTGGTATTGGAGGGACTTTCACGTTATTTATCCTATCTCCAAGAATCCCAATCATTGCTGGTAATAGAGTAAGGCATGTTATTACCGCAACGAATACCACCATTATTGCTCCGGCGCCGAAAGCCTGAAAAAATTTCTCCGGCAAAAGTAGCATCCCTGTAAGAGCTAAAACTACGGTTCCGCCGCTGAATAACACCGCTCGATTAGCGGTTGCACCAGCAATAGATATGGACTCATATTTGTCGTAACCCTTTTGCCTCTCTTCTCTATACCTAGATAAAACAAATAGTGAATAATCTATGCCTACTGCCAAACCCATCATTGTGACTATATTTGGAACGAACTCATTCAATTCCATAATCTGACCCACTACACCTACAAGGCCAACTGTAGTGAATACTGCAACTATGGCTAATAATATTGGAATCAATCCTGCTACAACCGCTCCATAAACTAAAACCAAAATAATGAATGCGACACCAATACCTATTGACTCACCTACTAGTAGGTCATGTTCCGCCCTAGTAGTAAACGCTTCGTTTATACTGGTGTTACCAAACATCACCACACTAAATCCATCTTTTTCAAAATTTAAACCAACGTCAGTAAGTAGGTGTATATCTTTTTGTTTATCCTCATATATCTGCACTTGATACATAATGGTTGATCCATCTTGAGATGGTATTGGCTGATATTCAGAAAAACTACCAACTAGTATTTCGGAGGCATCCGCATCCATGGATTTTGACAATTCATCTACCGCCTGGATAAATTTTTCATCCGTAATGCTAAACTGTTCTGAGCTTATGATTACAAACTCACCGAGAGTCTTTCTGGAAGTCTCAGACCTGGAGGTATTATCCTGATTCGCTCTAGGATCAGATCCTCCAAAATGCTCAGAGATCAAATTCTGAGCCTCTTGAAATTCCGTCGTCTTAGTCGGACCACCCTCACCTTCCAACGCCGACCCTAGCAAGGTAGATAAAGAGAAATATGCTAACACTAGTACTACAAACCAGGACGCCATTATCCACCAAGGATGCCGAGCGCTAAAAGAAGTTACACTTTGAGTTGAGAGTTTCATTCTGTATTCTTACACCTTAAATAATTCTACAAATCCGTTACAGGTCAACATATGAGAAGACGAAGCCTATTGTAACAACCGAATAACATAATAATCTAGTGCTTCTTCAAATAAGAATCCCACCAAATACTGGATAGCTAGAAAACACGCGATTAGCATTCTTTGTATGTTAGGATAGTCCGATATGACTAACCGGATTAAAAAATGACCAAAGCCCCACCCACTACTGCCCATAAGAAATCGAGAATATTCTACGGCTGGTGGATTGTTAGTGCCGGATTCTCGATCCAGTTTCTTATTGGATCGCTATACATGCACAGCTTTACTGCTTTCTTCCCATTTCTTGAGTCACAATTTGGATGGAGTAGAACCATATTGTCCGGGGCTTTTGCATTTTCAAGAGCGGAGAGTGGGCTCTTGGGACCCCTACAAGGGTGGATGATAGAGAAATTCGGAACCAGGGCTATGGGGGGCCTTGGCATGGCCATATATGGTATAGGCTTTATCATGTTCAGTCAGGTAAACTCAATATTCGGATATTACACTGCTTTCTTTATAATGGCTGCTGGATCAAGTATTGCGGGACACCTAACTGTTTCAACCGCCGCAATAAATTGGTTTATCCGAAGAAGAGGCATAGCCATGGGTATAATGAATACTGGCTTTGCTATAGGAGGGTTAGTTGTACCGATAGTAGCACTTTCCTTAATCTCGTTGGGATGGAGAACTACAGCTCTCTGCTCAGGATTCCTGATTATATGTATCGGCATTCCAATTTCTGGTATTCTTAGGAACGAACCAGAGCAATACGGATATGCACCAGATGGCGATGAACCAGCGAACCCAGATGATGGACTCAGCGGTCCTACCAATGACTCAAAAAGTCACCTTATAGGTTTTACTGTCCGGGAAGCTATGAGAACACGTTCCTTTTGGCTTCTGAATTTTGGACATGCAGTATCCCTTATGACTGTCGGTGCCGTATCTTTACACTTAGTCCCACATATTATAGATACTCTAGGATTGTCTGTAACTACCGCATCAAGCGCAGTAGCTATTGTAACTATATCCAATATGGTAGGACTATTGAGCGGAGGGTTCCTAGGAGACAGGTATAGTAAAAGGTATATAGCAGCAATAGCAGCGTTAATGCATGCCGTAGCATTAATTATATTAGCGAACGCGACTAGTCTGACTCAGGTATATGCATTCGCAATACTTCACGGCACTGCCTGGGGATTACGAGGTCCAATCATGTCTACCATAAGAGCAGACTACTTCGGAAGAGCGTATTTCCCTACAATAATGGGATTCTCGTCATTAGTTGTAATGATAGGTATGACTTTTGGACCGCTGTTTGCTGGGATAATGTCAGATATTTTCGGTAACTACCGTATAGGATTCATGGTGATAGCGGGACTTGCTGCACTCGGAGGTGCTTTCTTCGCTGCATCTACTCAACCCAAGTTACCCAAACGATTGTCAGACATTAATGCGGATATTAGATAGTTCAAATATCTACGCGCCTAAACCCTAATACATTTAATGGAAAGCAGAAAAGTATCGTCTCAAATTATCCAAAATACCGAGCAGCAACCTTGATGTTTAATGCATCTACCTGACTTTGGTCTAATCCCATTTCAATAAGATAAGGAATGAACTTCCTGGATATGAAGCATATCTTGTCCGGATTGTAATCGTTCCGTTCATCCTCGAGGTCTTTTCTCAGGGGATAACTTAGCGAATAATCGTGCGACAAACCTATACTATCTTGAAATCCACGTCGTACCAATTCTATTATCACATTCGCTCTCTGCTTCCAGTCAAGTCCACCACCGCGCCCTCCGGGCAAATGGTCCATACCTAATATACAACCCTTACTAGCCAACCCACTCAAATACTCTAAATCGTCAGTATCATTACTATGCCCTATATATACTTTGCTTAAATCCACACCTTCTTCTTCAAAGATAGCAACTTGGTCATTACCAACTTTAGAAAGCGCAGCAGTGTGTGTAGATATAGGAACCCCAGTATCTTTGCAAGCTCTAGCAGCTGCTCTGAGAACTATTTCATTAGCTTCGGTAACTCCTTCGTCCGAAGTAGCTACCTTTATAATCCCAGCCTTAACAGATGTAGAATCTATACCCTGTTCTATTTCCCTTATGAACACCTTCGCCAACTGATCCGGATTTACTCTCAAAATAGATCTTGGAATATCAAGCCAGATTCCCGTTGCCACAATTATATTCACATCCACATTTTCTCCTACGCGCCTCAATATCTCCATATCTCGGCCAAGATCTAAAGTAGTCACATCCACGTAAGAGTTGACACCCTCATCCTTTGCAACAGATAAACACTCTATAGCATTTGCAACAACCCTCTCTCTATCCATGAGCTCATAAAAAGAATGTGGAATACCAGCGGAACTAACCGAAATATGTTCATGCATAAGAGTGAATCCTAGATCACTCGAATCAACTAGGCCATTAACTGTATTAATTTTCATATCAATGATTCTCCATGTTTTATATATCCAGAATAATTAAGGAGGAGGGTACTAACATACCCTCCTCCTTAATGAATATACTAGAACCTAACCTAATTAGCTACCGTAATCTGTAGCTGTAGCAGGCGTAGGAGCTGATCTCATCTGTGTCCTACTTACACCAATCTTCCTGGAAAGTATGACCTTAGCTATGTTTGTGCTACCACCAGCGTGCCTTTGGCCAGCTTTATCTCGTTGACTAACTTCCTGGGCGCCACCTTGAGGCGCTCTGGGGTCATTGCCATCTAATAAGGCATACATACCCATAACATCTCTAACCCTAATCGTATTCCGTAACTGGTGTTCCCTATTGTGTACGTCACCCAAGTTGCCTTCGTAACTCAACTCCATCCTACTCTGATACATCCAATATGTTCGCTTATTTAGTAGCTCGTCTCTATATGAATCCAAAGTAGCTTGCATAGCTACTTGCTGTAATACAGGATCACTACCCAAACTGGAACCATCTACCTCAGTATCCCTAGCATAATCCACCATCTGGCTAGCAAATAAGTCTCTAGGGCTTGGAGTAGCTCTACCTCTACCTCCATGTTCCTGTTCCAGGTGAGCACCCATAACCTGCCAACCTTGAGTTTCTCCACCTATCAAATGGTCTGAGCCCACCCTTACATTGTCCATGAAGATCGCGTGTTGGTCATGTCCAGGGAGCAGGTTCATCTCTTTTATATCCAGACCCTCAGATGGAACTGGTATGATAAAATATCCCAAATTTCTATGCCTCGGAGCGTCTGGATCTGTCAGCATAGGTCCATATATAAAATCTGGACCTGCAGGTTCCCATCCAGGCCTTGGTTGTCCACTAATGTATACGTTCTGACCTGTCAACAACCAGTCGTCACCATCTCTGACTGCCCTACTCTGATAGTTGGCTAAATCTGCTCCACCCTTTGGTTCAGTCAATTTCTGCCAAGCTATTTTGGTTCCATTAAGTAATGGGACCAAGAATTTCTGTTTCTGTTCTTCAGTACCCCATACCAAAAGCGTTGCAAATAACAAAGATGATCCACTCCATGGTATATTGTTATTCCGAAATTCTTCTGAAAGTATGGTCTCGTGATCTCCGCTTAGGCCGCCACCTCCATATTGTTTTGGATACGTCGGGAACAACCATCCTTTTTCAGCCATCTCCTGATGTTTTGCATGCCAGAATTGCCATTGCTTTTCGCTGAAATCCCTCGGATCGACTGGTTCCCTCATGTCATCAGGAACGTTCTCCGAAATCCATTCTTGTACTTCTCTACGAAACGCCTGTTGTTCTTCAGTGTAAGCTAATCCAAAATCCATTCCTACCTCCTGTTTAAACACCCCAGTTTAACCAGCTTGGATTATATAGATAGAGCCGATCTCGAGTAACTTATGTGGGGAATAATAATTTGGTTCAATTTTATTAATAGAGATGTGATATGTCAACCGTGATATTATGACACCATAGCTACGCTTTTCGTATTTCTATAATCGTGCCGTGTGAGTTTTCGCACTTAGTCGAATTTGAAAGCTGTACAGTTATATGCTGCGTAGTAACTATGAATGATATAAAGGTGTATACTCGACCCACTGCTTCTGCGATAGAGATTAACAATGCCTGAATCTACAAGATCAAACTACACTACGTCGCCGAAAATATTTTATGGCTGGTACATTGTAATGGCTCACATGCTATTACATTTCTATATGAGCGTTATATTCGTATATGGCATGGGAGTGTTTCTAGGACCTATAACCAGTCAAATGGGATGGACCAGAGCTCAATTCAGTATTGCCACGGGATTACAGCGTATAGAAGGAAGCGTAGCTTCTCCAATAATAGGATTTGTTGTGGATAGGTTCGGATCCAAGAAAGTCGTTCTTTCTGGAACCTTCCTTATTGCTACTGGTGTATTGCTATTAAGCTCTGTTAGCTCATTATGGATGTTCTATATATCCTACATGTTCATAGCTCTGGGAATGAGTTCCACAATAGGAATACCCTTCAGCACACCAGTAGCAAAATGGTTTCGCAGAAAACGTGGAACTGCAATGGGTTGGATGTTTGTTGGCGCTACTTTCTCTGGAATATTTCTACCATTGCTAGCTCTATCAATAGAAAGTATAGGGTGGAGAACAACTCTCCTGTTCTGCAGTATGGGAATCATAATTATAGGTATACCAGCGACTATGGTAGTCAGGTCCAACCCTGAGCCATATGGCTTCCTACCAGATGGCGATAAACAGGAACCTTCAGATACAGATGTCAATGGGATCCAAAAAGAAGTCAAGGTATCCTCTATATACGGATCTACTGTAACCGAAGCAATAAATACACCTGCTTTTTGGATTCTTGCTACTATATTCGGTTTACTAGCAATGTCTACAAGCGCTATGTTCCTACACCAGGTGCCGTATTTCGAGAGTATTGGTTTCAGTAGAGCCTCTGCTACTACTACAATCGCAACTTTCACTTTATTAAGCGGCATTGGAAGACTAGGTTTCGGATTGTTGATGGACTATGTAGACCCCAAAATTGCTCTTGCTGGACTAGGAATTCTTACCGTAATGGGCTTACTCTCGCTCTTATTTATAACGGAATACTGGCACACCCTGATATACGCACTCCTTTTAGGCATAGCATTCGGAGGATCCATACCAGCCAGACCTATATTAACGAGTGAGTACTTCGGTACTAGAGCTTTTGGTTCTATAACAGGGCTGATGCAATCACTAGGAGTAATCGGTGCATTTATAGCGCCAGTACTTATGGGATATCTGTTTGACTCATCAGGATCTTACCGGCTAGCAATTTTGATATTGTCAGGACTTATCGCCCTAGCAATACCATTGGCCCTTATACTACCAAAATCAGATTCTATATCAGAGAAAATAAACCCACAGTAATAAATAAGGATATATCCTACTATCTGCCCTTATATTCAGCAGACCGTTTTTCTATAAAAGCCCTCACACCTTCTTTATGATCTTCTGTATTTCTTAATTGAGATTGTCCATATCCTTCGAACTCTAGGGCTTCCTGTAATGCAGTGATGCGACTCTTATATATAGCACGCTTGCCCATGCCCATAGCTATCGTGGGGCCTTTGGCCAATCTGCCTGCAAACCCAAGTGCCTCTTCCAACAAATCCTCGTGTGGAACCACTTTGTTTACCAATCCGAACTCTTTTGCTTTATTAGCATCTACGATATCCCCGGTCCAGATCATCTCAAAGGCGTTAGGAACGCCCATCAAATATGGAAGAAAGAATGTCCCTCCAGCATCTGGCATAAACCCTCTCCTGATCCAGAGAGCTCCAAACTGAGCTCTATCAGAAGCTATGCGTATATCGCACATGCAGGCGTAAGACATTCCAAGTCCTACTGCAGGGCCATTCACAGCAGCTATCACAGGGCGATCACTATTCCAAAAAGCTGTCGCTACATGCCTTTCTGGATGATTCCGTTGCCATGCAGGTCTGCTATCGGGATCGTCAAGATCAGATCCCATTTTTTTTACATCTCCACCGGCGCAAAAAGCTCTACCGGCGCCTGTCAAAACTATTGCCCTAACATCTGGGGTAAGATTAGACAGTATGTCTATCATACTTCTAGCCATGTCTGGGCTGTTAGCATTAAGTCTCTCGGGCCGATTCATAGTGATTACACCCACGCCATCTTGGACATCGAAAAGTACATCCTTCAATTCCATTAGACTCACCTCCTGTGACTCAAAAAGTAATCAAGGTTGGGGTATCTGGAAGCTAGTATTTTCACCCCTCAGGGGGTAGCTCCGTGGATTGTATGAACCCTGTGAAATAATGTTAACATGCACACATGTATGGCGCAATCAAACCAATATTCCGACCCGAATAACGACTTATCCCATATCAATAAGATAGCATGAAAAATATCGGTCCACTTGACTCGGACAACACCATAATATAGTTTGTATCGTGGGTGGTGACAGAAAATCCAACATCCTATCAAGTCTGGAGTTTAATGGCAAAAGATATTAAACCTGCATCCAAGTTATCGATAGTTTCCTGGGCTCTTTATGATCTTGCAAACACCATATTCTCATTCAATATAATATCCATCCACATGGCACTCTGGGTAGTAAACGACATGGGTGGAACTGATTCTCAATATGCCTTTGCAAATTCACTGTCTATGTTCATGGTAATATTCACTGCACCATTACTTGGAGCTATGTCAGACCAATCTGGTAGACGAATCCCGTTCTTAGCTGGTACCACCATAATATGTGTTATATTCACATTCTTCCTAGGCCAAGGTGGCTTATCTACTTCATTAATAATATTTGTAATTGCAAATTACATGTTCCAATCCGGACTTGTATTCTATGATGCATTACTCCCTGCAGTTTCAAATGATAAAAACAGAGGGAAAGTTGGAGCATTTGGGGTTGGATTAGGTTACGTAGGATCTCTGATTGCAGTCATAACCGGAATAGTACTTTTTGATACAGTCGGTAGAATAGGCATGTTCCAAATGACGGCTGGGTTTTTCCTTATATTCTCAATACCATGCTTCCTATTTGTAAAAGATATAGGAACAGGCCCCATAAGATTCGGTAAGGAAACCTTTAAAAACTCACTCATACAACTGAAACTCACTCTATCCAAAACAAATCAATTTCCGGGTCTAAGAAGATTTTTCATAGGCCGAGTATTCTATGCCGATACAGTAAATACCCTCATATTGTTCATGGGAATATACGTTACTAACGAACTTGGATTCACAGATGACCAAGTACAACAAATTCTAGCGTTTGCAATAGTATCAGCCATAATAGGAGCTCCGGTATGGGGAATCGTTGTGGATAAAATCGGACCGAAGAAAACACTGAACATTGTGTTAGTAATGTGGATGGTTATCCTTGCTGGAATAGCAGCTATACCTATAGGCGGATTAAACGAAAACCTAATGTGGTATATAGCACCAATAGCTGGTATTGCGATAGGCGGCACTTGGTGTGCTGACAGACCCTATCTAGTTAGGCTAGTATCTCCGCAGTATATTGGAGAAATGTTTGGTGTATATAGTATGACAGGAAGATTTGGCAGTGTGGCAGGACCATTTATGTGGGCAATGGTAGCAGAAAAAGTTACGGTGTTTGGGATTGAAATTGGATTCAATCTTGGTAGACCAGTCGCAGTAATAAGCCTGCTTGTCCTAATAATAATTTCATACTACATATTATCTGGAGTAAGTGATAATCCATCAAGACAAGATCCCAATTCTAACGAATAATAAATATAAACTATGTTACAATTGCTATACTGATAACTGATGTGACTTCAGAATGTAATTTCTTAGGATAATCGCAATATGCAAGCACTTTCAGACGTAACGATCCTCGACTTGACACACCATATAGCCGGCCCATATTGCACAAAAATGCTGGCTGATTATGGCGCTAACGTTATCAAACTTGAAAGGCCTGGCATCGGTGACATAGCCAGAAGCATGGGCCCTTTCCCTGGAGATATACCACACCCTGAGAAAAGCGGCATATTCCTACACCTAAATGCTAATAAACGCGGAATAACTCTAGACTTCAAAACTGATACAGGGAAAAAGATTTTCCTAGAATTGGCTAAAAATGTAGACGTTATCATCGAAAGTTTCTCACCTTCTACTCTTATCTCTACTGGCCTTAGTTATGAAGTACTAGAAAAGGTAAATCCAAAAGTAATCCTAGTTTCTATAAGTAACTTCGGACAAGATGGGCCATACAGGGACTATAAGGCAACAGAGATAGTTCTCCACGGTATGGGAGGGAATCTACATAGCTTGGGTATACCTGAAAGGGAACCTACAAAATACGGGACCGAAATAGCATTACGCCAAGCAGGCCTTATAGCTGCTTCAGCAACCATGGCTGCCTTATTTAATATGGAAGACCGAAAAGAGGGTGAACATGTAGATGTTTCTATATTTGAAACTCAAGCAGGATCTCAGGACAGAAGGGTACCTCAGCTTATGACTGCACAATTCATACATAAAGTATTCCCACGTAGAGAACCTGGAGCAGCAATAGCATCTGGAACCTTCCCATGCAAAGATGGTTATATAAACCTCTCAGGTGGAGGAAATCGCTTCCCTAGAGTGTTAGAGATGTTAGATAGACCCGAGCTCATAGAGGACCCAAGGTTCTCTACTCCAGCAGCAAGAACAAGTTCCGAGAATGGCGAGTTCTTTAATAGTAATATACTTATGCCCTGGCTAATGCAATACACTATGAGAGAAGCTTGGGCACTTGCTCAGAAGGCTCATGTTCTCTCTGGGCCTATATATACATCAGAAAGCCTTATGGAGGATAGTCATTTCCAAGATAGAAATATGTGGGTTGATATAGATCACCCTGTGGCAGGCAAATACAGATTCCCAGGTCGTCCTTTTGTTATGAGTGAAACTCCATGGACGTTAAGAAGCCCTGCGCCAACACTCGGACAACATAACTCAGAAATATACACCGGGCTGCTCGGTTACGAAAACAAGGACTTAGCTCTTTTGCGAGGCAACGACATCATATAAGTGAGGTCCCATGACTAAATTACCGTTGGAAGGCGTCAGGATAGTAGAGCTGACCCAGATATATGCTGGCCCATATGCTTCAACCTTGCTAGCGGACTGGGGAGCAGAACTCATAAGACTAGAAACGATACAAGGCATTGTGGGGACAACCAGGGGAATATATCTCAAAGTCCCTAAGGAACTGATTGAACAAACTAAGTTGTCTGGCACGGCCGGAGGAGCAATATTCCCAGACTGGGACCCAGGTGACAGGCCTTGGAATAGAGCAGTTAGTATGACATCCACTGGAAGAAACAAGCTTAGTATGACTCTTGATTTGCTCAGACCAGAAGGACTAGAAATTCTGGGCAAATTATTTGCTAAGACTGACGTATTTATTGAGAACAACGTCCCTGAGACAATAGATAAACTTAAGATAAGCTACGATTGGCTCAAGGAAATTAATCCAGAAATAATAATGATAAGAATGCCTGCTTTTGGACTAAATGGTCCCTATAAGAACTATAGATGCCTTGGTCTTCATGTAGATGGAGTCTCTGGTCACTCTTACAATAAAGGTTATGTAGATGAAGAACCATCAAGGCGCGGGGAAACTGTAGCAGCTGACGCGGCTGCAGGTGCCTCTGCAGCATTCGCTGCGTTTACAGCACTTTGGAGTAGGCGCAAGACTGGTAAAGGTCAACTTATAGAATTGCCTCTCGCAGAAAACTTTATACCTTTTATGTCAGAATCCATAACCGACTTCAATATGAATAATCGAGTCCGCAGTACTATAGGAAATAGGGACAGACGTATGGCACCACACGGAGTTTACCAGTGCCAAGGCGAAGATAAATGGATGACTATAGCCGTATCTAACAATGACCAATGGCAGTCTTTATGTACCATTATTGGAAGGACTGATCTGGCAAACGATACGAGATTCAAGAACGCAAATGTCAGATTAGAGAATCAGAATGAGCTTGACGAAATTGTTAACCAATGGACTAAAACACAAAATCACCTTGAAGCCTTCCACGAATTCCAAAAAGCTGGTATACCTGCCGGGCCGGTGCTTGATGAATTAGAGGCCCTCCAAGACCCACATCTAGTTCATAGGAGTTACTACGAGACATTGGAGAATTCAGAGCTTCCTAAACTACAATACCCAGGGCCTCTATGGCGTATGTCTAAAACTCCAAACCATCACAAGAGTGCACCCCCATTGCTGGGCGAACACAATGAATACATATATAAAGAAGTATTGGGACTATCAAATAATGAATATAGACGGTTAGAAGATGAAGGACATATTGGTATGGATATTATAGAAAAGTAGTACTCATGCTAATTCTTTAGCCCTATCTCTAGCTCTAGCCGCAAACGTCTCAGC
>CEUS01092108.1_pt1 | contig 22060 bp, 16 predicted proteins | sample 427031 | NCBI WGS metagenome assembly CEUS01 (sample SAMEA2622837, study PRJEB7988) | marine metagenome | biome: marine biome (ENVO:00000447); feature: marine epipelagic mixed layer (ENVO:xxxxxxxxx); material: "saline water (ENVO:00002010), including plankton (ENVO:xxxxxxxx)" | depth 140 m | reverse complement strand
TTATTTCCCTTTACTCCTTCTCTAGCCGGAGTACGGGCCATAACAATGATGATATCTGCTCTTGGTCCATTGGTGCACCAGAGTTTCTCCCCATTTAAAATCCAGTTCTTGCCGTCTTCTGAAATTTCTGCTGTTGTGGACAGATTGGCTGGGTCTGATCCCACATCTTGTTCTGTGAGTGCAAACGCTGACAACTCACCTGAGGCGAGTCGTGGAAGATATTTGGTCTTCTGCTTTTCGGTGCCGAAATAGATTAATGGTTGAGGGACTCCAATTGATTGGTGTGCAGACAAGAAAGCACCGGTTGAACCACATCGGCTGGCAACAATGCTGAGGGCCTTATTGTAGTGATATTGAGAGAGCCCTAATCCACCGTATTCTTCAGGAATTTTTATCCCAAAAGCACCAATTTCTGCTAGTCCGTCTAGAATTTCTTGGGGCACCCATCGCTCGCGGTCAATAGCATCTCCGTCAATGTGGGCTACGGTAAAATCTTTTAGGGCTTTTAGAAATGGCTGAGCTTTTGCCTCTTGTTCAGCACTAATAGGAGGAGGAGGGTTCACATGATGTAACTCTAGCCGACCGTCAAACAGATTTCGGGCAAAACTCCTATTTTTCCATTCAGTTTCTCTCGCGGCCTCGGCAACCTCACGGGCTTCCCTTTCGCTTACCAGATTCTTATTGGGGTTATTAGGCATAACTATTCTCCGATGAACTTTTCTATCTCGTCGGCTCGTGCTTGAGCATCAGTTTTACCAAGGCATATAAGGCGGCGCACGTAGTCTGGTTGGAAAAGGACAAGGCTTAATAGATCTGGACTATTAGTTTGGCGTGTGCCCCATCCTCTCGTGAGAAATCTAAATGTCTTAGGTAGTTGGGGCTCGAAGTCATTTGCTAGACGTCCAAGATCCATCGATGGACGTAAAATCATAAGACTGATTGGCCTTAAACCGCCTCTTCCTTTCGGGGGCACTTGATCTATAAGATCATTAAGCCTATCCAGGCGTAATGCGTCCTGGTCGAAGAAATCTAGGAAGATTGAGTTTAGTAGGACTCCCATGACCTGGGCTGGTGGTGGGTAGCCAGACACTTCAGGCTCATTAGCTTCAATTGCAGAACGATTATATCGAGTAGAAATAGCTAAAATTTTCCTTGCTCCAAGGTGGATAGCGGGAGATAAGGGTGCTACCAGGCGAATTCCTCCATCGCCAAAATACTCTCCATTGATTGGTACGGCAGGGAAGAATATAGGGAGGGCAGCTGAAGCCATTAAGTGGTCTATATTCAGCACAGTTTTTTTTGAGCGTCTTTGGGGTCGGTTCCAATTTTGGATGTCAGATCCCTGGACCCATGTTACTGACTGGCCTGTGGTGTAACTAGAAGTGCTGAGTGCGACTGCTTTAAGGTGGCCTAAATCCAAATTGTATTGAATACCAGTAATTTTACCATTAGAGGAATTTAGGGCTTCCGAGAGATAATTTCGAAGAGGAGATGTGTCCACTAAACCTCTTACTCTTGTCCTGCCTCCTACTCCTCCGGATAAGAGCTGAAAGGCCCACTTAAGTCCTGTCCAAGTCAGTGAACGTGTGTCAATCCGGAATACATCTTCGACGGTTAAGTTATCCCAAAGCGAAACCAATTCTTCTACTGCTTGTTGGAATGAGCCACGGTGAGATGCGAGGTGTACGGCATTGATTGCTCCTGCGGAAACACCTGTCACTATGGGAATATTTAGTGTAGGGAAGCGTTCTGCCAGATATTGTAAAAATCCCACCTGATATGCGGCCCGTGCACCTCCTCCTCCCATGACCAAGCCTAGATTGGAGTTGTCTTGGGATAGTGAGGTTTCCTTTGGTTCTGCTGACATTTTCTTAGCCAATCAACGGACGTCCAATCGCCTTAAGTCCCAAGAATATTATGGCGAGTGCCGCTAATGCCCATATAAAATGAGGGAGATAGGTTTTCTCTTCATTTGGACGACGGCGCATTACTGAAACCGGTATTTGCCCTGCTGCTCCGGCAAATACCATCATAAGAATGTGTCCAGCGACTGCAGGCTGGAAGCGTCCTGAAAATATCAAAACCAATCCCAATAGGATTTGGAGGTGTAGGAGCCCAGCGAAACTGGATGACAGAAAGCGCATCTTGTAGTCGTAAGCAATTCCTGAAATCAGACCATATACTGAATACAAAACGGTAAGCAGGCCTGCTAGAAGTACCAAGTAACGAAATCCTGAATGTGCATGCAGAAAAAAATCGCTCATTGTTGATTTTACCTATGCTAGTGGCTCTTGTTAAGCCAGTGCTTTTTGTATGATTGCTATGATTTCCTTGTCCATATCTTCAAGAGTAAGCATCCATTGGAGATAATCAGGTGCTGTTAAGGCCACCTCTGATAGAGTTTTATTCCTATGTTTTCCTTTACGAAGTACGTATCCTCCATCTCTTTCTTCGAGCCATTCGTTAAGAGCAGTCCTTATGGGGGACAGCTCGTCACAATATTGATTAAGTGCCTCCATATTGCGAGGCAGATTAGGATAATGTTGGATTTGAGCTGCCAAAACAGCTGCTGTGATTCGAACGTCACCCAGGGCACTGTGGGCCTCCTCATGATTGCATTCCAAATAGAATCTTGCTGCTGCTGAAAGGTCTCGTGGTTCTTCTTTGTGAAAAATGTTTTGGACATCGATAACTTTACGAGACTTGTAATCGAACTCAATCTGTGCTCTCCTGAACTCGGCTATGAGCATAGGAAGATCGAATCGGCGGATATTGAATCCAGCCAAATCACAAGGGTCAAGGATCTCTAATAGAGCTTTGGATCGAGCATAGAAAGGCTCCTCTTCAGACACATCTTTGTCTGTTATCCCGTGCACAGTTGTTGCATCAGGATTGATGGGTACCCCCGGGTTGAAACGGCGAGATTTTTCCATCACATCACCTTCAGGAGAAATACGCAAGATTGCTATTTCTATAATCCGATCATCCCTGGTGCTCAATCCAGTTGTTTCTAGGTCCAGAAAGGCTAAGGGACGGTTGAGTTTGATCGGGAGCATCATGACATGGTCTACGTTGTTTTCTATATCAGATGACTTAATCAGTTTTAAGTGATTCTCTTATTACTCGGGCTTGTTCCACAACGTGATTTATATGCCTCCCTTCAGCAGGACTCGCTCGCTCAGGACGAGCTACATGGCTGAGTTTTAGGTCACGGGGAACTACAGCCCTAAGGCGTGGTCCTACATACGATAAGGCTCCCATATTTCTTGGTTCTTCTTGGGTCCAGACTACCTCATGAACAGATGGATATCTAGTCAAGATTTTTTTGATATGGTCCCCCGGGAACGGGTAAAGTTCTTCTATGCGCACCACTGCTACCGATGAAGATTGTTTGTTCAGGCCATTTTCTGTAAGGTCATAGTATAGCTTCCCAGAGCAGAGAAGCAGGCGGGTGACTTCATCGGGTTCAGTAACCGAAGGATCATCTAAAATGGGATAAAAAGTTCCATCGATTAAATCTGACACTGCAGATGTTGCTCTGGGGTGACGCAGGAGGCTCTTGGGGGTCATGACGACTAAGGGTCGCTCTGGCCTAGCATGTGCTTGTCTCCGAAGGAGATGATAATACTGAGCCGGATTAGTTGGATAAACTATCCGCATGTTTTCTTCTGCACATAGCTGGAGAAAACGCTCTAAACGTGCACTCGAATGTTCCGGCCCCTGTCCTTCGTATCCGTGAGGTAGAAGTATGGCTAGTGTGGCCAACTGTCCCCACTTTTCCCAACCAGATGATACAAATTGGTCGATAGATACCTGGGCGGCATTTGCAAAGTCGCCAAACTGTGCTTCCCAGATGACTAAATCTCTTTCTGACATTACGCTGTAACCATACTCAAATCCTAGTACAGCCATTTCTGACAGAGGTGAATTGATGGCTGTAAATCTAGCATTGCCGTAATCTGCTAAGGGTGTGTGTGCTTCGCCCGTTTCTGAATTGTAGAGCACTAGATGACGGTTGCTGAAAGTGCCACGTTGAGAGTCTTGGCCAGTGAGTCGTACTGGAATCTTTTCCCAAAGTAATGATCCAAATGCCAGGGTCTCAGCATGACTCCAATCCAAAGAAAAATCTGTCCCAAATCCATTTTCACGTTTTACAAGCTGTTTCTTAAGTTTTGGATGAACGCTGAATTTTTTTGGAACTGCTAAGGAAAATGTGTTCACTTCTACTAACACATCGAGTGGGATAGAAGGTGTTGGTTCGTGGGACATCTCCAGGTTAGAGTCCTGCATCGCGTCTGTTGGTATTTGTTCTTCGTTCTGCACTTCATCTTTAGCCTGCCTGAGATTTTCTGAAACCAGGCTAACCATAGATGTTACTTTTTCCTTATTCAAAACCCCTTCTTTAATCAGCTTGTTCGCATAAATGTCTCGTACTGTCGGATGGCTCTTGATCTTTTTGGATTCAAGGGGTTGAGTATATTCAGGCTCATCGCCCTCATTATGTCCATGCCGGCGGTAACCTACCAAGTCGATTACGACGTCATCGTGGTACTCTGACCGATATGCCATAGCAAGCCTAACTGCAGTTAAGCATGCTTCTACATCATCGGCGTTTACATGGATAATTGGGAAAGTAAAACCTTTGGCGAGGTCGCTGGCGTAGCGAGTGGATCGGCCTTCACCGGGTAGAGTTGTGAAGCCGATCTGATTATTTGCGATAATATGAATGGTCCCACCCGTTGTATAGCCCTTTAGTCTTCCAAGGTTAAGCGTTTCAGCCACAACGCCTTCGCCGGCGAAGGCTGCGTCACCATGAATCAATATTGGTACTACTGCAGAGGTGTCTTGCTCGTCTTCCTGTTGGTTGCCTCGATATTGAAGGGCTCTTGTCATACCCTGTACTACTGGATTTACAAACTCAAGGTGACTCGGATTAGGTGCTAATGTGATATGGATTGATGATCCATCAGGAAGGGTGCGTATTCCTTCTGCACCGTGGTGATACTTTACATCACCTGTGCCTTCTACTGTAAAGGCACCTTTAGACTGAACGCCTTCAAATTCGCGGATAATCTCCTTGTATTCCACATCCACAAAATGGGCGAGTATATTGAGTCGGCCGCGATGAGCCATTCCCAAGACTATTCTTTCAGCCCCTGCACGGGTGGCTTCTTCTAAAGTGAGGTTCATCATAGGAACGAGCATGTCAGTTCCTTCTATGGAAAAGCGTTTTTGGCCTGTGTAAGACTTATGTAGGGACTGTTCCAGTACCTCTACTTCAGTAAGTTGTTGTAAAACTCTTATCTGTTCTTGTGCTCCTATAGGTTGTGCATGAACCCTTGATTCTACCTGATTCCATAGCCATCTAACTACAGAGGGATCTTCTAGGTGTTCAAATTCGTATCCTATAGCTCCGCAGTAGGATTCTTGGAGTCTCTTTAGGAAGCTGGCTAGGGATTCGTTGCCCACATCTTCCATTATCAAGGATGCTGGAAGCACCTCGAGTTCTTCCATGCTGGTTCCAAAGAACGATGGATCTAATTGAGGGTGCCCTGGTGGTGAAGATCCTAGGGGGTCGATATGGGAAAGATGGTGGCCGTGGTCACGATATGCTTGTATGAATGATGTTGCACGTGCTACGACAGGAATTAGTTGATTGAGAGTGTCTTCCTTATTCAAGCCACTCCAGGGTACCTCAATATCGTTACGACTGCCTTTCTCCTTGAGGATTTCGGGTACTATGAGCCCCGCATCTGTGGTTACGCTTGGCCCTAATGAGAAAAATTCTCGCCACTCCTCAGGTACGGTTGTGGGGTTCCGGGCAAACTCTTGGTAGAGTGCCTGGGCATATCCTGCGTTTTGGCTGTCGAAGGGTTTTTCTTCCATCACTCTCGGACTTTGGGTGGGCACCCCTAGCAACACCTCTAAGCTAGCGAATTTTTCTTCTCCAGTCTATTTGTCCTTATTCAGGATTATATCCTGAAATCCTGGACAGTTTAGAACGGGTAGCGGTGGATACTTAGGATATGAATCATCTTTAAGGGATCGGCCGCAAAGATAAAAGACTGAGCCCTTCTTATTCTCTATAATCCGGGCGAAGTAACAATTCTTACAGAGACCAACTATCCTATTCACGGATGAATTCCCAATAATGCCACCTGGCGTTCTGGCCTCCCTCCACGATGTGAAAAGAAACCTCCGGTTCCGCACAGAGTACAGTGTTCCGAGATTGTTATGTGACTCTCTTGGATGCCTAGTTTACAGGCTTCTGCAAAAAGGATAATCCGCAAGTCAATGGGTTTGGGTTTAGAGGGCTTTGTTAATCCCAGTGCTTCGAAAACTTCTGGACCCACTTCGTAGCAAATTCCACAGATAGCTGGCCCTAAATGCATGTGTAAATGAGTAACATCGGAATTACAGTGTGCTTTAAGTGTCCTTACACCTTCTCTCATAATTCCACCTGCCACACCTCTCCATCCAGCGTGTAAAAGAGCTACGGCTCGCTGTTCTGGGTCCACCAAATAAATCGGAACACAGTCTGCAACTGTGACTGCCAAAAGTACTCCGGGTGTGTCTGTAGCGTGTCCATCTATTACAGATTTCTCAATATGTAATCCTTTGGGAAGATCTTTGTGGATAGCTACTCTGCTACTGTGTGCCTGACGAGTATGAACTATTGTTCTTGATCCAGTAGCATTCAAAAGATATTCCCAACGATTTGCTGCTTGGGGGGGTGGAGATTCCCCAAAAATCCGGAAGTCAAAGGGTTCATTCTCATGTCCTGAATGAGTAATTCCGGCCATTAACCATGGAAAACGATTAGTCCATATATCCAAGTTATGGAAAGGAATACTAGGGCCAGGAAACATAAAATTTGGTTTTTTGGGGTAATACCAATTGGTTATTCCAGGTTGATTCTTTGGGCACCATATTCAACCAATTCATATGCCCATGGCAGATGACAGGTCATAATGAATATCTGCCTTGTATGTGATATTTTTTGCAAAAGCTTGAATCCTTGAATACGTCTAGAAGCGTCCCAGCTCACAAAGGCTTCATCAACGATAATTGGAAGACGCTCTTTACATTCATCTAGGTGGCGCATGACCCCAAAACGTATTGCTAGATATAGTTGTTCTTGGGTTGCTTTAGATAAAGTTTCTGCCTCTATAATGTTGTTCGTTTCAGCGCCACGTACGTAGAAATCGCTTTCCTCTCCAACTGTGATGCGATGGTATTTACCATTTGTAATTGTATCTAAGTGTCCTGAGGCCTTGCGTACTACGTCGGGTTGGTGTTGATCACGAAACAAATGATCAGCTTTCCGAATCAAATGGGCCAACAAAAGTTTGCGATCGTGTTCAGCCCTCAAGTGATCAAGGTCAATTTCCAGGGCCTGGATTTCTCCATCGATCTGATCGACTGTGGCTCTTTCCTTGATTCGTATACATTCGTAGTCTAGTTCTTTCTCCCGTCCAGTAAGTTCCTCAATACGGTCTGACTGTTCCTGTATAGTTTTCTGAATAGCTTCTATCTCATCATCACCCATTTCATTTCTATTAGAGTCTTTAAGCTCACTAAGTTCATTTTCTATTTTGTGTAAATCAGGATGGTCACGGGTTAAATCTTTCAGGATTTTTTCTGCGAGCTCACGGGCTTTCTGTCTTTTCCCTGCTTCCTTCAACCCAGCCGTAAGATCATTTTCCCTTAAATTGCCAACGGCATCTCTTAAAATGCGAAGCTCTTTTCTGCATGATTCCAACTCACTTTCGTATCCTTTGATATTGCTGTCAGCTTTCTCCAATTCTCTAAGAACAGATTCAGACGCTTTCGTTGCAATTTTCGTGGCCTGCATTTTTGTGTGCATTGCCCAAACTAGAGGTACAAGGGCCATGACTGTTCCAATTAATGATGCTAAGTGCCCTCCGATATGATTGAGCAGAAGGGCTATTAGCGCTAAGCAAGATAGAGATCCAATAAACAGTGGAATTAAGAAAGTGTCCTTTTTGTCTCCTCCGGAATTCACAGCTTGTTCTCTGAGCCCCTCTGACTCCCTGAGGGCATTTTCTATTCGTTCCTCAAGCTTACTCTCTTCAGTTACTAGGCGATCATATGTGCCCTCAGGATCTGAAGGTATTTTGGCGAGATCCTTGAAGGATCCAGCTTCTTCGTGTAGTTCTGCGATGCGTTTTTGTGCTTTTATAATAGGGAAGAGCTTGTTGGCTTGCCTTCCTAGAAGCCTTTGTTCTTCACGGTTGGCCTTTACTCTTTTCAGTTCTTTCTTGATCTGTTCTAATTCTTCTGTTTTTTCTCGTAAAGATTTATTCAAAGCCAGAGCTTCTCTACGTAGAGTAAATATTTTTTGACGTTCAGCTTGCAGTTCTCGAATCTTCTGATTTCCTCGCCGGTCAGGTCGCCAGAGCCTATTCGCTTCCTCTTCAAGGTTTTTTGCTACGTCTCGGGGAGAGGTAAGATCAGTAGTTCCCATTGTACCCATGAGCCTATCTTGAATATCTGACCAGGCATCTGACTCGAGGGTAGACATCTCGGTGTTAGTTAGAGCGAATACTTGATGGAATGCCTCACGGGGAATATCGGATGGTATGCAAGGCAGGGTTTCATTACGTATTTTCCCCTCACGATCACCTATGGTAATATAGCCCGAAGGAGATGTTCGGAGCCGTCTACTTACGTTCCACAGCTCATTGTTATCCAAGCGGATGTGGGCCTCGATTCCCATGTCAAGACCATTCCATGGCTTATAGGGATGCTGATCGGGAGATGTAGGGTATATACCATAAATAAGTGAGCTGATGATGTTGAAGAAAGTTGTTTTACCTGATTCATTGGGCCCCGAGACCACGATAAAGCTTGTGAGAGGTTCTTCACCCGTATCGAATGACTCCAGGCGACCAAAAGCTTGAGCTTTTATACGTTCAAATTTCATTGTCGCTCAGTAATCTCTTTGAGCATTCTTGTAATAACCTCTTCTTCTCCTGTATGCAGGAGAGCTTTAATGTACTCGGCTAATTGATCCTTATTCTCTAATCCTATGAGTTGATCGACGGGAATATCAGCAGATGTTATATCTCCGGATCGCACTGTATCCATTAACCTAAGTATTTGTCCGAGCACATCTTCCCGGGAAATATAATTCTCTGTACGAATTTCTGGATGAACGTTATCGATCTGGATAGTTGCCTCTAGAACATCAAGATGCTCTTCTAATTTATTTGCCAGATACTCTTGGTTTTCTTCTGCCAGAAGTTCTTGCCAGAGGGGCGTTGCTCCTGAAATCCGGACACGTACCATCCACTCCGACACCTCGTTGTTTTCTAATATCATATTCCACCTTGAAGATATGTTTTGTACGAGAGTGTCGAGTGTGCTGGCATTTGTGGGATTCCTGATTTCCAAATCTTCCCAACGTACGGGAGCTATGTCTTTAAATTCTACAATTGGAGATGCGCCCCGAGACATATCTACGATAAGAAACCCCTTAGCACCTATTTCCTTGTGATTGCGCCCCTGAAGATTGCCTGGATAGTAGATTCCTGGGTTTTCGCACAGACAAGAATGTTTGTGGACATGCCCTAAGGCCCAATAGTTGAAACCAGCCTTCTTAAGGTGATCCAAATGTGAAGGTGCATATCGCTCATGGTTCCCAGACCCAGGAGAATCTAAGACCTGAGTGTGGAGAACTGCTACTGACGGAAGTTGACTGTTAGGGGGCTCTAGAAATCTGGACAGATCATCGGTCTCGATTGAGCTTCCATGTCCCACTGCGGTTACTGTACCTAAGTTTTCTCCATCTCGGGCTATCGATATGTTCACTGGGTCACTATCTTGTGCTATAGTGACGTTGCTGGGCCATTTAAGTTTTCCGGATCGATGCCCTTCATGTCCGGGATCATGATTTCCTGTGGCGTACACTACGGGCGTATTTGTCTGATTGAGACGATGAAGTTGTTCTAAGAGAAAACGCTCTGTCTCAAAAGAAAGCCTGCTGTCATCGAAGAGATCGCCCGCCAAGAGGACTGCGTCCACTTTTTCATTAAGTGCTGTATCTACAAGGCCTTTAAATGCATTACGAGATGCCTCCCGTAGACGTTTTCGAATATCTTCCGAACGACTCGAAAATGCAGCGTCGAGGTGTATGTCGGCAGCATGAATGAAACGCATTAATTCCCTGAACTCATTAATGTATTGGTCAGTTTTATTTACAGATTCGTGCCAGAACGCTGTAATAATTATCGGAAAGCTAAGGGATCAGGTTTCTTTCTTGTTTGCGCAAGATAAACATACCTTCTGCTCCACTATTAACTACGATAATTCCGCTGTTGAAGTAGGGATAATTACTCCACGATCCGTCAAACCCAGGGCTGTCAGGAGACCACGGGACCGTATCGAAGAATCCGACAAGTTCGGGGTTGTTGCGATCTGAAATATCTAAAATACGTAATCCGCTTACGTAGTTAGATTGATACATGAGATTGCCACGGATGTACAGATTGTGATCGGAGGATTCATTATCTGCAAAGTGCTCCTTAACTAGTATCGGATCATCGAGATCTTTTACATCCCACACGAGTGTCCTGGTTTTATCGACCCCACCTCCGATTTCATCTAATTCGTCGTTCATATAGAAATACTCGTGCTCTTCGTCTATCCAACCCTGATGGGAGTATCCGACATTGGGGTAGCTGGTCATTGATAAGGCCACCGGTGCTTCTTTATCGGTCACATCTGCGATACTCAGGGCTGTTTCGTTGGCACCAAAACAGATTTCTCTGCCCCGATGTTTTTCATCGGGACCGTTGTAAATAATACATTGAGCATCGTGAGAGTATCCAGTATTCTGTCTTCCTGTCGACATGTCCTGAAAACATCCTGCAAATATTGGATTAAGAGGGTCTTGGATGTCTATCATATGAAGTCCGCCACCACAGGTATCACCTGAAGAATTAACACCCACCGCATAGGCGAATCCGGTATCTTCGTTAATTATTATATTGTGTGCACTGCCGATGCGATTGTAATGAGCGTCCTCTTCAAAGGTCACCGGTTGACTGGTTACGTTACGAAGCTTTTTTAGATCGAAGATCTGCATACCGTGCTGACCAGAACCATCAGCTACAATGAAAGCGTAGTTTTTGAAGACCTTAATGTCTCTCCATGAATTAGCTCTGGCACCTTCAGTCATAGGAAGGCTACCTAAGTATAAGGGTTTAGATGGATTGCTGACGTCCACGAATGCAGTTCCGTCATAACGTCCTACTAAGGCGTATTCCCGGCCATAATCTGGATCGGTCCATCCCCATAGGTCGTTTACCTGGACACCTCGATCGCCACCTAGGTCTTCTACAGGCAGGAATGAAATCATATCCACATTGTTGCATGAAAACATCAATGCTTTACCGTCAGTACAATCCACTTGATCTCCGGTAACAGCATCTAGGGGGGTTGGTTCACTGAATATGTTGGTGGATTCCAGCCAGCCATCTTCAGAACGCTCAAAGATGGTAACAGTACCCAGTCCGTGGTCATCTTCAACTGCTGAGGCCACTGCTATATCATCACTAATAGCTAAATTTGCACCAAACTGGTCGCCTTCATTAAGCTTGCTACTTAGGATTTTTTTTACGTTAATCCATTCGTTTTTATCATTATATTCCACGGAGTAGATGCGTCCTTCGAAGCCAGAGGCTCCAGGGGCACCAAGCCAAACCTCGTTCTGACCAAAGTGCACCGAGGCACCAAACTGTGTCCCCGGTTCTCCGCTGTCGAAAGATTTAAGTGTGGGGCCTGGTAGCCACTCACCAGAATCATTTTGATAGGAGTATGTGAAAACAATTCCGAGGCCACGCTGATGAGTGGAAGCTCCAATAAGTACTTGCCCATTTTGAAGTGCGACAGATTGTCCGAATCGGCTATTGGGAGCAGTTCCTGCTCCTTTCAGTTTTTCTTGTTCTTTCCACTCACCCATCTCATTAAGTCGGAATACATATACAGCTCCGGTATTACTGTTTTTTCGAGGCGAACCTATCAATGCTATATTTCCCTCAATGGCCAAAGACATTCCGAACACTTCATTAGGGTGAATATCACTGCCCATTAGTTTTGCTGACTGACTCCAACGACCAGTAACATTATCCCGACTGAAGACATATACAGCTCCACGGGCATCGGCATGAGCCCAACTGGCTATGAGGACATTGTCACCATCGACAGCTGCCAACCGCCCTATGTAGTCACCATGATTGACTTCGTTTGCCTGCAGTTTTCCGCTCTCGATCCATAAGCCATTTTTATCTTTCTCGAATACATAAATGGTCTCCAAAGTTGTTGAACCAACCAGGAGATGATTCCCTGCTAAGGCGAGGGATCGGCCGAAATGATCTCCATTCTTTGAATTTGAGGCTTCAAGACGCTGAATTTCTGTCCATTCACCGACAGAGTCTTTGCTATATACATAGACATACCCAGGGGTCATAGTGTTCATTGGCTCTCCAACGATAACCTCGCCATTACCAACTGCCACAGATTCCCCATATCCTTGGCCCGCTAGTGGTATATAATAAAGAAAACCAAGAGCTATCCCCGCCCATTTTATTGTTGAAAATTTCACAGCCTCGTCCCATCAAAGGTTACTATATAACGATATCTATCCTTACACCGAGTTCTACGCTCATTACGTTACTGGGATCCCATGTATTTTGAGATCCAGACTTAACTGACAATATAATAAAGATAAAGAAGTCATTAACTCTATTTGTTTTTAGAGATAAAGTTAAGAGATTTCTTGAAAAGGGAATTTATGAAGACTTTCGTATACTTATGGGCGATGTTGGTTGTCCTCACACCCTCTGGGTGTGTGGCCAATCCTAAGGAAGTAACTACCGATATCCCCATAACATCAACATCTGATAATACCTCTACAGTGTCTGAAGAGAATGCAGCATTGTCAGGTATCAAAGTGGCTGTTGATGTTGAGGAATCGAAATCATCATTAAAACTTCCCACTTATTATTCTGCCAATCAGGCTGATCGAGGTGAAGGTTTTTTCAGAGAGAATTGTCTTTCTTGTCATGCTTCAAGTGATTTTCACGGATCAAGTTTTAAGCGTCAATGGAGTGGCCGGACAGTTCGAGACTTGTATTCGAACATTGCTTACAGTATGCCAGAAGATAATCCTGGAGGACTACCTTCTCAGACTTATACAGACATTATTGCTTATATTCTTCAACTCAACGGATATCCTCCTGGAGATGTTGAGCTTTTACCTGGACGGAATGCTATGAGAGCACTTCCATTATGGCCAGATAATTTTTAAAATGGAGCGGGCGTAAAATGAGCAGTTATCTCACAGAAGCTATTGGCACTTTCTTCTTAGTACTTACCATAGGTTTAGCTGTTTTATCTGGGAATCCTCTTGCACCTCTGGCAATCGGAGCCATCCTCATGGCCATGGTTTACATGGGCGGGCACATATCTGGAGCTCATTATAATCCTGCAGTGAGCGTTGCTGCGCTCATTGGCGGCAAGATGGATAGACGTGATCTATTTCCCTATATAGTAGCACAGCTTGTAGGAGCTATGTTGGCTAGTTTTTCTGTGCTTATCATTTTAGGCCAAACCTTTGTTCCTTCTCCTGGAGTTGATGCGGGAATCTTATCCGTTCTTATGAGTGAAATATTTTTCGCATTTGCAGTGGTTCTGGTTGTTTTGAACGTAGCCATGAACGACGCTACTGCAGGAAATTCTTTCTATGGTGCCGCAATTGGATTTGTAGTAATGGCGGGAATTTTTGCTGTCGGAGATGTTTCGGGAGGAGTATTTAATCCTGCAGTGGGGGTTGGATTTATTCTTATTGATGCTTTTGTAGCTGGTGGGTCTCTGGATAATTTATGGGTCTATATAGTAGGACCCATCATTGGTGGCTTAGTAGCAGTTAAAGCATTTGATATACAGCACTTGGAGGCTAGTTCTACATAACCTGTCCTTGCGGTCAATCTTTCCGACTATCTAAAACTAACTGGACCAGATTTCTGAGAGGATCAAATGCGTCGTCCACAACTCTTTCCTTAAGAGGAATAATTGCGTTATCAGTAATAGTTATGCCTTCAGGGCATACGTTTGTGCAGCATTTAGTAATGTTACAAAGTCCTACGCCGTGGGACACCCGCAAATCTTCTCTGCGATCTTCTGTGTCAAGTGGATGCATCTCCAATGCGGCCTCATAAACCATGAACCTGGGGCCAATAAATTCGTCGTGCATATGGTGATCCCTAAGTACGTGACATACGTCCTGGCACAGATAGCATTCTATACACTTTCGGAACTCCTGTACTCTCTCCACATCGGATTGATACATCTTCCAAGAACCGTCCTCAAAGTCAGGTTCTTTGGGTTTGAAAGGTCGGATCTTCTTCTTGATTTCATAGTTCCAGGAAACGTCTGTCACCAGATCCTTAACGGGCGGAAAAGCTCTCATAGGCTCTACGGTGATAGGGCGGTCTAGAGAAAAATCACCCAATCGGGTCATACACATTAAACTGGGGATGCCATTTATTTCTGCAGAGCAGGATCCACATTTACCTGCTTTGCAATTCCACCGCAATGCTAAATCATTTGCTTGCTCGGCCTGGATTTGATGCATTGCATCAAGAACTACCATCCCATCTTCAACTTCACTTGTGTATTCTAGAAATTCGCCACCGTTTTCGTCACCTCGCCAGATTTTGAAAGTAGCTTTATCCATCAGCCTTGTTCCTCAATTATATTAAGTAGTTTGTCAGGTATTGGGGCTAGGGGATCTTTGACAATCTCCATGTTTCCATCCAAGCCCTTCCTGAGCACTATTGAGTGTTTTCCCCAATCTTCATCTTTATCAGGATAATCAATTCGGGAATGAGCACCTCGGCTCTCTCTCCTTGTTAATGCAGCATGAGCACATGCTTCAGCCACTGTGAGGAGATGTTTTAGATCTAAGGATGTATGCCATCCGGGGTTAAAGTGACGACCGCCTGTGACCCTAATTTGTCCTATCTTCGCTGACAGTTCTCGTATTGTGTCCGTTGCTTCTGAAAGAGTTTCTTCTTCACGGACTATGCCTACCTTGTCCTGCATTAAATCCTGCAATTCCATTTGGATCTTATAGGGACTTATACTATTGGACGAGCCTTGATCATCTAGGGGAACCGATAATTGCAGGTCACATTCCTCAATGGCATCTTCGGGTGCTTTGCCGATACCATGATTGTTGGAGAATTCTGCTGCGTATTTACCAGCTCGTCTTCCGAAAACCAATAGATCAGATAGCGAATTGCCACCTAAACGATTAGCTCCGTGAAGTCCGGCCGCACATTCTCCTGCCGCAAACAGTCCCGGAACTGAAGACATTTGAGTATCAGGATCCACTCTGATTCCGCCCATTACATAGTGTGTAGTGGGGCCTACCTCCATCGCTTCTGCGGTGATATCGATGCCGGCCAGTTCTTTAAATTGATGATACATAGAGGGTAACTTGCGCTTTATATGTTCAGTAGCTTTGGGAAGCTTCTCTTTTATCCAGGCTATATCCAAGAAAACACCACCGTGAGGGCTGCCTCTACCCTCTTTTACCTCCCGTACGATACAGCGAGCTACGTGATCTCTAGTTAATAGCTCAGGAGGGCGACGTGCGTTCCTGTCACCAGTTACATATCTCCATCCCTCATCTGGATTGTCTGCAGTTTGGTTGATGTAAAGATCTGGTATATCATCGAACATGAAACGCTTGCCTTCAGAGTTTTTCAGTATCCCGCCCTCACCGCGGACGCCTTCTGTGACCAGTAGTCCTTTCACGCTGGGGGGCCATACCATACCTGTGGGATGGAATTGGACAAACTCCATGTCAATTAACTCTGCGCCAGCATGATATCCTAGCGAGTGCCCGTCACCGGTTCCTTCCCAGCTATTAGAAGTGATTTTGAATGTGCGACCAATACCACCTGTAGCTAATATGACCGCACCTGCCCTAAAGACCTGCGAACGTCCACTCGCACGATCATATCCAAATGCTCCCACGACACGTTCTCCGTCTTTAAGCAGGGCAGTTATAGTACATTCCTGAAAATCATCCATACCTTGATGGATACCGTGATCCTGGAGTGTACGTATAAGTTCTAAGCCAGTGCGATCTCCTACGTGGGCAAGCCTGGGATGAGCGTGTCCTCCGAAATTTCGTTGGATAATTCGTCCTTCTTTTGTACGGTCAAACACCGCACCCCAGGCTTCTAGTTCTTGTACTAGTTCCGGAGATTCTTTGGCGTGAAGTTCTGCCATGCGCCAGTTGTTTAGATATTGGCCGCCACGCATGGTGTCGGCGAAGTGAACTTCCCAACTGTCTCGTTCATCTACGTTGCCCAGAGCAGCGGCCATACCACCTTCGGCCATAACTGTGTGAGCTTTTCCGAGGAGGCATTTTGATACTACTGCTACAGACGCACCAGTTGCCGAAGCCTCTATAGCGGCCCGGAGGCCTGCACCTCCACATCCAATCACGAGAACATCGTGATTGTGGAATTCCTGATTTGCCATCAGAAGATCCTCAAATCGGTCAAGACACCCATAGAGCAGAGGCGCACATAGATGTCGGAAAAACCGACCCAGACAAGGCTCAACCAAGCAAACAACATATGACGCCTATTGAGGCAACTGACACAGCTATAAGCGGTTCGCTGTGCTGGCTTGTTGGCCATGATGTTAAGTCTTCCTCCAACCAGATGCCGTAACGAGTGACAGCCCAGTGTATAGCTTCCCAGCAATATCACATTGATGGCTAGGACTATCGTGCCCAAGCCTACTCCAAAAGATGCGACACCCGTAATTGGGTCGGTAAACCAGAGGGCCTTCCAGACGTCTATTGATAAGAAAACAATAAAAAGCAGTGCAAGATAAAGGAAATACCTGTGCATGTTCTGGAGAATCAGGGGGAAAGACCTTTCGCCCCAATAGGTTTTCCGTGGTTCGCCTACAGAACACGACGGTGGGTCAGCCCAGAAAGCTTTGTAGTAAGCTCCCCTATAGTAATAGCAGGTCAACCTAAACCCTACTGGTGCCCACAAGATCAAGAAAGCTGGAGACCAGGGGAGCCAGCTCAGCCACCAATTGGGCTTGGGGCCAAACCAAGCGTGGTGGGTAGTCCCAAATATTTCAGGTGAATAGAAGGGGGACAGATAATTGCCGTATGAGTAGTGATCACCCTGGAAAGCGGCCCATGTTGCATATGCAACGAATGAACCTAGCCCCAGGAAAATTGTTATAGGCTGTATCCACCATGCATCGGTGCGTGAAGTTTCTCCAAAAGATCTACGTACAGGTAGTGAGGCTGTTCCTGGAGCCATCCAGGTCTCCTGTTTTAAATTGTTTTTTTATTGAGTTCCGAGATTACTTAATTGCTCAAAATACAAACTTTCGGCCAACACAATACACTTGTAAATGAGAAATGCTAGTCACGATATTTATCTTTAAAGTTATGAGGTTATTCTTCGGATAAGAAGGATGCTATAGCTTCAGCTCCCCCGGCAAGGCATTTCTCTCCAATTTCCGAAGTCAACCCTCTTGCGTCTCCCAAGATTCCGTTATCTGTTACAGATTTAAGACCTTCACGGAATATTAGATCCAATATTTCCTCAGACGTATCTCCCAAATAACCTTTTTCAGCCAATCCAATCTTTACAAGGTCAGGACGGATTGCCAACATTTCTGATCCCTCAGCAACATCCGCATGACCTCCCACTCGGTCTGCCATGCCAAAATCTCTCAAAACGTTTTTCCAGACCGCCAGAAATCCCAATAAGTCTGTATATGCCTTGACCGTACAATTTGGCCCAACGGTTTTCTGGAGTTGGTCTAGCATGTTGTTAAGTGGTGTGAAATTACCACCGTGAGATGGCACAAGGTAAATTCGGGTGAAGCCATGGTGTGAAAGGCTTATACAGTAGTCTGTACACAGGGATATTAATGTTGAGACTCTAATGGAAATGGTTCCTGGGAAATCCATGTGGTGTTCAGAGCATCCGATACGAATAGTAGGCGCTACTAGTGCATTACCTAAACGTCGTGCTACCTCTAAGCCTAGACGAATACCACGTTCAGCGTCCACACAAAGAGGTAAATGGGGCCCATGTTGTTCTACAGCGCCTACAGGCACTACTACAGTGCTGTAACCTCTATCTAATGCAGTTTTTACTTCTGGCCAAGTCATGTTTTCCAGGAAGAGCTGATCCATCTTCAGCGTCCTTTCAGTGAGCGGATCGATGTTCAGTATAACGGATGGTATGTGAACTAATCATGCGATTGTGAAGGAGAATCCATCCAGACGCAAGCCGGTATGGGCGAATGAATACTTGAATTTTATCTCGCTGTCACTCTGTTGGGTTTTCTTTATTTAAATCTGAATATAGTGGTGATTTTAACCATTTTTCTCTACCATGTTGCCTAACATGACGATCAGCCCGATAATCGTTTCTTCTAAAGTTTGTCAGAATAAGAAAGTTAGATGTCTGGCAAGATCATTAAAACTTAATATTTAACGTATACCGGAGATTTTTATGGAGGAAGCAACCTCCCCTCAGATAACCTATGATACTCAGAGCAACGAAGGCTTGGATGATGTACACAGGGCACTGGAAGCTGAGATAGATGGTGTTGTAAAATCCTTTGGTAAGGATTACCCAATGATTATTGATGGCGAGGACGTGTCCGCTACTGAACAATTCGAAGACCATAGTCCCGTTGACAACAGGATTCTCTTGGGTCGGTTTCAGAGTGGCACTGTCGATCATGTTCGCAATGCTGTCTCTGCAGCTCGAAAGGCACTTCCGGCATGGCAAGCTACTCCTTGGCAGGAACGCGTATCCCGTCTTCGTGGTGTAGCTGCTGCTATTCGTGCCCACTGTTGGGAGCTCTCAGTAATCCTGGCATACGAGGTTGGCAAGAATAGATTAGAGTGCGTGGGAGAAGTCGCAGAAGCATACGAATTCATCGAATATTACTGTGACCAGATGGAAGAGCACAATGGCTATATAAGCACGATAGATAGTTCTTCTGTTCAGCAGGAAAATATGAGCGTGATGTCACCTTATGGTGTTTGGGCTGTGATATCTCCTTTCAATTTTCCGATGGCCCTTACGGCTGGTCCTATTAGTGCCGCTTTAGTTACAGGAAACACAGTAGTGACCAAGCCATCGCCGATAACACCCTTTGCTGTTGCTCGGCTGGCTCAAATAATAGCACAGTGTGATATCCCCCCAGGTGTTTTCAACTTTGTTACTGGAAGCAACGAAGTGGTGTCCAGAGAACTCATTACGGGCCCGGGGATCGATGGTGTTGTTTTCACCGGATCATATCAAGTGGGAATGAACCTTATACGAGAGGGCTCGGATAGAGATTTCCCTCGCCCGTTCATCGCAGAAATGGGTGGCAAGAATCCTGCCCTCATAATGCAATCGGCGGATCTCGAAAAAGCCACAGAAGGAGTTAAGACATCAGCTTTCGGACTAGGGGGACAGAAGTGCTCGGCCTGTTCCCGTGTCTATGTAGAAGGAGGGGTGCGCGAATTCTTTATTAGAGATTTGGTTGATAAAGCTAAGAACATAAGCATAGGTGATCCCATAGACAGGGAGGTATGGCTTGGACCGGTTATAAACGAGGCGGCATTCCAACGTTACACGGCAGCTATCGAACAGGCTGATAAGGATGGAGGAAAGATTTTGACTGGAGGTAAGCGTTTGACTGGCGGATTGTTCGATTACGGATTTTATCTAGAGCCAACAGTAATAGATGGTTTGCCTTTGGATCACACCTTGTTTACCACTGAACTATTTGTGCCTATAACCGTTATCGGAGAAATCAATGATCTATACCAGGGTATTGATCTCGCAAATAAAACGGAATATGGGCTTACTGCAGGTATATTTTCTCAAGATGAATCGGAGGTACAGGATTTCTTAGGTGGAATTCAGGCTGGTACGGTATATGTTAATCGCCCAGCGGGAGCCACCACAGGTGCCTGGCCCGGTGTTAATCCATTCGGTGGATGGAAGGGGAGTGCATCTACTGGAATGGGGGCTGGAGGATCATATTATCTTCAGCAGTTCATGAGGGAACAGAGCAGAGTTCGTGTGTATTAAAAACCAATCATGATTTATCAAATACCATACCATTACATTACATTAAACTAATCATCATTTATTTTGACCCATTAGCGGTGCGGATCTAGGGGTGTAGGCATTAGTAAAAAAGCTATGAACAAAGGTTTTTCAGCAGGGATTCCTATGCTGTTTCTTATGCTCAGTGTGGCAGTTCCGCTTATGGAACGTGATGATCTGTTATCTCAAACGGTTATAGAGAGCGAGCATAACCCTCTTCAATGTCAGCGCGGACATGACCATACGGTGTGTACTCAAGCTGGCACTAACCTGCTGGTTAATCCTCCATCATCTTCTGTAATCCCTGAGACGTTCCTAACGGTCAGTGTACTAGATTTATTTCAAGATTATACTGCTCATTCAAACTTTCTGGATGGATATAATCCTAGAGCCCCCCCCACTCTTAAGGACACTTCACCGATATAATCGGCTGATGTCAGGTTGTTCCTTATAAGCTCACCATAAGATGGGCTGCTTTGTTGTTTCTTAATTTTAAGATGATGGGGATTAGTCTCAAATGATTATTCAAAAAAAATGAAGATAGGTTTGGTTGGATTTGCAGGATCTGGTAAAACTACAGTTTTCAACGCTATTACAGGTTTGGATGTACCTGTAGGGTTTAGTGGCGAGGTACGCCTAGGAACTGTGAAGGTTCCTGACCAACGCATAGACCAATTGTCTCGGATCTTTTTGCCACAGAAAACCACTTATGCTGATATAAGCTTTTGTGACATACCAGGGGAGCACGGGGCTGAGAAGGTGGGGCTATCGCCTGGCACACTACAACATATACAACATCAAGATGCCATTTGTTTGGTGCTCAGGGATTTTCCTAATCCCGCCCTTGAGAGTGATCCCAATCCAATGGAAGATCTGGATGCTTTCCACACGGAGTGCATATTCGCTGATCTTACAACAGTCGAAAAACGACTTGATCGCTTACGTAAGGAAAGAGCGGACATACAAGAGATAACAACCTTTGAGATAATAAAAGAGGCCTTGGAAAGAGGCCACCCGATAAGATCAGTCTCAGAAGACAAAATAAGTCGTGTTTATCTGAGAGGCTTTAATTTGCTTACAGATAAAATTCTTATTGTAGCCTTGAATCGGGACGAAGGTCGTGCAAATAGCTCCATGCCTGCACATCTCAAGGCTCACCTGAGTGACTTAGGCGCTGCAGGTTTTTTGCTGTCTGCTAGTGTTGAAGCTGAAATCGCCGGACTCGATGTTGAAGATCAGACCATTTTTATTAGGGATTTGGGGCTCGAAGAGCCCGTATTGGCCAGGCTAATAAAGACGACCTATAGCCTTCTTGATTTAATCTCGTTCTTCACAGTTGGAGAAGATGAAGTTAGGGCATGGACTATTACCAGAGGCACCAAAGCACGTGCTGCAGCAGGAAGAATTCATTCCGACCTGGAGCGGGGATTTATCCGTGCTGAAATTATTCCGTACGATATTTTTATGGAATATGGATCTGAACAGGCCGTTAAGGATGCGGGATGTCTTCAAGTTGAGGGAAAAGAATACTTAGTAGCTGACGGTGACATAATGAATGTCAGGTTCAATTTGTAATATAAAATTTAAGGCGTGGCCTGTAGCTAGGGTTACCCAAACCTTCTTAGATAATTTTAAAATCGGTTGGAGTTTGAATGGATTCCATAGCGGGTAGTGTGATCGTTCTCTATCTCTTGGGAGTGATGGTTGTCGGAATATTTATGTCCCGGAGATCGAAGAGCTCAAGTGGTTGGGCTGTTGGAAGCAGTCAAATGTCTGGCTTGCTCGTGGCTTTTGGTTTAGCCGGTGCACGGATCGGAGGAGCTGGGACATATGGAGTGGCTGGGGATGTAGTGACCGGAGGTGTT
>CEUS01278637.1_pt1 | contig 22070 bp, 18 predicted proteins | sample 427031 | NCBI WGS metagenome assembly CEUS01 (sample SAMEA2622837, study PRJEB7988) | marine metagenome | biome: marine biome (ENVO:00000447); feature: marine epipelagic mixed layer (ENVO:xxxxxxxxx); material: "saline water (ENVO:00002010), including plankton (ENVO:xxxxxxxx)" | depth 140 m | reverse complement strand
TGTCGATGTTGCACGGCGCGGCGTGGCGATGGGCATTTTTTCGTCTGGTATGGCATTTGGCAGTGCTGTTGGATCTGCTACAGTCGGTATAATTGCGAAGCAGATTGGCTTCACGGGCTCGTTTATTTTTACCGCATTCGTGGTGTTGATTGGGTTGTGCGTGTGTACGGTAGGATTGAAAATGGCTGGAGAATTGAGAATAATTCGTAAGGAGCCGTGAGTACGAACTCTTGTATATTCTCCTGTGATCGCATTAAATGGATATGTTTTGCTACCCATTAGTCTGGGTATAACAGGCTATTTTTAGAAAGGGGGTAATTTGTTTATGGATACGACACCATTAACTAGTCTTGCTAACTGTGCTGGCTGAGCAGGTAAACTCGGTCCATCTGAGCTCGCGCAGGTTCTGCGTCATTTGCCCCCTATCAACGATCCGAATGTACTTGTTGGAAAAGATACATCAGATGATGCTGCTGTTTATCGGTTGAATGATGATGTCGCTCTTGTCCAAACTGTAGATTTCTTTGCTCCCGTTGTAGACGATCCTTTTGCATATGGATCCATTGCGGTTGCGAACGCTTTAAGCGATATCTATGCGATGGGTGCCCACCCGATAATCGCATTAAATATTGTGTCCTTTCCGAAGGACCACGATATGGACGTTTTGAGCGAGATTATTAAAGGCGGAGCAGCGAAAGCGACTGAGGCCGGGGTATTGATTCTTGGAGGACATTCTGTTGATGATGCTGAGCCAAAGTATGGACTTAGTGTTACGGGTCTTGTGGCGCCCGGTCACGAAGTGACAAATGCTGGAGCACAAGTTGGTGATGCATTAATCATTACCAAACCTATCGGGATGGGTATATTGACCACAGCGCTTAAAGTGGGTCGTTTGGAGGACAACCTGATAGAGAAGATGGTATCAATCATGAGTACGTTAAACCGTCCAGCCTCTGAGGCAATGCTTGAGGTTGGTGTGAACGCCTGTACAGATATTACTGGATTTGGCTTGCTTGGGCATTTGCAAGAGATGCTTAACGCTTCAGGAGTGGGAGCTAGAATCCGAATGGGCGAGATACCGATTTTACCTGAGGTTTGGGGTCAATTGGAGGACGGCGTGATTCCTGATGGAACTTTTCGGAATATTAAATTCATCGAGAATAAGATCACTTTACATCATGAACTTGATTTAGATGACCAGGCAATTCTCTGTGATCCGCAAACTTCTGGTGGGTTGCTAATTTCTGTATCCGAGGATATGGCCCCAACATTGTTGGATGCGTTGGAGAAGCGTGATGTAAATGGCACTCATATTGGTTACATTACGGAAGATCCCAAATTAATTGTCGATTTGTAATTTAGTGTGCTTATTTTTCGTTAGATTGGATTGGGTAGCATCAGCTAGCCTGATCCGTCGCGGCGTATTTGTGTTGATGACAAGTCTGATCTGAACTGCTCTTCTGGGATCTGTTCGAAGAGATCTTGAGCGGAGTCAGGAATGTTCACATCTGACAGTGTGATGAAGTTCGATCCATCTTTGCGTCCCGCAACTAGAAAATGACATCCTTGTTCTTGAAACTCTGATAATGCTTTATTTAGCCCCTCTTGTGTCCCTCCATAAAATCGTGGCTCGACTATGCGGCTTGCTGTATCTACTCCTACTATGAATGTACATTGCGGGAGAATTGTAGCTTTTTCTGAAAAAGTAGGTGTTTTTGTTAGGATTACTGTTGCCCAACCAGCAAATTGCGAGATTCGAAGACGGACCTGAAGTTCTGTTAGCGTGGGTTTATCGGCATTAATGATCGGTAATTCGTATGCGACATCTCCGCTCAAGATTTGTTCTCCCATGTTGGCCATTCCTATATGCCCTTCATGTAGCGGGTTAAACGAACCAGATAAGATACCTTTCGCAGGTGGTATTCCTGGTAGAGTGTTCCCCTCACTGGAAATTGTTAAGCTAAGATCATCGCTATTTACAAACTGATCCCATCCCCTGATTGGCTTCAATGTTTTAGTTGCTAAGCGCTCTCCATCGTCAATTAGGAGATTTAAGCGTGTGTCCAACCCAGCGCCCTCAGCAAGGGTTTTTATTACTAAACGACTTACGATAGCTTCTTCTTCACTTCTGTCACGTAAGTTCTTCGCTAATATGAGTGTATGTACCTCGGCGTTGCGTGCGGTCATAATCGCGATATGGCACCTATGTTCTCCGCGCTTTTGTCGATCGGTTGCTAATGTTGCAGTGCAACCAATTCCAATAGATTTCGGATCAGATTTAGTTAAAGTTGATGCTTCCTTGTAGGATCGCTCAGCGAGTACCAATGCTACTTCTTCGGATACGGATTGGTCGGGTTCGAATCCAAGAGATGCCTTTAGAGTGTCAGGATGGTAGGGCACTGCACCTTTCAGAAAGGTTCGTGATGAACCAGGAATACTTTGGATCCAAGCAATAGCACTCGCACCTCCGCCTGCAGCGGTAATTACGGCTTTTGTATCGGTTTGGTATACCTGTTTCAGAAGATTTTTGACATCAGTTTCCATATTCAATAACTAAAGATCAAATTTGTTTTGGATCAGCGTCACCCCATTTAAGAAGCCAATATTCCAAGCTATCGGTTAGGGCAATCCAACTGGCCTCAATTAAATTAGCAGACGAGCCAACTGTTCGCCATAGGTTGGTCCCATCAGTTGATTCGATCAGTACGCGCACTTGAGCTTCGGTTCCTTCTCTTTCTTCCAAAATCCGTACTTTGAAATCAGTTAATTGAACGGTATCCACTTGCGGGAATTTGTCGCGTAATGCTTTTCTTAATGCACCATCTAAAGCATTGACGGGGCCATTGCCATCTGCAGCATCAAAATATACCTTGTTGCCTACTTGAACTTTTACGGTCGCTTCAGATCTTGCTTCATCATTTTCGAATCGCTTGGTATCTGTCTGGTGTTTCCCAACAATAACGGTGTAGTTTACGAGGTGGAATTTCGGGACATAATTCGCGGATTCTTTTCTGATCAAAAGCTCAAATGAGGCATCTGCCCCCTCATAATGGAATCCTAAGTTTTCTTGTTCCTTCACTCGTTCCAAAACTCTTTGGACCAACACCTGGTCATTTGCGATCTCGAGTCCTACTTCTTCTGCCTTCGCAATCACGTTTTGGCGGCCGGACAATTCGGATACTAGGACGCGTTTATGGTTACCAACTGATTCTGGTGTCATATGCTGGTAACTATCTTCCCATTTAGCTATTGCTGCAGCGTGGATTCCTCCCTTATGAGCAAATGCACTATCTCCTACAAATGGTTGGCTCGCTTTTGGTGAAATATTCGCGATCCCATCAATGATATGCGAGATCTCTGTTAATAGGCCGAGTTGTTCATCAGAAACACAATCAACGTGTTTTTTTGTTTTCAAGTTCGCAATGATTGAAAGAATGTTCGCATTGCCTGTTCGTTCTCCCCAGCCATTAACGGCCCCTTGTATTTGGAGTATGCCTTGGTCAAAAGCAATTAATGAGTTAGCTACAGCGACATCACAGTCATTGTGGCAATGTATGCCGATTCTAGTTTTTACGCCTGGGAGGACGGCTGCGATAATTGCAGGCAATTCATTTGGGAGTGTACCTCCATTTGTGTCGCAAAGATCTACCGATTCTGCTCCCGCCTCCGCCGCAATTTTCAACGTTTGGAGGGCATATTTCGGATCATATTTATAGCCGTCAAAGAAATGTTCAGCGTCGAAAATTACTCTACGGTTGTGTTTCAGGAGATACTCAATAGATTCTTCGATCATACGAAGATTCTCGGCTTCTGTTGTTTCAATTATTTGCGTTACATGACGGATATCACTTTTCCCAACGAGAGTTATGATAGGTGCTTCGCTTTGCAGCAACGACTCCAGATTTTTATCAAATTCTGGAGTAATATCCGTTCGCCGGGTCAATCCGAATGCCGATATTTGGGCATTTTTCAGATTCAGTCCTCGTACACGTTGGAAGTACTCAATATCTTTTGGATTAGAAGTAGGGGTCCCTCCTTCGATGATGTGAATGCCGATTTCATCCAATTTTTCTGTAATCAGCAACTTATCATCAACAGTGAGGTTGATGCCCTCCATTTGTGTTCCGTCACGGAGGGTAGTGTCATAAAGGACAACGTTCGACATTTGCGCTATGGACTCCTTTGCGCGTTAGTCAGATCAGTATACAACAGCTATCTTTGGAGTATAAATTGACACGGATATAGCTTCCAAACTCGTTGGTTTTCTAACTAGGATCCACCATCAAGAAGCCAAACTTAACGAATTGGATCTAGAAGTTACCGCTAATTAAAAGCCTGATAATCTTCCCGTCCCATTCTTTTGGCCTGCTTTTCGGCGCATAAATGGAGGGATGTCCAAATCCTCGCTGAGAGCAGCAGCCAACATCTCATCGACCTTTTCCTCTGGGACATTTTCGTCCTGTTTGTCGAATCCTGTAGCTATTATGGTGATTTTGACTTCGCCTTCCATTTTTACATCGGTGACGAATCCTATGATGATGTTTGCGTCTGGATCAATGGCCTCGCGAATCATCTCTGCTGATGCGTTGACTTCCGCTAGTTTCAAATCAGTACCACCTGTAACATTAAACAAAACACCCTTTGCCCCACGAATATCAAGGTCCAGTAATGGGTTTGCTATCGCAGCCCGTGCCGCTTCAATAGCGCGATCTTCGCCAGTAGCACGGCCGATTGCCATGAGGGCTTGTCCTGAGTTGCTCATTACGCTTTTTACGTCCGCGAAATCCAGATTAATATCACCGGCGACGGTGACTAACTCGACGATCGAAAGAATTCCTTGATGCAAAACGTCATCAACCATCTTGAACGCGTCCTGCCACGGGACATCATCCCCAGCCACCTCCATCAGACGATCATTTGGCACCACAAGAAGGGTATCAACATGTTGCTTCAAAAGATCTAGACCGCTTTCCGCATTCTTGCTTCTCTTCCTGCCCTCAAAAAGGAAAGGCTCAGTTACCACAGCTACAGTTAAGGCGCCTGCTTCACGAGCACATTCGGCTATTACAGGCGCTGCTCCGGTTCCGGTTCCTCCACCCATGCCCGCTGCGATAAATACCATGTCAGAGCCCTGTATGGCCTCTTTTATTTCTTCACGGCTTTCTTCGGCAGCCCCTCGGCCAATTTCAGGGTCGCCTCCAACTCCCAAACCACGGGTTATTTCATCCCCAATTCGTATTCGAAGAGGCACTTCAGATTGCATGAGTGCTTGAGCATCTGTGTTCACAGCGATCAATTCAACACCTTCAATTTGCTCTCTTGCCATTCTTGCAATGGCATTGCATCCACCTCCACCAACACCCATCACCTTAATTTTTGCTAACCCATCAAGATCTTGAGGAACGGCCATTTCATTTTCTCCTTCTAAAATGGAAGCTATTGCAGCGAATATATATTGCCTTGTTTTTGGTAAAAATCATTTCTATCAAACCTTCAGAAGATTGCGCATCCATCCTGTAATGCGTTGCGTTGTATTTGAACTAAGATTCAGGGCGGTTTTTTTCTTTTTAAGATCTTTATTCGCCCACAGAAGCATTCCACTCGCTGCAGCAAATTCGGGATTGTTTAATGAATCAGGCATTAAATCAATTCCTTCTGGCGTACCTAGTCTTACGGGCATATGGAAAATATCGTTTGCGGCACGTGCAATCCCCTGTAGGTGCGAAGTCCCACCAGTAATCACTAATCCTGCCGGTCCACCGGGCATGAGGTTTTTTAGTTCTGGGTTTGACAGTCGCTTTGAAGCGATATGGAAAAGCTCATTGATTCTAGCGCGAATAATTAGATTCAATTCAATTGGAGAAACGGTGCGAGAATTTTGAGCGCCAACACTGGGGACCCGAATTGGCTCCTCCTGATTGTTGGGTGATGCTCCGCCGTAGTTTATTTTTAAATCATTCGCGGAAACATATGGAGTCCCGAGCATTAGTGCAATGTCGTTAGTGATCTGATGCCCACCAACTGGAAGTATTGTCGTATGGATGGGTTTTCCTCTGTGAAATAATGCTATATCTGATGTGCCTCCACCTATGTCGATGATTGCAACCCCTCTTTGCATTTCATCATCAGTTAGGACGGATTCGCCGCTTGCGATCGGTTCTAAGACCATACCCTGAACACGGATTCCCGCGCCTTCGATGACTGTTTTTAAGTTTCGTAAAGGAGCTGGAGGCATTGAGATGACATGGTGTTTTGTTAGTAAATTCCCTCCATGCATGCCAATTGGTTCGTTATCGCATGCTTGGCCATCAACAGTGTATCCAAGCGGGATTACATGTAAGAGTTCGTCGCTGTCGTCTTCCCAAGGGGTGCCAGCATCTGCCTGCGCTTTGTAAAGATCGTCTGTTGTGATGGGACGGCTGCTATCGAGAGATGCGTTGCCAATTGCATTCTTGGACACAACCTGGTCCCCTGTGAAGCCGACATATGCCTCGTTAAACGTGGTTCCACTTGACCGTTTTGCTTCCAAGATTGACGCACTTGTCGCTTCTTGCGCAAGATCCATGTCGACAACTACACCCTTGCGGATGCCCGCCGATTTTGTGACGCCATATCCGAGCAATTGGACCCGTCCTTCAGGATTGACCTGTGCAACGAGCGTGCAAACCTTTGTGGTCCCTACATCGATTGCTACCAGGTTTGTTTGCTGGCGGTCCTCCATTGAATCCTCCTGGTATGTCCTCAATTATTCAGTTGCTTTGGTGGCGGATACTCGATCCTGTTTTTTAATCCACCTGATAGATCTTCAGAGTTCCCAAATTCCGGCTTTTTGAGGCATTCAGTGTTTTTCCCGTTTTGTTTTAGGAAATCCGAATCTGGATTTGTCGGGCGTGAAATTCTAACTGTATTGCCGTGATGCTACCCACGCCGAGGCTGGAGGGAGGGTAAAGAAACCACATTCTTTGTAAAGGCAAAGTGCATGAGGATTGCGCGAACTAATGGATCCAAGATAGGACATATAGTTTGACGAACGGGCTTCGACTCCAGCCTGGGCCTATGCAGAATCACTGCGTTTATATTTCATTCCCTTTTAGTTTCTTGCAGTACCCCTTTCGTTGTGTACAAACATTCCAGTTGTTAAATCTATGACTGGGTCTAGAATCTTTTAAGAACCTAGTATAGAACCTGGTTGAAATAATAGCACTCTATTCCTCAGAGTCAAGTGCCTGGTTTTCAGAATAGCTCTTGCTAAAAGGATCAGAATATTCATTGTGAGGTATGGCCGATTGAGAATTGACTTTTGTCATTTGGACTTGCGATGCCGAATCAAATATCAAAAATGCATAAAGCTCATTGTGCACTTAGGTGGAGGGGTATGCGAAATGATCTTGTCAACAAAGGTATACGAAGAAGTTCTTTTAAGGTCAAAGATATCAGAGCAAGGTGTTATATTTTCGATGTCGTTCTAAGTGGCATCGGTTGAGGATAAAATCCCTAAAGAGAGCAGTGATTCTCAGGCTTTTGTGATCGCGTAAGATGCTCTCTCGGGGTTTTGAATTCGTTGGCACGCCCGGTAGGATTCGAACCCACGACCCCTGGTTCCGAAGACCAGTGCTCTATTCCGCTGAGCTACGGGCGCGCTGGGGTGAGCGATGGGACTTGAACCCACGATCTCCAGGGCCACAACCTGGCGCCTTACCACTTGGCCACGCCCACCATGAACGCGTCGTTCATTGTAGCACTGTGTATTCTGTCCCTCAATATAGGCTAACGATGTTTTGAATTTGTATTGATTTACGGCTGGATATTGGGCGTGGATCATCCGCTAGAGAGGGTATGCTGCGGAGTATGCTTGAAAATACGATGCGCATATTTTTTTCACTTGATTTTAAATACGGTGATGTGAATCATACTATTGCTATTTGGAATCTAATTTCCATCGTGGATATGCCTTGACACTGCTAGGCCACTTGGTTATTCTTGCGACCATTAGTATATGTCCTCGAGCCAAGGGCAGAAGTTGTTCTTTGGGCTCATGACTGGGCGACACGAGAAGGGTTTCGTGGGTCTGGTTGACGCATCGTTCGAGTAATCTATTCTAGGTGCTTGAGGAAAAGGAGAGAGGCCTATGTGGGGTTACGTCACACGTAGAATGCTGTTAGCAATTCCAACTCTTTGGGGAGCGACGCTGATTGTTTTTATCTTGATGCGGGTTGCACCTGGCGACGTTGCGGTTATGATGCTTGGCGGTGAAGAGGGCGGAGAAGTCAGCCCTGAACAGCTTGCTAAGGTTCGTGCGCAGTTTGGTTTAGATAAACCAATGCACATTCAGTACGTTGTTTGGATGGGAGGAATGATTAAGGGTGATTTCGGTGACTCCTTCTGGTATAGGATACCGACGATTGACCTGTTCAGGCGGAAATGGCCGATTTCTCTTCAAGTTGGCATAATGCTGATCAGTATTAGTGCGTCTCTTGCTATTCCGTTTGGCATACTGAGCGCTCTGTATCAGGATAGATGGCCGGATTACGTATTAAGATCGTTCGCGTTTGCATTTAATTCCCTGCCAACGTTCTGGTTTGGTCTGATGACCATCTTATTCTTGATTCGTGTTTTTGATTGGATACCAGAACAGGGATACATTCCGATATGGGAGAGACCTGGAGCTAACTTGGCCCAATTGATTTGGCCATCTGTTGTTTTGGGACTAGCGACTGCATCAACCCCACTGCGGATGATGCGATCTACGATGCTTGAAGTTCTACGTGAAGATTACATACGAACTGCACGATCGAAAGGGTTAACTGAGCGGATTATCATAGTTCGACACGCTATGCGGAACGCCTTGATTCCGGTCGTAACTCTTTATGGATTGCAGATTCCGATTGCTGTCGGAGGGCTTGTTGTTACTGAGCAAGTGTTTGGGATACCTGGCGTCGGGTTGATGTTAGTAAATTCAATTACGCAGCGCGATTATCCTGTAACCCAGATGATGGTTGCACTTGTTGCGGTAACGGTTGTTTTGAGTAATTTGCTCGTCGACCTTATGTATGGATGGTTAGATCCTAGAATTCGATATTAAACCAGCGGGTAGTGTCTTAATAAAGAACCAAATTAAGGGAGGCCCTTGATATGGCACAACAGGATGCTCAACAAGAAAGCGTTGAGATAGAAGAAGAGATACAGTGGGTGCGGCCTCAGCGCTCCATCACCTGGCGTATCTGGAATACGTGGAAGAAGAAGCCTCTTGGGCTAGCAGGTGTGCTCGTGATAGCAATCCTTCTGCTCATGGCAGGTGCGGCTCCTATCCTCACGCCTTTTGGCCAGTTTGAAATGCACGCAGTTGATCGATTGCAAGGACCGAATAGCACATATTGGCTTGGAACCGATCAGTTTGGACGCGACATGTACACCCGCCTGGTGTATGGCGCACGAATTTCCTTATTTATGGGGTTTGCTGCAGTGACCCTTGGTGGAATTACAGGTGGTATTCTTGGAACTCTAAGCGCCTATCTTGGCGGGAAATTTGACATTATTCTACAAAGATTTGTGGACATGTTCCAAGCGTTCCCTTCCCTTATACTCGCAATGGCTGTAGTAGCAGCATTGGGTTTTGGAGTAGATAAGTGTGCTCTTGCGATATCAGTTCCTTACATACCTCGTGTTACACGTATCACTAGGTCTCAAGCAGTGAGTATTCGCGAGAGAGAATTCATTATGGCTGCGTTAGCGATTGGAGCGACTGGGAACCGCATGCTATTCAAGCATATGATTCCAAATAGTCTAGCACCTTGGCTCGTCGTCATAACGGCTGCTTTGGGTGCAGCGATTGTTGCAGAAGCTTCATTAAGCTTCCTAGGTCTTGGAGTCCCTCCACCCCATCCTTCATGGGGCGGCATGCTGAGTGGTAACGTTCAGCAGTACGCTGAGTCTGCTCCTCATATGATTATATGGCCTGGAGTTTTCCTTAGCTTTGCAGTTTTCGGAATGAACTTGTTTGGTGATGCAGTACGTGATGTGATGGATCCACGGCTCCGTCGCTAAAAGAATTCTTTCCTAATTTGATACTAAAGGGGTGGCACTTATAAAGTGCCACCCCTTTTTTGTGCTCCAATATAGATGAGTTAACAAGGCATGGAGTGATGTTGGTCTGGCTGGTGAGTAATAGCGAATACATTGTGAACCTTAAATGAATCGGACGATGGTAAAAGAAACTGATGAACAGCACTCACTCCTCGTGATGATCACGCCGCTCACGGCAGTTGCTGGTATTGTGCCAAATAAACCTGTCAATAGGCTCCTTTATGGTATGTGTGAAAAGACAATCAAAGGATTAACGCTAGCTACTAAACATTTTCGTGGAGGAAGTCTGGACTGCGAGATGGTCGCATGAAAAGAGCGACACACACAGTAAAAACTATGTGAATGTAGAATGAGAATACGCCCGGCTAGGAAAATTTGATAATCGAAATCAGATTTGCGATATGGAGTCTCTTTATCGAGATCTTGCTAGATTTGTTTATTACAGTGATGTTTATAGTGAAGGCATTATTTCAACTCGCAGGAAACAGGACCAAAGCTTTATGCTGTTGGGTTGAAGAGCCTTTTAGCTATTGGGATGATATCGCTTGTTATGTTTACGGTGCGAATTACTCTAGGAAATCTCGTAGTCGCCTGCTGCGAGTTGGATGTCGAAGCTTACGTAGAGCTTTCGCTTCGATTTGCCGGATGCGCTCCCGGGTGACCCCAAATTCACGTCCTACTTCTTCTAATGTCCTGCTACGTCCATCCTGAAGTCCAAATCGTAATTGCAGTACTCGCCGTTCACGAATGCTTAAGGTGTGGAGCACATCTTTAATTTGTTCTTTAAGTAATTGGTGAGATGCAGCGTCAGCTGGTGCGAGAGCAGAACGATCTTCAATAAAATCACCAAGATGGCTATCTTCTTCTTCTCCAATAGGAGTCTCAAGGGAAACGGGTTCTTGCGATATTTTTAATATTTCGCGGACCTTGTCAGGAGTTATCTCCATTCCTGACGCGATCTCTTCGGTAGTTGGCTCGCGGCCATATTCCTGTACCAACCGTCGATTTTCTCTTTGTAATTTGTTAATTGTTTCTACCATATGAACGGGTATGCGTATTGTGCGAGCTTGGTCGGCAATCGCTCGTGTGATTGCCTGCCTGATCCACCATGTTGCATAAGTACTGAACTTATATCCTTTTCGGTAGTCAAACTTTTCAACTGCACGGATGAGACCAATATTACCTTCTTGGATGAGATCTAAGAGAGACATTCCTCGACCAATATATTTTTTTGCAACGCTAACGACTAGTCGCAGATTTGCTTCTACTAAGTGGCTTTGAGCTTCGATTCCTTGTTGCTTTATTTGATCAAAGTGAGCTCTGTATTGTGGAGATAGATCGCGGATGCGATCAATAAAATCAGGATCTTCGAGTAAACTTTTTAGATCTTCGAGTGTCGTTTCTTGGTCTATAACCTCAAGAATGTGTGGTGGCAATAGCCAACTGTAGAGAGAAAATCCGATAATACTTTTCTCAACATCTAGATGTTCTCCCTCGTGTTGGCATGCCGCTTCTATTCCCATCGCATCAGCTAGGATTTCAACCCTGTCTGGATTCATTTCCACGTCAATTGCTGCTCGAAGGTCCGGATCAAGCATTGCTTTACCAATTGTGAGGGGTGGATCTATGTTTACGTTGTCAGCAAGAGCATCTCCGATTGCTATATATTGAACTAGTTTATTTAGAATCAGCATTGTCGTGTCCAAAGGGGAAGGGAAGACGCCTTCATTTTCCTCTACAGTATGTTCAAGGTTTGGAATTTCCTTCCAACCTTCCATTTGGCGTGCAAGTCTTTTTTCATCGTCAGCACTCAAGAGATAGACGCGCCCAATTTCACGGAGATACATTCTGACCGAGTCATCCATGAGTTCAGGTTCACCTTCGGCTGCAGCTCCTTTTTTAGTCGGAGCTTTCGTTTGGCTATTATTAGGGTCGTCATTTCGGTTTTCGGACTGAGCGGCAGACATTGCCTTCTCTACGATCGCCTTAGCTAGTGCCCGCTCATCAACAGGACTTGCATCTTCTTCGGTTTCGGTTGCGTTGTGATTAATCAACTTTTCCCCCTTGGCAAGTACAATCCTTGTCAGTTCTCTCTAATCAATATCTTTAAACTTTACCGTTAACTGGCTAGCTCGTTCAAGAGCAGCTATTCTATCAGATTCATTGGAAAAATTCCCTGTTGATGCACCATCTAGCGCTTTTTGGTCTCGAATGACTCCTCTGATGTGACGTTCTTTTAAGCGCTCGGCACAACTAATTAGTGCATCTCTTTGAGCTTTGCCATCCACTGATGGTAAGGGTGCATCTTTAAACTCTCCGATACGCTCAGTGAATATAGGATCAAATTCCGTTGTCGGGAGATCTGGTCCCTTTTCTTTGATTAATTCATAAAGGTGGCGATTTTGTGGGACCCAGAACACTTCTGATTCGAGTTCCGCCACTTCAAGATGTAATTCCGGGAATTGAACAAGTAAAGCCAAAAGATGTTCTTCGAGTGGATCAGTATCGATGTTTTCAAGGGCAGAGGTTACTACTTCTCTTGGTTTCTGCGTGTTCTTTTGTGGAGATCGAAGTCGACCGACGCTAGCGATCAATGCCTTTTCATCAATCTCTAGAATCCTCGCTAATTTATTAAAATAATGGTCTTGTTCAAATGAGTTGTCTAGTCCGGCAATCAGTGGAAACAAGCGCTCTATTGTTAGTTGTTTATCAGCAGTATTACCGGTTTGGGTCTGTGATGCCTCCCATTCGAATAAATAGTCGAGTACTTCAGGTGCTTGATCTATACAGATTTCCCATTGCGTAGGATCCTTGGTGATAAGGTCGTCTGGATCAACTCCATTAGGCAATGTGGCAATCCGTATATCTTGAGATTCTCTGGGTCCAAATAAAGTTCTTCTTCCGCTTGTTGGGATTGATGAACGATTAAAAACCCCCCACGAAGATTCAAGACTTCTTCTTGTGGCGGCTTGGCCCGCTGTATCAGAATCTAAAGCTAGAACAAATCTTTGGGCTAAATTTCGTAACAGGTTCACTTGCTGAACCGTGAGGGCGGTTCCCATTGATGCGATTACGTTTTGAAAACCATGTTGGTGCGCTTGGATCACGTCTGTGTAGCCTTCAACGATTACAGCAGTCTTCGATTCACGAATGGCTTTTTGCGAATGGTACAAGCCATATAATAGGGCTCCTTTGTCAAAGACTGGTGATTTAGCGGTATTCAAATATTTTGGGTTTCTGTCGTCTAGTGTTCGCCCACCAAATCCAACAACTTTGCCATTCATATCTTTAATGGGGAACATGAGGCGGTTACGGAAACGATCATATGTTGATCCCGTATCACTACGTACTAATAGGCCTGCTTGTAGCTGAGTCTCTTCATCTATACCACGATCTTTCAGGTGGTTTTTGAGATCGTCCCAACTTGATGGACTGACGCCAATTTGGAAGTTCACAATCGATTCAGTGCTGATATGGCGATTTTCAACATAAATACGGGCATCATTTGCTAGAGGCGATGATTTCAAACGATCATGGTAATAATCTGAGGCAAGTTGGTTTGCAATGATTATTTTTTCATTCGCATTCGATTTAGTTGGAGAACTTTCCGGGATGTTTATTCCAGCTTGGTTGGCCAAAAATCTTAAGGCTTCAACAAATGAAAGATTTTCTTGTTTCATTAAGAAGCTAAAAACATCTCCACCCTCTGCGCATGCGCCAAAGCATCGCCATGATTTGCGTTCAGGGAAGACAAAAAATGAGGGGGTTTTTTCAGTGTGGAATGGACATACCGCTTTGAAATATTGTCCCGATTTCTCAAGTGAGACGTAGTCTCCTATGACTTCAACAATGTCAATTGTTGATTTGATATCTGCTGCTGTTGTCATCTGATGTGCTTCTTGTTTCTAGTTTCTTTATAGGCTTTAAGAGCGTAGGTATCAGTCATTCCGGAAATATAGTCTACAGTGCGCTGGTTGACGTTTTCTACGGTCGTCCCATATTCACTTGGGATCTCGTCGGGGTGTTTGGAGTAATGGTCATATAATGCCATTACCGCTTGCCACGCTTCTTCCCCAATCGCCGTACCTCGGCCGTTTGGTAGGTATACTTTCTGAAACAAGAATTCTCTCATTTCAAGAACGGTCTCTTCTATCCGAGAACTCATTTTGATATGTGGTGGTTCAGAACCTAGGTGAGATGTTTCTCCCGCCGCATCCCATGATTCTTCAACTATGTTGGTAATCAACGTGTTTAATCGTTCACGGTGATTTTTACCGAGGCGTTCATGGATGCTGTTTGGCAGGTCACTTTCTTGAATGATTCGTGCTCGTATTGCGTCATCCATATCGTGGTTAATATAGGCGATTGCGTCAGAAAGACGACAGATTTGTCCTTCCAGTGTCTGGTGTGGTTCGTTTCTTAGAGATTTCAAGCTAGAGCGTGGCTTCGAATGATTTAATATTCCTTGTTTTACTTCATATGTTAGGTTCAGACCAGTTCCGTTGTTTTCAAGACAGTCAACTACTCGTAAACTTTGCTCAGCATGAGCAAAGCCATCAGGGTGTAGCTCATTTAATGCTTCCTCGCCAAGATGACCAAATGGAGAATGCCCTAGGTCATGTGCGAGCGCAATCGCTTCTGTGAGGTCTTCGTTCAGATTTAGGCTACGAGCGATTGTTCGTGCTACTTGGGATACTTCTATTGTGTGTGTTAATCGCGTAACGTAATGATCTCCCGTTGGGGCAATGAATACTTGTGTCTTGTGTTTTAAACGTCGAAAGCTTTTCGAATGGATGATGCGATCGCGGTCACGTTGATAATCTGTACGCATTAGCGATGGTTCTTCAGGGCTTTTTCTTCCGTTGGAAAGGGAACTGCGTTGGGCGAATCGGGAGAGGTTGTCTTCCCGCGCTTCCAGACGCCTTCGTATGCCGTGCTCAATCATGCTAATTTCTATGTATCCTCTCACTACTTACGTAGCAATCGACTACTTTATTACTGATGGCGTCTAGCCTAATTCCAACCGTCACTTATCGTATAAGATTATTATACAAAATTGTCACTTGATTTGTCTCAGATTCTTGTAGGCAAAGTTGCATCGAGATTCATTAATTGATTCGTTTATTCGGCCATTTTTACTCTTTGAATTATTTGCTGCAGACGGCTAGTATCATTTCGAAGAATGATAGCAAGGCGTTGGCCAGCGCTATCCAGAAAATCATGGGGATTGGGATTTTTTTCGGCCATTACACGTAAGCTTGCCGCGACAAATTCGTCAGCGGTCGGCAAATTGTTTCGCAAAAGTGATTCTAAAAAGGTCAGATCTTTACTTAGAGAGGTTGTTTCTTCCTCGTCACATTGATATACGAAAGAGTGTAATTTTACGGGGAAAGGCGGTAGGAACGGGTACAGAGTGTTATCTATTCGATGACTTGTGACAATGGCAGTGAAGGTGGTTCGAAGCAGCACAGTCAGCTCTGGGTGTTCGAGATATACCTCGCTTTGGTTTGTTAAATTTGTTCCACGTGAAATAGCCTGCCTTCCCGGCTCTATACTGGTTGTTTCAGCATAGCCTACAAGGCCATACGTAACGATTTTTCCATCTTTTATAGCTACCGGTTCTCCTAGTTCAGGTGGATGGTGTAGCTTGACAGCTTGGGCTACAAATTCCGTTGAGGATGATTCGATTACTTCTGCTATGTGGTTTGCCAAATCCTACTCCAATTCGTCACATCAAGATCCTATTATAGTTTCACTTTAAATACTGTTATAGATCTTTTACAAGTTTAGGTCCAGCGTTGTCTTTTAGCGGTTGATTTTTGTGATGTGGTTGGTTGGATTTGTGTATTGGATATTTTGGAGTTTACTAGTTGCCAGAATAAATCTTGTTCACTTACTCGGACTATCGCTTGCTCATGTGCTTCCGCTAAACTCACTGGATAACCATTTCCAAGACGCACTTGGTTATTTAACAAACCATGTAAATTGTTAACACCTTCTTCTTCAGCAACCCATTGCGGGATTTCTATACGAGCGATTTCATTTCCGGTATTCAAATAGAAGAATAGAACTCGATGAATACCGTAATATTTATCCACGACTGAAGATCGACTGGCAAACAGGGTTGATCGCTGCCCCGGTTGGAGCAGTTCTTGAAAAATGTGGCGATCCAAAACTTGGGCTACTTGATCGCAAGGACGTTCCATAACAGGTTTTTCTCGACAGTATTGATCACAATCGGGTGTTGGGAATTCGCAAATTTTGATACGAAGTGTATTAACGACTTCAGTAGCGTTGGGAAGGCTAATGTAGCTTGCGACATATAAGGGCCTCACTTTTGATTCGTTATACAGTTCTTCTAATGCAGTTAAGAGACCATCTTCGATAATTTCCTTTCGGACATATTCCCCAAATTGTTGGCCAGCTAACCCCCATAACACTAGTGATCCATCTAAAAGCGCTAGGATCGGTAGATCGGATGGGATATCACGGATAAGTTTGATGAGGGCTTTCACTTCTTCAACCTCACGTTTGTATCCGAGTAAATTTCCCTCTATGGTTTCTCGTTGCAAGTGGTTTTCAGGGTCAACTATGACTAAATCATTATCGGCACCATAGATTTGCGGTGTACTTTGTAAATGGGCCGATGGATTTGTTCCATAACGGATATTTACGGTTCCAATATTCAGCAGATACCAAGGTGTTATTGCGTGTGTATCAACATCAATTTGAGACCCATCGGTCGCAACCACTACATGATTTTCCGGAATATTTGGTGGATCGTATGCGTTTGTTAAGGGTTCATTAATTTGTGGGACCAGCCATGTATACTTACGTCGATTTATTTCAATTTTGTTACTAAGCGATTTGTAGTTTTCAGAAGCATCACGGATAATATCTAAGGCATTTCGACTTCGGTCTGTTGCCTCGGCACGACCAATTTCAGTTTGTTTCGCGACTATTGAAATTTGTTCAGTTAAATGTGAAAAATCAAGGGGCATTTGTTTGTTCCTCCAGGAATACTGATATGTGATTTGCAACCCATTCAGGTTGATCTATGGGTAGAAAATGCCCGCCTTCTGGATGTATTTCAAGACGAGCGAAGCTCATTGCTTTAGCCAACCTGTCGCCAGACGTCACATCAAGGTAAGCATCTTTTTCTCCCCAAAGAATGAGAACATCTTGTTGGATCTTTTCTATTTCATTTCTGATTTCGGTTAAATCTTGGTGGTCAAGTGCGCGAGCGGCACGGAGATACGCTTTATGTCCAGAAACTCCGAGCCACGGTGCTGCCCATGCTTCAATCAAACCATCAGTAATGATTTTTTGATTTACCAGTCCTTTTTCTAATCCACGTCGGAGGCCAGGTCGAATGTCACGAAATAAAATGCGTTCATCCCAAGATGGATCTTTAAGTCGATCTATCGTTGGCTCAGGCCAATTATCGTAGCAAACAGAATCGATCAATATTGCTTTTGCAATTAAGGACGGTTTTTTCACTAATATTCGTTGAGCTATTCCTCCACCGATGTCGTGGCCAACAATGTTGAAAGTTTCAAGATTTAACACTTCCGCCCATTCGATCAAGTATTCAGATTGTGCTTGCACCGCAATGTTCATTGCTGCGGGCTTATCTGAATCTCCGTAGCCAAGCAAGTCTGGAGCAAAAAGTGTGTATCGATTCTGAAGCCTTTGAATGATTTCCCACCACAAAAATGATGAGGATGGAATACCATGTAGGAGTACAATTGCAGGGCCATTTCCTGCACGTACGTATGAGATGGTACCAAAGGATGTTTCAACAAATTCTTTTTTGAAAATGACGATTCCCTCAAGTGCTTTGTAAAAACCTTTTCTTTTAGGTTATCTTAATACTCTTTCATCACCCACTCGTCGAGTCATCTTTTGCTGATCAAGATATTCCATCAGGGCTAGTGCATATTTGCGACTCGTTTGGAACTTATCCCGTACTTCAGCTACAGAAATCTTTCCGTTTTCTTCAATAATAATTCTGATAGATTGAACCATGTCCTTGTAAGCAACAGGTGACAATATGATTTCTTGGTTTATTCTGATCAGCTGTCCTATGTCAGATAAGTACATGATGAGCTCAGGGTTTTTTGGGAGATCGTTGACCGAAGCGAACCCATCGTTCTCAATTAGACGTAAGATTGATTCTTGCTCGCTAGCATCTTTATCCGACAGCAAAATTTTGTGTTCAGGTAGCCTAATATGATTATCCTCTACAAGCACTACTCCTTCTACTGCTAGATGTTGTAGGAATGCGGGGAAAAGACTCGTAGATAAGTTTAATTTATTTCGTAACTCTTCCTTCTGAATGCCCTTTCGTAGGGTGAATTCACTGTGGTAATCACTGGTCGTATTGTGCGTTTTTGAGAGTAATTTATGCCAGGCCTTAATCGAAAAAAGTGATACATCTCCGTTAATTTCATGCAGAACTCGTGCACTGTTTGTTTTTTCAAGCTCTTTCATGAGATCACTTTGTGAGTCAACACTTAAGAAGTTCCCAGTTAATAGTTCTTTCAGTGGAGTTGGATGATCGTCACTTAGGGATTCTAGGAGTATTTCTAGTTGAGAGCCGTCTTTTAATTTGTTTAATTTGTCAATTGTTGGTTGATGTTTTCGTCGATGCCTTGCAGGTGAGGCATCGATTATTTGCCCGCCTCCTAAAGTCCCTGTTGTTGAACGAATAATGAAATAGTCTCCACGAACTAGTGGTAACGGATGATCAAGGTATACTTGCGCCCACCCTTGTGCACCAGGATTAATCTCGTCATGTTCTAATAGTCTGATTCTTCCTGTAGACTCTGCGGCTAATGAGTAAAATGTTATTGGGAGGTTATGTCTTACTAGCATATGGGCATTTTGAACGATCTTTAAGTTTACATCCGCAGCGTAGGTCCCTTTTAACCACCCAGGGTTTGTTAACGTTAAACCACGGGTGATTTGGTCAGGTTCTACACCAACAAGATTTACAGCTACCCTTGAGCCAGGTTGTGCTTTTTCAGATTTATTTTGATGGCTTTCTAAACCCCGTACGCGGGCTTCAATACCAGAGGGGATTAGTTCAAGTGATTGTCCAACATGTAGCTCATCTCCAATTAGTGTTCCCGTGACGACGGTACCAAATCCAGAGATGCTGAACGATCGATCAATCGACAACCTGGGATTTCGTCCGGCTTTCTTACCGGGGATCTCTGTTACGATATGATCAATTAAACCGGATAGTTCAGGGATGTTCTCGCCTGTTGCAGCAGATATAGGAATAATCGGGGCGTTTGATATAGTGGTATTTTGAATTGCATCCTTGGCTTCTTCTGTCACTAATTCAAGCAGATCACTATCAACTAGGTCTTTTTTCGTTATCGCAACGATACCATGTGGGATCTCTAAAAGATTTATGATTGCGATGTGCTCGGTGGTTTGAGGCATCACGCCTTCATCTGCGGCAATTACTATTAATGCAATATCAATGCCCCCGACGCCGGCCAGCATATTTTTGATGAATCGTTCATGGCCTGGGACATCCACAATGCTGATTGATTTGCCACTTGGTAATTCTAGCCATGCGAAGCCTAAATCGATTGTTAGCCCACGTTGTTTCTCTTCAGCGAGGCGATCCGGATCAATACCAGTAAGGGCTTCAACTAAAGTTGATTTGCCATGATCAACGTGTCCTGCTGTGCCGATGACATGCATGGATATCAAGATCTCCTATCGGATGATGGACATTATACCCTGCGAAAGTAGCAAGCCAAATCTAACATGGGGGGTAGCGTTACTCTTTTCTGTGAGATCGTGGGCCAAATGGTTCCGGTTGAAATGGTCCGTCACGGGTTTGCAGGAATGCTCGCATGCCACCTGATTCAAGATCATCAAACATCTTTTTTCTATAATCTTCTCTGCTCGAAGAATGTGCCAATGCCGAAAGCTTTCCATTCAGAATCCATGCTTTGTTGAGTCCCATCATTTCTAATCCTTGAGTTGAAATAAAGAGGTTCGTTTTGACAGTTTCTGGTGAAATCTTAGCTATGCGCTCAACAAGTTCGAAACATTTATCCAGCAGAAGGTCGTGGGAGACGACTTCATTAATGAGACCAATGCGTTCTGCTTCTAGCGCATCTACATGGTCACCAGTTAGCCCATATCGAAGAGCATTTTTGTATCCTGCTAACAAGGTCCACATAAAGTTGGTGTTGGATATATGTCGCACTTCAGGCTGTCCGAAAACCGCGCGTTCGGACGCTATGGTGAGGTGAGACGTCAGTGCGTACCATGATCCCCCTCCCATGCACCATCCGTTTACTGCTGCGATCACTGGCTTACCTAATTGCCATAAATGAAGTAACTTTTGTATGCCAGCGTCATCATTTTTGTGCCAGAGATCAATTGCTCCTGCTGCACTTTCATTTTCTGGTACACCATATGGCCATACAAATTTACTCATTGGGCTGCCGGGTCTTGCCATGTCATACCCTGCAGAGAATGCGCGGCCTGCTCCCGTTAGGACAATCGCTCGAATATCATTGTCGCTCTCTGCGAGATCTAAAGCATGATGCAATTCGCTTTCGAGGTCAGGGGAAATAGCATTGAGGGATTCTGGGCGGTTCAGAGTAATTAGTACTCCATTTCGTTGCTTCTCGTAGAGAATGTTTTCATATTCAGACATTGTGTAACCTCACTTATAGATGCAGGTCATTTTCGCGGTTTTGATCGTGGACCAAAGGGCTCCGGTTGGAATGGTCCATCTCGCTCCTGCAAAAATGCTCTAACGCCACCGGTCGATTGAGCTTCGTTCAAGTGCCCCTTGAAGTCTTCTCTTTGGGATACGTGAACAATAGACGAGAATTCTGCTCCAAGTGAGAGGGCATTTCGCAATCCCATCATTTCTAGTCCCTGTGTGGTGACAAAAAGATTTACTTTGATAGTCTCTGGTGAGATTTTTGCGATACGTTCCACAATGTTGAAACATTCGTCCAACAAATCATCAGATGAGACCACTTTGTTAACGATCCCGATTCTTAAGGCCTCGGTTGCGTCAATATGATCGCCTGTTAAGGAGTAACGAAGTGCATGTTTATATCCAGCGGCAAGTGTCCAGAAGAACGAAGTATTGGATATATGTCTTACTTCAGGCTGCGCAAATACTGCTTCTTCTGATGCAATTGTCATGTGGCATGCAACTGCATACCATGATCCACCTCCGACGGCCCAACCATTTACCGCTGCGATTACGGGAGTCGATAGTTCCCATAGATGCATAAATTTTTCCATCCCGACTCTGTCTCTTCGTCTTGTTGCATCAAGTTGTTCTGCAATGCTTGTACCTTCAGGTAATCCGTAGGGCCAAACTGTGCTCGAACGACTGTTATCTGCTCGTCCCATCTGATACCCAGACGAAAATGCTCTCCCAGCACCTGTCAAGATAATCGCTCGTACATCAGGATCTTTGTCTGCCTCATCAAGCGCTTCATGCAGTTCGTTTTCCATATCCGGATTGATGGAATTCATGCGTTCAGGGGCGTTTAATGTTATAAGAACGCCACCTCTTTGCTTTTCATATAAAATGTGCTCGTAATTTGCCATGATATCTTCCTCCATGTGCCAAATTGTGTTTTGGGCTATACGTGGCGTGTTTAGTCTGTGGATTTCTCGGATCGAGGTCCGAAGGGTTCCGGCTGGAATGGTGCATCGCGTTCTTGCAGGTACCCTCTCATGCCGCCCTTTTCACCAGCTTCATCGATGTGACGTTTGAAATCTTCTCGGTTAGAGGTGTGTGCAATAGCAGATAGCTCGGCATTCAAATTCCATGCTTGTGAGAGTCCCATCATGTTTAATCCTTGGGTTGATACCATTAAATTAACGCCAACTGTTTCGGGTGAGACTTTTGCAATTCGCTCGACCAAATCGAAGCAAGTTTCCAAGAGTTGATCTCTTGGAACAGATTGGTTTACAATCCCAATTCT
>CEUS01270422.1_pt1 | contig 22073 bp, 20 predicted proteins | sample 427031 | NCBI WGS metagenome assembly CEUS01 (sample SAMEA2622837, study PRJEB7988) | marine metagenome | biome: marine biome (ENVO:00000447); feature: marine epipelagic mixed layer (ENVO:xxxxxxxxx); material: "saline water (ENVO:00002010), including plankton (ENVO:xxxxxxxx)" | depth 140 m | reverse complement strand
CACTGCCGGCAAAAACAGTAGCGCTGATTACCGCACACCACTCACCATGGTTTCACCACTGCAACTTGGGCGGCGACCTGAATCTTCTCAACAGCCTTTCCGATGGAGCGGTCAGCGAGGTCACGCGCCGCAGCCAGACGTACCGGTTCACTTTCGGCGTGTGTGACCAGGTTCTCCAATTCTTGTACCGCAATAGGCGCTAAGCCTCTGAGTTTTAACTCAGCGAGTTGCACCGCTTCTTCTGCCTTCGCCAGCGCGGCTGGTGCTTTCCCACCATGCTTCATGCAAACCCGTTGGCCCTTCATCGCCCACCGTCCACACAGCTGTTTCGTGCGTGTGCTGTGCGCTGTGCATCGCCGTGGGTGACGTGTAGAATGCGGATTGTCAGTTTGTACCATGGGAATATCCATACCAAGTGTCCCCTTTAACCATCACGAAGGAGTTGTCATGACTACTCATGAAACAAAGGTTGTTCATACCACCGATCGCTTTATGAAGGTTCTCTTTACCGTCATTGCTCTGAGTCTGGTTTGGCTGTCTGTGAAGGACACCCGGCTTGAGCCCGGCGTGACGCTGGAAGCGCAACCGGGGAGCTACAGTATCGTTCACTCTGGCTCAGTGAGTTGCTCCTACGGTTGTCCTTAGTCCACGCGCGGCGTCGATGAGTCGTCGGATCGGAAAATTGCGGGTGTGTGAACTGGGTGTGTATATACATATTCTCGACCCCTTCGCGGTTTTCGATTTCTCTCGTTTTCAGTCTGAGAAAATCGAGACCCGGGGTGCTTTTACCCCTGTCCAAAGCACCAAAAAGTGCGAGCACCGATGGCCTTTGGGGGTAACATTGGGGGTACCGGCGAAGTGGGAATCTTAGAAACTTAAGCATCAGTAGGTACTTACAACGCCAATGTGTTGGCCAGTCCCTCCGCCACAAATTTTCAGTTTTCATTTCTCTTAAAACTTGAGCGCTGGTAGGCTTTTGACGTCCCCGAAGGGACCTGATCGCGAAAGGACAGATAAACAATGATCCATTCTTTCCGTAGCGTAGTCCTCGGCAGCATCGCAGCTGCACTCTTGCTATTCAATGTGGTGGCAACGCAGTCCAACATGTCAGATGGGTATATCAGTGGCATAGTTGAGAGCCAAAATGGTGGTGAGGCAGGCGTGTGGGTTATTGCGGAAACTGATGAACTCGATACGAAGTTTGCGAAGATAGTGGTCACTGATGACGACGGTCGCTTCGTACTACCAGAGCTTCCCGATGCAACCTATGATGTGTGGGTTCGGGGGTACGGCCTGGTCGATTCAGAAAAAGTGCATCTTTCTCCCAACCGTGATGGGGTTCTCCTTGAAGCTGTAGTCGCGCCTACCCCTGCAGCTGCTGCGGAGTATTATCCCGGCAACTATTGGTACTCATTGATCGAGCCACCGCCTAAAAGTGATTTTCCGGGAACCGGTCCGAATGGCAACGGAATTTCTGAGAGATATCTAAGCCAAGCCGCGTGGGTGGACAACATGAAACAAGGTTGTCAACTTTGTCATCAGCTCGGCAATAAGGCAACCCGTGTTCTTGAACGCCGGGACGATTTTGATTCGGCTGTTGCGGCGTGGGATCATCGCGTTCAGACTGGTCAACGTGGCAATCAGATGAGTGGTTTCATGAACCGGTTCGGACGCCAGCGTGCCCTTGAGATGTTTGCAGACTGGACTGAACGCATAGCGGCAGGCGAACTCCCACCAGCGCCACCTCGACCACTTGGATTGGAGCGTAATGTCGTAGTCACGTTATGGGATTGGGGTGAGGAAACTTCCTTCATTCATGATGAGATTGTGACCGACAAACGCAATCCGCATTTAAACGGATACGGACCAGTCTACGGTGTGTCATCTGGGCATGGCACAATCACGGCCGTTGATCCGGTAGCTAATACGGCAACCGAGTTTACGATTCCAGTTAGGCCGGCCCCTGAGAGTATGCCAACGAGGTTTCCTCAATCCCAGGTCCATCCTTCCTACTATTGGGGAGATCAAATTCACTGGGGTGTTGATCCGAATGAAAGGTCCGACCCTCATAACCCGATGATGGATCATAAGGGCCGTGTTTGGATGACTTCGGCAGTCCGCCAATTTGAAAATCCAGAGTGGTGTGGCGAAGGGGCGAGCAATCCGTACTCACAGTATTTTCCGATGAAGCGCTCGAGTCGACATGCCTCATATTACGACCCAGCCGAACAAGATTTCGCGTTGGTTCATACATGCTACGGCACTCACCACTTACAGTTTGCGGAAGACGATGAAGATACCCTATGGTTCAGTGGTGACGTGAACGTCATTGGTTGGCTTAACACGCGCATGTACGACGAGACTGGAGACGAGATAGTGTCCCAAGGGTGGTGTCCTACGGTTTTAGATACTAATGGTGACGGGACCATCACGAAACCGTGGAACGAACCTGGCGACGAACGACCTGATGCAACACGGGATACGAGGATTTCAGGTTTCGGCTATGGCATTATTGCTAGTCCGGTTGACCATGCTGTTTGGATCACTCGAACCGGTCCTTTTCCGGGGCGGTTGATTCGTTTGGAACGCGGAAACAACCCGCCGGCTACATGCAAGGCAGAGGTCTTTGAGCCCCCGTCTATTGAGAATCCAAACGTTGATCCGATGCAAACTGGTTTTGCGCCTCGGGGTGTCGACGTTGATCGCGATGGGGTAATCTGGGCTGCACTTTCTGGAAGTAGCCACATGGCGAGTTTTGATAGACGAAAATGTCGTATTACCAGCGGACCTGAGGCAACCGGGCAGCATTGTCCAGAAGGATGGACGCTATATCCGGTGCCTGGTCCTCAGATGAAGGGGGTCACTGATCCCGGGAGTGCTGATTTTCACTACTATAGCTGGGTCGATCAGTACAACACACTCGGCCTCGGAGAGAACATCCCAATTGCTAATGGATCGACTTCTGATTCATTGCTAGCCTTGGATCCCAAGACCGGCGACTGGGTGATTCTCCGGGTTCCCTATCCGATGGCCTTTTATTCCCGCGGGTTAGATGGTCGCATCGATGATCCGACTGCTGGATGGAAGGGGCGTGGATTATGGGCCAACTACGGTTCGAATTATATCTGGCACACTGAAGGTGGCAAAGGCACGAAGAGTAAAGCGGTGCGGTTCCAACTGCGACCAGATCCGTTAGCTCGTTAGGTAAGATCGACTGTTCATGGTTTTGCTGCTAAATTCTTTCTCGGCATGAATTTCTTAGTCGCCAAGTTTCGCAGTTTGCCTCTTTTCTATTTTGCTCTTCAAGTAACGCTGCTATCGTTTCAATTGCTTCTATCTAAGCCGCGGCGCTTTAGGAGAGGGGTAATGTCCGGTTCACGACCACGAAAGTTGCGGTAGAGTTCCATCGCATCTTCGCTCCCCCCCTTAGACAACAGATTTTGACGGAAGTGGGTTCCGTTTTCTCGCGAGAGACCACCCTTCTCACGAAACCATTCCACAGTGTCTGCGTCCAAGACCTCGCTCCAAATATACGAGTAATATCCTGCCGCATAGCCGCCACTCCAAATATGGGAAAAGTATGTGGTTCGATAGCGAGGAGGAATAGTGTCTAGTTTTATTCCGCTCTTCTCAAGAGCCGCCTCTTCAAAGGCCATTACCTCAGTGGCTTCCGGCACCTCTGTTTGAGTCAATTGATGCCACGCTTGATCCAGAAGAGATGCAGCTAAGTATTCAGTCGTCGCAAAGCCTTGATTAAAGGTTTCCGAGGCCAACAGTCGATCCAGCAAGTCTTCAGGCATTGGTTCACCCGTTTCGAAATGAACAGCATAATTTTGGAGCACCTCAGGCCAAATTGCCCACATCTCATTGACTTGCGAGGGGTATTCAACAAAATCACGCGGCACGGATGTTCCAGAAAAATATGGGTATCGTACGGACGAGAAGATGCCGTGCAAAGCATGACCAAATTCGTGAAACATTGTTTCAACTTCGTCAAATGTTAATAATGTCGATTGATTGTCTGGTGGTTTTGTGATGTTTAAACAATTGATGATTATTGGTTTTGTATCCAGTAGAGAAGATTGCGAAACGAATGCATTCATCCAAGCGCCACCGCGTTTGGACGGTCGCGCATAGTAATCAATAAGAAAAAGGCCAAGTGGTTGTTCGTCGTGGTCGATTATGTCGAACACGCGCACATCCGGATGATACACAGGTAGGTCAGTTCGCTCCTTAAAAGAAATACCATAGAGTCGATTTGCTGCGTAAAAGACACCGTTAAACAGCACATTATTGAGTTCTAAATAAGGGCGGAGTTCTGTGGCATCAAAGTCATATCGACTCGATCGCAGTTTTTCCGTGTAATATGACCAATCCCATTGTTGTAGGGAGTGGGGTTCTTCAGAAGAAGTAATTAAAGTTTGCAGATCTCGCGCCTCGCGCCTCGCGTTTGACACTGCTGTCGGTGCTAGTCCTGCTAGTCGTCCGTTGACGGCACTGACAGTGCCAGCTGTTTGTCTTTCAAGGCTATATTCAGCGTGCGTAGTGTAGCCAAGCAACATCGCCCGTTCCGCACGAAGACTAGCAATTTTAGCAACTATGCTGCGGTTGTCAAAATCTCCTCCACGGCTGCCTCGTTCAAGTGAGGTTTGCATCAGTTGTTCTCGCAGTGATCGATTTTCAAGGTTCTGTAAAATTGGTTGCCCGCTCGTATTAAGTAGTGAGATTAGATATTTTCCGCTGAAACCCCGTGCGTCTGCTGCGTTGGCCGCTGCGGTGATGGCTGTTGGGGATAGGCCGCGAAGTTCTTCACGAGTCTCCACGAGTACGGCAGAATCATTGACTTCACTTAACACGTTCTGACCAAACGTAGTTTGAAGACTTGCTAAGTCAGCATTAATGACACGCAAACGTTCTTTTTGAGAGGATGAAAGCAACGCACCAGCTCGAACGAAGTCGACGTAATATTCTTCAACTAAACGGAGAGACTCCTGATCAAGAGACAAAGCCTGACGGTTTTCGTAAACGTTTTTAATTCGTTCAAATAGTTGACTGTTTAAGAGAATGTGATCAGAGTGTGCAGATAACTTAGGTGCTATCTCGCTGTTTATTTTCTCTAAAGTTTCGTTTGTATTTGCTGCAGTCAGGTTAAAAAAAGCTGCTTGCACCCTATCCAGTAAACGTCCTGATTTTTCGAGTGCCACCACAGTGTTCTCAAAATTTGCAGGGTCAGGATTCTTTGTGATTTCGTCAATTTCAGCTAATTGTTCAACGAAACCTGTTTCAAACGCCGGTAAAAAAACACTATCGTCAAAGCGATCGAACTGGGGATAACTGAAAGGCAATGGGCTATCTTCAAAAAATGGATTATTGGGCATAAGGTGTTCCGACGGAGTCTCCGAGCAGTTCATGAACGACATCATCACAAAAATAACAAAAGTTAATGTCAAAAGTTTCAACTTCATTGTGAACCTGCAATCAGTGCTATTAATTAAGGCAATCATAGTGCTGGACTATTCTCTTTTAATTGTCAGCACGTGAAAACACAAGTATTTTTCAAGAAAATTAACTGGATATTCCAATTTTTACATTCGCAAGAGGTCCGCTCATTAGTTTACAAGTCTGTTGCTGTTTTTAGGTCGCATCTAATGTTTCGTCCAATGGCGCCATTTTAAATGTATTAGAATCATTGGCCAATCGATTCCCGAGGTCCTCGCTCGCTCTAGCACACTTTAGACATTGCGTAGCCCACGGCACAGCGGTAAGACGTGACGGCGCAATGTCTCTTCGGCAGGTTTCGCAGACGCCATATTTCCCGCTTTTAATTTTTTTCAGCGCAGTTTGAGCCTGTCGTTTTTTAATCCACGTAATATTCAGTTCTCCGCTTGCTACCGCAATCGATTCGTTAGACTTGGCTTCATCTGAGGTATCGCTTTGGCGGTTTACTTTCAGCGAATCCAGTAGGGCGTTTTCTGATTCTTCCAGTGCGGACCGTAAGATGTGTGAAATAGCATGGAGGTCAGTTGTTCTTCTCATTAGCAGCTCTCTTTTTAGTATTTGACTTTTATTTTAAAGAAAATGTATTTTCTTTAAAATAAAATAATAATAATCAGTGACAGAGACGTACTAAGAGTAAAAACAAAAAACAAAAAATTAACTCTGACGCAAGGAAAAACAGGACATGCCATTAAGCGAAACGCTATCTGAAGGATTAGATACTTATTCCGTAGGAAACAAAATCAGAGTGCTCCGGGACGAAAAGAAGATGGGGTTAGTAGAACTTGGAAAACACACTGGTTTATCTGCAGCGTTACTATCGAAGATTGAGCGGGGGAAGATGTATCCGACTCTGCCAACACTTCTTCGCGTTGCCATGGTTTTTAATGTTGGTCTTGATCATTTTTTTAATGTGGATAGACGAGTCTTGGAAGTGGTTCGTAGTAAGGACCGAAAGAAATTCCCTGAAAAACCGCGTCAAAAAAATGTGTCGTTCCACTTTGAATCGCTAGATTTTCCCGTGACTGAGCGGAAGATGAATGCTTATTTGGCCGAGTTTCAACCTTCAAGCATTGATGATGTCAAATTACACCGACATGCTGGCGTCGAATTTATTTACGTTTTGGAAGGAAAACTTGGCATTTATGCTCAGGACAAGGAGGCCCAGTTGGCACCAGATGATTCGATTTACTTCGACTCAAGCCAACAACATGGCTACCGGCGTATTGGCCGAAAAGTCTGTCGAGCATTAGTAGTTATTTTGCCTACTGTAGGTGCGGTAGAGTAGGAGTCTTTTAAATTGGATTTCATAAAGAAGAGTTACTCACGATCAACAAAAATAAAATCTTCAACAGTGGATGTATTCGAATGGCATACCCAACCCGGAGCATTTGAGCGATTGACGCCTCCCTGGATTCAGACGCGGGGATTAGAGGTACATGGGATGCCTCCAGAACCCGGTTCCCAGGTGAATTTTCAAACAAAATTCGGTCCAGTATGGCAACGGTGGCTCGCAGAACACGGTCCGTGGATCCCCGGAGAAATGTTCAGCGACACACAAAAAAATGGACCTTTTAAAATGTGGGAACATACGCACCGATTTTTTTTAGATGAAGCAGGCACACGCCTCAAGGACACGGTGGACTACAAATTACCATTTGGAATATTAGGCATGTTAGGGACGCCCTTTGCAAGACGAGAAATAGATCGCATGTTCAGCTATCGCCATCGCGTGACTGCAGGAGATATTGGTTTTCATAAACAGTACGGAGGAAACACCATGAATGTATTGATGACGGGGTCGAGTGGATTAATTGGGTCTGCACTAACAGCGTTCCTTGCAAGCGGCGGCCATCAAGTGCGGCGTTTGCTTCGAGAGCCGTCTAGTGAAAAAAATACTTTCTCGTGGGATTCTGCGAGAGGCACTTTTACTCCGGGAGCACTTGAGGGAATTGACGCTGTAGTACATCTGGCTGGTGAAAATATCGCTGGAGGCCGGTGGAATAGCGCCCGGAAGGATCGAGTGCGGAATAGTCGCGTCGATGACACACGTCAATTATGTGAGGCATTAGTGAGCCTGGAATCGCCTCCGAAAGTTCTTGTTGCAGCGTCTGCCACTGGTTTTTATGGAAATCGTGGCAACCAGTTGCTTGATGAGAGCACGGCACCGGGGCAGGATTTCTTATCTGAAGTCTGTATTGAGTGGGAGCGGGCTACGGCTCCTGCTAGAGAGAAGGGTATTCGAGTCGTTCATCTTCGTATAGGTATTGTCCTAAGTCCTCAAGGCGGTGCACTTAAACAGATGCTCTTGCCTTTTAAGGCTGGCGTTGGTGGTGTACTTGGTAGCGGCGATCAGTACATGAGCTGGATCGCGCTCGATGATTTGCTTGGTGTCGTTCTTTGTGCGTTGACTAATGAATCCGTGAAAGGAGCAGTTAATGCGGTGGCTCCACACCCAGTGACAAACAAAGAGTTTACAAAAACGCTTGGTAAGGTTCTCAGACGACCGACCATTTTTCCAGTTCCTGCAATCGTTCTTCGTTTGGCGATGGGTGAGATGGCTGATGCCTTGCTCTTGTCGAGTACGCGAGTCGTACCCACAGTGCTGAAGTCAAAGAATTTTCAATTTACATATCCGAAATTGGAAAGCGCCCTTCGTCATCTCTTAGGGCGGTAGCGGCAGGGAGAAAAAGATATATGGAAAGGCGCTCTCTGGAGATATTAAGGCTCGTTGCTGTACGCTATGTAGTATGTCACTTGATCATTACGTTACATTAGGACAGTCAGGCCTCAGGGTAAGCCCATTTTGTCTCGGCGCCATGACGTTTGGGGAAGATTGGGGTTGGGGTTCACCTGTTGATGTTTCCGAAACAATTCTGACTCGATATATAGAGCAAGGGGGTAATTTCGTTGATACAGCTAACGCATATACGCGAGGTCACTCGGAAAAAATAATAGGCGACTATCATCAGGCGCGTCATGTACGGCGAGACCAACTAGTTATCGCAACAAAATTTTTTGCCAACCTTTTCCCAAATGATCCTAATGGTGGAGGCGCAAGTCGAAAATCGATTACAGCAGCCTGTGAAGATTCTCTCCGTAGATTGCAAACTGACTATATTGACTTGTATTGGATGCATTTGTGGGATCGTTTCACACCTATTGAAGAAACGATGCGCGCTCTTGATGATCTTGTATGCGCCGGAAAGGTTCGGTATCTGGGGTTTTCTGACACGCCTGCTTGGAAAACTTCGCAAGCGCAAGTGCTCTCAAGTTTTCGTGGTTGGAGTCCATTGATCGCATTACAAATTGAGTATTCCTTGATAGAGCGGACAGTTGAAGCGGAATTAATGCCCATGGCACAAGAACTTGGTCTTGGTGTTACTCCATGGTCTCCCCTTCGCGGAGGAGTGCTTACAGGAAAGTACACCCGCGAGAATGCTAAGAACTCGAAACCAGAACGAGGGAGTCGCGTGACATCCTTTCTAACCGAACGGGCATTCTTGATTGTGGATGAACTGCTACGAATCAGTAGTGAATTAGAAACAACGCCTGCAGCTGTAGCCTTATCTTGGGTGCAAGCGGAACCAAGTGTAACTTCTACGATTATAGGGGCACGAACGCTTGATCAACTAGAGCAAAACCTAGTTGGCCTTAGTCTCAAGTTAGATGCTGAATATATACAAGCACTTGATCAGGTTTCTCAACCAACATTAGGTTTCCCCATAAATTTTCTTCAGGCCGCCCCCATGATTATGCATTCTGGAGCAACCGTTAACCAAGAACCGTCCGAGGTGTGGCCGATGTCGCCAAGGACGGACGATGAACGCTATTAGAGAATGAAAATGACAAATTCAATCACGCAGAAAATGTTCGGTATTCTAGTAATCGCCAGTGCAATCGTTTCCTTTAGTGCTTTAACTACCCAGACGGCGCCAGAAAATCGTGAACCTATAAGTGTTGACCAGTTCAATGTATGGATGGAGGAATATTCAAACTGGGGACGTTGGGGTGAAGATGATGAAGTCGGTGCCGCGAATCTAATGACGGACGAGAAGAGACGGCAGGCCGCCAGTTTAATTCAAACAGGAACAACCGTTTCTTTGGCTCACGATTTTCTGACCGAGGAAGCCATCGATGCAGCAGATCCCTATGTCTTACAAATGCAAGTGAATCCTGACGCTCAAAATTCTGGCGATCGTGTCGATCTTTATTTTCATGGCATCACGTTTTCTCATCTTGATGGTTTGTGTCATGTGTTTTACAAGGACCAATTGTATAACGGCGCTCATTATGAAGAGGTAGTCAATCAAGATGGCTGTTCCAGAATGGATACTGTCGCCATGAAAAACGGGTTGATCACGAGAGGGGTGCTAATCGATATTCCGAGACTGAAGGGTGTTCCCTATCTGCAGCCAGGCACAAAGCTTTTTCAAGAAGATATTGAAGAGTGGGAAGAATACACGGGGATTACTCTTGAATCGGGTGATGCGTTACTTCTGAGAACTGGTCGTTGGGCTCTACGAGAGGATCTTGGTCCAACGCGTGTCATGTCAGGTTGGGATGCATCAGTAATACCCTTTATAGCCGAGCGCGACATTGCTTTATTAGGAGCAGATTCAGTTCATGAGGCACCTGACAGCGTGCCTGGTCTTGGGTTTAATCCGATTCACCGGTTTGCTATTGTGGCTAGAGGTATGAATTTACTCGACAATCTTGATCTTGAGGATGTAGCTGAAGTTGCTGCAGGCTTGAATCGCTGGGAGTTTATGTTAGTTGTTGCTCCACTCCGTGTGCCCGGAGGGACCGGGTCCCCTGTAAATCCCATAGCGATCTTCTAAGGAACACCGTTGGCTAAGTTGAAGACCATAAAAACCAATTCAAAAGTCGTCTATCGCGACGCTCGAGGTGTTGAGTACGTATCTGTGCCCTTGCCCAGCCATGAGGTTACAGATCCTGTGCCATTGACCGCGAGGATGGTTGGCCGGAAGCTTTCAAAAAGAGTTACTCCAATATATGAAGGAACAGATGGTGTTGAACTCTCCAAACAACCACGGAAACACCGTCAGAACTGGAACGATGCTCAATGGGTGGCATTCGAAGAATATCGGCGTGATGAAGCGCAAATGTCACGTGAAGATTTGCCCATGGCGACAGCCTTATTTGTGAAATCGAAGCGTGCGGAATAGCTGTCGAACTGCGATTACCTGAGAGAACATTCCCCATAGTACTGTTCTGGACGCGATGTAAATCCGACAAGACTGACATCGGTGAATTCGTGTCTTGTGTGCACTGCCAGAAAAGCACCTTCTGGTGTTTGTCGATTAAAAACTGTTGTTGTGTAAAGAGGACCTGAATGAAACAGCTGAACGAAGTGTAGGTAATCTCCTGTTAGACGCGCGATAATCTGAGCAGGTCCGAAAGGCCCGATGATTTCAGCTGTCGCTTCATGGGTATTAATCGCTTCGAATTGAAAGGAAACTGACGCTTCTTCGATAGTTGCGGTCGGTGGCTCGCTGGTATCCCATGTTCCTTTTGCCATTACAGAGAATACACACGAGAGATTTTCTGTGGTCGCGAGGTTGTCCGTTTGTGCATTAATCGATGCCGTGATTACACCAAACAAGCACGAACTGGTGAGAACACATATTATGAATTGACGACTTGATAGCATGGCGCATCTCCTGCAGGGTCGGTGTATTTAAGGTCTAGTTTGTCATGATAGATCACATCGACAGTCTAAATAATATCTGCGTCGTACAAATGATTGGCCTCGAATGCGCATTGAGATCCATAATCGATAGGGGAAGAAGCTTAATTTATGAGAATGCTGGTCGTTGCAGGGCTGCTAATTTCTGTGTCCGGTACATATGTTGGGCAGAGATCTCTCGAAAGCTCTTTACAAACACAGTTGACCAGTTTGTTTCCAGCGGCAGATTTCTTTTCTCCAAAAGAAGGCTCCCCACCGCATTTTAAGGTGTATCAGGGTGATGCAGAATCCGAGCAGAGAGTCCTTATGGGATTTGCTTTTTGGACGACTGAATTGGAACCTCTCGAACGTGGGTACGACGGTCCCATTAAAATTTTGGTCGGTGTAGATATCGACGGTGTGTTGACGGGAATTGTTGTGGTGGATCACCATGAACCTTACGGATATTTTTCAATTGATCGACCTCAATATGCGGCACAATTTCTACAGAAGAGCATTCGTGATGCATTTAGAGTTGGTTCCGACATTGACGCAATTTCCACGGCGACTCTGACGGTTACCAGTGCTACTCGAGCAGTTAGAAATTCTGCTCGGCGAATTGCCAAGCAATTTTTAACGCCGCCAGAGTTGAGGTAGAACAAAACATAAATTTTTTTTCTTTTGAGTGTTTGTGGGAGGTGTAGTGTTGCTTGTTTCTCAACCAGAAGATACTTCAGATCTGTGGAATTTTGATGAAGATATTGTCGAGCCAGAGACGTTCTCGACACTTTTACAGGGACAAGCTTCAGATTTAATTTTGTTTGCAGCGTTCGCGACACTAACGCTAATCAGTTTTTTTCGAAAGAGTGTGCGCCTGAAGTATTTTACTTTGGTTGTGGCCGTTCTCTACCTTGGTTTTGCTAAAAGTCAATTAATTTCTATTGTTAATATTTATGCGTTTATCGAAGGAAATTTACCTGTCTGGAGATACAGTTTTGCATGGTATTTCTTCATTGGTTTTTCGCTTGTTTCAACTGTTTTATGGGGACGTCTTTACTGTGGAAGAGTTTGCGCGTTTGGAGCTTTAACACAATTAATGGATGCGGTTGTGCCGCGTCAGTTCCGATTGGATATACCGGTATGGCTTGAGCGCAAGGCTTCGTTGCTTAAGTATGGGATTTTGTTTTTTGTTCTCGTATATTTTTCTTGGACCGCAGATATTTCAGCTTATCGGTATGTAGAACCTTTCTGGATGTTTACGAGACAGGCTTCGTTTGGAATGTGGACCGCGTTGGCTGTTTTGTTGCTTGCGACTATTTTTGTCAGAAATTTATACTGTCGATTTTTGTGTCCCGTGGGTGCCGCGTTAGGTTTGCTTTCGAAGCTAACCATATTTCGTATTAAACGTTGGTCTGAATGTGATTCTTGTAAAATATGTGAGAAAAAGTGTGAATGGGGGGCAATCCAAGGTCCGAAGATTGTGGTCAGCGAATGCGTCAGGTGTGATGATTGTGAACGACTATATGCGGATACGACGAAATGTCCACATTGGATATTGCTGTTGAAGAAAGCGGTGAAATAAAGTGCCGCCCCCAAATTTCAGGAGGCGGCATTTAGAACTATTCAGACATTCCTGTGAACATGAAACGTTGAGCCCGTTGATTACGTTGTGCCTCTGCTGTGTATAGGTTACCTTTACTGTCAACGGCAATATGATGCAATGCGTCAAAATCACCCGGTTCTTGACCGAGCGTGCCCCATGTATCAAGAATTTCCAGAGTTAACCTGTTGAGTACATGGATATGTAGGTTGGCTTGGTCTGCCACATACATGAATCGCTGCTCACTGTCTGCCGAAAAGGCTAAACCAGCTGCAGTTAGTGAACGACCTTCGTATTGATTAATAAATACTTGTTTTAGGTAATTCCCTTCGAGATCAAATATTTGAATGCGACTGTTATTGCGATCGGCGACGTACACCATTCCATCATTTGAAACCTCGATTCCGTGCACGGTACCAAACCATGGCGGTCCTTGACCATCATCGGGTTGTGCGGGATTTGGTTCAGGAGGTTCGTCGCTCACTTCTTTTCCGAATGCCGCCCACATTCGTTTAAATTCTCCCGTATCCGCATCAAAAACTATTACTCGACGATTTCCATAACCATCCGCTACGAACACTTCATTTGTTGGTTCATAGACAAACATTTCTGCAGATTTTCTGACGGCATCAGTGTCGAGATTTCCGGTCCCAAGGTTACGGCCGCCAATTTGCATAAGAAATTCACCTTGATTGGTAAATTTCAGCAGCATATTGTCTTCTACCTCAGACTGTGGAGTGCTTCCTGTTGGGTTGTTTCCTCCAATCCAAACGTGACCATTGTGATCTAGGAAAAGCCCGTGTTCATTCCAGGGCCAGTCGAATCCTTCGCCTTGACCGCCCCACGCCCCCACAAAATCGCCGTTGTTGTCGAACTCGATTACCGGGGGAGCCGCATTTTCTCGGTTTTCTTCGGCCACTGTATGTGGTCTGTGAAGCAACCAAATATGATCACGGCCGTCAACAGACACCGACGAGACTTCACCGGTTATCCAATTATTTGGAAGATTGGGCCAATTCGGATCAACTTGAAAGGTTGGAAATCCTTTTTGTTCCGATGAAGCTTCTGTCACCACAGGCGCTTCCTCCACGGGAGCTTGTCCGCCACAAGCGGTCAAGAGAAAAGCAATCGCGTATATTACCGTGAAAATCTTCCAGTTCATTAGCCAATCCTCCTCATAAGCTCACTTAAGCTGGTCTGGTTGAAAGAACATCAATTTGGATCAGGCAGCATATCATTCTTGGAACCTTAATTGCTTGTTGCGTCAGCATGCACAGTATGGGTTTTGAAACGCCAACCTTCTTTTGTTTCCACGAACACGTCATCAACGAAACCTGTTGAGGCCAGTTTTGGTTCTTTTTCGCTAACATCCAAAACAAGCCAATACGCTCTTCCCCGTGCTCCGCCATTTTCTGTAGAAGTTAGTTGAATGCTTCCATGTAAATGCCGACGTTTTGAGTCTCCTGTTTTGTCGCCGAAACTTTTGAGACGCCACTCTCTTAACGCATTCTTTCCCACAATACGCTGGCCGTTAGGAAGGGTGAATATGGCGTCGTCCGAAAATGTGGAAAGCCACAGATCGGCATTTCTGAAATCACTGCCTTGATTAAAACGCGCATAAAGACTCGTTATTTCTACGTGATCTTCTGCGGTTAAGTGATTCGATTCTTGGGCTTTCAGAATATGAGAATACGCCAAGCCGCCTAGTGTAGCGGATACGAATAAGAGTACGGCCAAGATTGTTTTTTGAAATCTGAAATTCATAAATAACTCCTTGCTCACTCTGTACGTAAATTAGCCCACCTCTCATTTGAGGTGGGCTAAAACTTAGAAAAATAGATTTACTGAATTACGATACGACTACCTGCATTTTAAGGTTGACCTGGAGCACCGGTTCCCGATGAGCCAACGTAAAATTGCGATCCGTCCGGTAACGTAATGTCTCGAGCATTAGCTGTGTTTGATCCGTCTTTAGCTCCGTACCCATCCACGACGAGTTCCGTGCCGGCGGGAATAGAATTCTTGTTCAAGCCTCTTCTGATGAGTGCATTAGGAGCGCCGCATTCGATGGCCCAGCTTTCTACATTACCAGTGTCGTCTTGAACATCAATATGAATCCATGAGTGTGGATTGATCCACTCGGTCTTTGTGACAGTGCCGTGGAGCTGCATTGGTCGATCTGCGTCGAATTCAGCAGAGAATGCGTGATGTGCAGATATCGGTGTCGCCGACGGTAATATTGTGAGACCAGCTATTAAGCTAAAGATTGTTGTCGTCCGCATCGTTCCTCCTCCTACTCACTTACTTTCGCGACATGTTCCAGTGCCACGGTTGTTGCAGAGTTCGCGCCAGTCATTAGGCTAAGGTTGCGGGCATTACCTTCATGGCACGCGTACTCATAAAGAATATGATCTGACTTCCCACGCATGAACGCGTTATAGGAAATTGTCCAAGGTTGCGTAAACACCTCTGGATCGGTAATCGTCGCTTCGTAGTGGATAGTATCATTATCAAGAAGTGTAAATCGCTCAACGACATGAAGTTTATCGCTATGAAACACACCATGCCCAGATGTGAATGAACTGGCCGGAGCGCCTTCTGGTGGAGCGCCGTGTCCGACAACCCAAGTGTTATCCGTAAAATTTGTTACATCGACAACAAGAGTATCGCCTTCCCAATGTCCCCGCGAATCACCCATGCCTAGTTTCACATCCGAAGCGACGTGGGGACTACCATCCAGCGGTATGTATCGGAAAAGATGATTCCATTCGTACAGAATGATGACCGCGTCAGGCAGTTGAAGGAATTGATAAGTGTTGTAGCCAACCGGTAGATTTCCACGTGGTACAGCGGCAGGAAGACATTTTACCCTGGGATCGAGGAATTCGATTTCGTCTGCCCGAGACATGATTTCTTCACGTTTTTCAGCTGCCCATGATTGAAGAGGGATTTTCCCATCCACCGGATCCACAATCATAGTTTTTTCAACACGGTTAATGTCAGGAGCGTCCGAATGCCCTTCAAAGAATCTAAAACGCGGTCCCAGTTCTCGCTCTGCTTCTGGTCGAACCCACGGTTCGCCAGCTGGCGTTTCCATGGGTGCTGATGTTCCAGGTAACCAGTGTCCACTAAAATCAGGGTCACCCCAAGCTGTCCGTTTTGGAGCATAATTTTCGGTTTGGGCAACTGCTCCAATGGGTGCAAGAATTATGAATACAGTTACCATGAACTTTATTAATATGCTGGCCGCGGTTCCTTTGCCCATTTCACGGACCTCCTTCATGACCCTCAGTACATACTGGTCTTTGTGCAAGATGTCAATTGCGTTGGATTATTGAGTGTTTCCGCTCCGATTCAACAATTCTTTCTGAACATCAAACGAAGAAACTTCTAAATGTTTATCGACGGCACTGTATATTCCATCTGAATGCAACTCCGTGGTTCGAACATTATCTGATAGGAGCAACTCTAACACGCCCAATAAATGTTCCTGTAATTCCTTGTCTTGAACCAAACAAAGCACTTCCACGCGACGGTCCAAGTTGCGCTCCATTAGGTCCGCACTTCCCAAGAGCAATTTTGAATCACCATTGTTTTCAAAATAGTACAGACGCGAGTGTTCAAGGAATCGACCTACGATTGACTGCACCTTAATGTTGTCGCTTATACCTGGAATACTTGGTCTTAGGCAACAGACCCCACGTACTATCATCTGAATTTGCACGCCTGCCGTTGAGGCGCGGTAAAGCGATCGAATTATTGCAGGATCAGCGATCGAGTTGTTTTTGATAATAATTCTCGCGAATTGGCCACGTCTAGCATATTCAGTTTCCTTTTTGATAAGGGCTGTAAACTCTTCGCGAAAATTTAACGGTGCGACCAGCAAATTGTTATAATTTCTTTTGTTTGAATACCCTGTTAAATAATTAAAAACTTCACTCACTTCGTCGACAACGGAAGGTCTGGAAGTAAATAAACCAAAGTCGGTATAGACCTGCGCGGTGCTACGGTTGTAATTTCCAGTTCCGATATGCGCGAATCGGGTAATACCAGTGGAAGTTTGTCTTACTACTAAACAGAGTTTGCAGTGAGTTTTGAGTTTGACCACTCCGTACACCACGTGAATTCCAGTGGATTCCATACGGTTGGCCCATGCGATGTTATTTCGTTCATCAAATCGCGCTTTAAGTTCGACTAAAACAGCAACTTGTTTACCAGCTTCAGCCGCTGCAATAAGGAGATCTACTAGCGGTGAATTCGATCCTATTCGGTACAGGGTCATTTTAATTGCAACGACTTGTGAATCATTTACTGCAGCATTAAGAAACGTCTCGACAGATGCAAAAGAATCATATGGATGATGTAATAGGCGATCTTTTTCAGCAATGTCATCAAAAATGACATCGAGATTTTTTTCTGACCATAGACTACGCGCCGAGAAAGGCTGGTCCTTCAGTTTGGGATTATGTAAATGAGTTAGATCCAACCAGTCTCCGTAACCCATTCTTGAAGAAGTGTATTCGACGATGTCTTCCTCGATTTCAAAGTTTTCTAGCAAAATATTCAGAAGGCGGGCAGGTATTCGTGATTCAACGACAAGCTGTGATAGGGCGCCGTACCGGAGTTCTTTTAGAGTTCGGTCAACTGATTCAAGAAGATCGTCCGCCTCGTCTTCCTGGATTACCATATCTGTATCTCGAACAACCCGAAACAGATACGAGCCGTCCACTTGTGCCCCAGGAAATAACGATTCGATGTTTTCCTTGGTGACATCTTCAAGAAAAACGAAAGTTTTGCCGGGTTGTCCAGAAATTTCTTGTGGAATAGAAATAAACCGAGGAAGAAGGTCAGGAAGTTTTACCCGAGCCAAACGTGTTCGCCCGTCGTGCTGGAGAATGACGGCTAGGTTCATACTTAGGTTTGAAACGAACGGAAACGGATGGCCAGGGTCGACAGCTAAAGGGGTCAAAACAGGGTGTATGTTTTCATGAAAATACGATCGCAAATAGTCTCGTACATTAACTGTATAATTCTCGGGCTCCAAAAATCTGATTTTGTTCTCAGCAAGTAACGGCTGAAGAACCTTAGCCCAACAATCAGACATATTTAGTGTCATCCTGGCTGTTTCTTTTCTGATAGCTTCAAGTTGTTCCGCGGTATCTAGGCCATCTGGCGAGATGTCATCTGATTCGGCCCGATATTTTCGAAGCAGGGTGGCAACACGTACCATGAAAAACTCGTCAAGATTGGTCGCAACAATTGAAAGAAACTTCACACGTTCAAGCAATGGATTTTTCTGATCCAGAGCCTGCAGGAGAACGCGCTCATTAAACTTAAGCCAGCTTAATTCTCTGTTAATGTAAAAAACAGGATTTTCTAGATCTTCTGATGATTCGCGTTGGAGGTCCGTTTCTTGCGAAACAGTATCGGAAGTCTCTGAAGGTCGTTTAGTTTTCGTTACTTCTGGTTTAAAAATTCTTGAATCTTGCATGGATCTAATCTTGATCGTAAATTTTTTTCTGATCATAGCAGTCAGGCGATTCAGAAAGTGCATCTAAATGCACACTTTGGTTCATAACCATTTGTGTATAAGATGGTTAGTGAAACAGGAGCTCCCTCGACAGCTGGTAAGCTGATTGGAATTCTTGGAAATCAAGATAATGAAAAACACCACGAAATTGATTAAAGATGTTTCAGAGTGGAGAAAGCTCCTTTCTACTGAGGCATACATGGTTCTCTTTGAGCATGCTACTGAACGGCCAGGGACAAGCGCTCTTAATCAAGAAAAGCGAGAAGGGCAGTTTGTTTGTGCTGCATGTTATTTTCCTCTGTTTCAGTCAAACACGAAATACGAGAGCGGGACGGGGTGGCCCAGTTTTTTTAACTGCATTGAGGGTGCACTGGGTAAAAAGACAGATTACAAATTGTTTCTTCCACGCACTGAGTACCACTGTATGCGTTGTGGAGGACATCAAGGTCACGTTTTTAAGGATGGTCCCGAGCCCACGGGTTTACGCTACTGTAACAATGGCGTGGCACTTAGGTTTATTCCTTCGGGGGACACGCTTCCCTCCCTTAGATTTTGATCGAAACATCTTGTCTCATCTAAGTCGTTAACTTTATCTTGCGATCATCATTCTGGAAGCGTGAGTGCGACCAATGCTCCTGGGTAATCACGAGCGCCCACTGATATTATGATGTACTGTTTTCCTTCATGCATAAAACTCATTGGCGCTGTGTTTGAAGGCGCAGGAAGACTCACGGTGCTCAACCAAGATCCTGTTTTCTTGTCAACGGCGTGAAATAGGGGCCTGCCCCCCCGCCCTTCACCATAGAGCAGTAATGTTTTTGTCGCGAGTGTAGTCGCGTGTGTTGGTTGTCCCGTGTTTTGAAATTCGATGCCTTTCAGGGCAGGATGGTCCTTGAAGCGCTGGGGTGTGTCCCCGTTCGGTATCCACCAAAGGGTTTCGCCACTATTAAGATCAATAGCAGTTATTCTTCCATAGGGCGGCTTCACAATGGGCAAACCGTCGATACGCGGAGCGCCACCTCCAGTCATGCTCACCAAAGACATTATTGTTTTACCGATTGGGTTGGGGTCATTACCATCTACTTCGCTACCAGGAACCAGCAGGGGAGAACTGCAGCTCTTAATGGATGCGACGTACAGGATTCCCGTTTCTGGGTCAACCGAAGCACCACCAGGGATATTTGTTCCTCCATTGCCACCTGGGCAGACAAGGGCACCTCTCTTGCCGCGGTTATTATCCCTGTGAAGCGGAGGAGTAAATAATGGCCCGTACTCGTACTGACTCACTAGGGCAATCGCACGTTCACGCAGTTCTGGTGTGAAATCAATTAAATCATCAATTGTAAGTCCCTGCATCTCATAGGCTTTTGGTTTTGTGGGAAAGGGCTGAGTGGGCGAGTAATATTCGCCTGGGACATAGCCAGCTGGGACGCTTTTTTCTTCGATAGGCCACACCGGTTCCCCGGTTTTTCTATTCAACACATAAGCAAAACCTTGTTTAGTGGTTTGTACCAAGATTGGAATTTCTTGGCCTTCCACTGTAACGTCAACGAGATTTGGAGCGGTAGGATTGTCGTAATTCCAGATATCGTGATGGACAGTCTGAAAATGCCATTGCCTCGTTCCTGTTTGAGTGTTTAGAGCAATTATGCTTGTTGCAAACAGATTTTGGCCTGGGTGAAATCCACCCCAATTATCGTTTGTAGGAGGATCCGTAACGATGTAGACCAAGCCCAAGTCTTCGTCTGCTGACAAGGGTGCCCACGCCGAAACATTCCCTGTCCATTGCCATGCCTCGTTATCCCAAGTGTCGAAACCGAACTCACTTTCTGATTGAGGAATAACATTGAACTTCCATAAATGTTTTCCGGTTTTAGCGTCGTATGCAAGAATGTGACCGGGAACATTTTCTCTGCGAGTTTGTCGATATCCCTGTTCGTGTGAATTGCCAATAACTACAACTCCATTTACCACAATCGGCGGTGACGAGTTGGTGATGTATCCAACCTCGGGGGGCAATCCTTCGGTAGGATGATATTCGTAGCCAAAATCTTCAAGTAAATCTACGCTTCCACCGCGCCCGAAACTTTCAATTAATAGGCCTGTATCGGGATCTAATGCGTGCAGGAAAAAACCTGGTGTGACAACAAAGATACGGCCCACTTCGGATACTTCGGCGTAAGCGACACCTTTCCCGTAGTTTTTACGCATGGAGTCTTCCCAGCGTTTAGTTGGTGGTTCGCGAAAGGCCCAAAGGGTTTCACCGGTTGCTGGATCAATGGCTACTACTGTTCTTCGTTGCCCGGCAACGCTAAATAATTTTCCTTCCGCATATATCGGTGTTGAGCGCAGAATATTATCAACAGACGGGCCAAAATTGTTTCCCTTCCAAATCCATGCAGTTTCAAGATTGTCAAAATTTGTTGCATCAATCTGTTTATGAGGTGAGTACCGCTGACTTGCCGCGTTGCCTCCCCAGTGGTTCCAGCCTCCGTCTTGCGCACTCGGTCTGGCTGAACTCCCTGCTATAAAGAAAATGAGTGTAATGAAATAGAGTACGGCATCACGGGGATGGATAGTCTTCATGTTTATTCTCTTGGAAGGAATTTATATGTGCCAATATATCTCTGGGTGATAACTAGGTCCAGAAGTATTCAGGTCCCGAAAGTGGACTGGCATATTTTCACCACCTGCATTGGGAAATTCACTATATGAACAGCAGCCAAGAAAACTGATTTTTCTAACCCGGAAGGCGAAACGCCATCAATTCTGCCTGATATCCGCTCCCTCCGATCGCGACCACGATAAACTGAATTCCGTCGACTACGTATGTCATTGGTGTTCCCGTTTGTGGTGCAGGCATGAAGACCGCGCCTTCTTCTTCGCCGGTCGATTTGTTGTAAGCCCGCAGCATGGCGCCACTAGCGCCTTCCGGTGTTGTGAAGAAACCTCCTTCGCCGGCGACGACCAGAGTCTTTGTTACAAGAGTGCCGATACGTCCGACACGACCTGTTCGAGGAATATCAAGCCCTTGTAATTTTGGGTGATTTCTGACGTTGTCTGGGGTTTCACCGTGAGCAATTTGCCAGACCAATTCTCCCTTGTTGAGGTCAACGGCAGTAATACGTCCCCAGGGTGGTTTCACTAGAGGCAAGCCCTCAACGGTTAAAGACATGTCCACAGGACTTACACCGGGAAGGCGACGGCTGCTCACAAAATCCATATCAGATCGTTCCGGATCATTGATCATCCGTAATGCCGTAACCGTTGTCTTGGTGTACTGATAAAGAATGCCTGTTTCTGGATCGACGGCTCCACCCGGCCAGTTCACCCCTCCAGTTGCCGCTGGTAGTATTAAAGTTCCAAAGTTTCCAGAGCCTTCAGGATCAGCAAGTGTGGGCGGTGTGTAAATAGGACCTAACGTGTAGCGACTTGCAATTTCTTCTGCGGCAGCTCGAAGCTCTGGTGTGAAATCGATTAAATCGTCGACCCCGATACCTTGTCTGTCGATAGCGGGTGGTTTCGTAGGAAAAGGTTGGGTTGGAGCCAAGATTTCACCAGGAACCGCAGAAGCCTTTACGGGCTGTTCCTCAATTGGCCACACCGGTTCTCCTGTTTCGCGATCGAATACAAAAATCCAAGCTTGTTTTGTAGGTAACGCTACAGCCTTAATTTCACGACCCTCAACTGTGATGTCGGCAAGAATGGGAGCAGCCGGTAAATCCCAATCCCAGACATCATGATGTGAAACCTGAAAG
>CEUS01135805.1_pt1 | contig 22100 bp, 53 predicted proteins | sample 427031 | NCBI WGS metagenome assembly CEUS01 (sample SAMEA2622837, study PRJEB7988) | marine metagenome | biome: marine biome (ENVO:00000447); feature: marine epipelagic mixed layer (ENVO:xxxxxxxxx); material: "saline water (ENVO:00002010), including plankton (ENVO:xxxxxxxx)" | depth 140 m | reverse complement strand
CGTGAAGGTCATAGAGAATGGGGTGAAGACCTATTCGAAGTGGATGAAAAGTGAATAAACCAATTCCAATTTATAAGAATGGTCATGGAGTATATGAAGTTTTAGAGCAATTAAATAATGGGTCTCGTGAATTGGGAAAACTTACATTAGAAGAACAAACAAAACGCGCAAAAAGAAAAACTCAACAAAAACAAACAACAGGGATTATGAAAAAACTTAGATATTCTGAAATGTTTTATAGCATTCAGGGTGAAGGTAAATTTGTGGGTATTCCAAGTGTATTTTTAAGATTGTTTGGATGCAATTTTGAATGTGCTGGGTTTGGTCAAGAAAGAGGTAAACCTCTTATTCCAAGAGATGAGATGCCGTGGAAACAACTTGATCTTAGTAACTATAAGTTTGTAGAAGATTTACCAGTCATGCATATTGGTTGTGATAGTTCTGCAAGTTGGGCTAAAGAATATATGCATCTCTCAACATTTGAAGAAGCTTCAATAATTGCTGATAAACTATTAGCATTAACACCCAATAATAGTTGGGATAATGATGGTCAAGATATTCATTTGATCTTAACTGGTGGTGAACCATTAATGTGGCAAAAGCAATTACCAGATTTATTAAATGCACCAGCATTAAAAGGTTTAAAAAATATTACATTTGAGACTAATAGTACATTTCCATTAACAGATGAATTTTATCAATGTTTAATGAGGAAAAGCTCTCTTGATGTAACATGGTCTTGTAGTCCTAAGTTAAGTATTAGTGGAGAAACATATGAAGATGCAATTAAACCAGACAATTGGGACCAATATAGTTCAGTAGCTCACAGTGATTTATATTTAAAATTTGTTGTTCAGGATGAAGAAGATTTACAGGAAATACAAGATATTAAAAATACTTATCTTTTTGATTATAATATTTATTTAATGCCATGTGGAGGAACGTCCGAAATGTTGGCTAACACTAAACTTAATATTGCTGAATTAGCTATGGAACGAGGTTGGAAGTATTCTCCAAGACTCCATGTAGACTTATTTGGCAACAGATGGGGAACATAAAAAAATGTATACACCAGACGATGTTAAACGATTAAGTGGTTCAGTACAGATCGAACATACTCTTGCGAGATTAGGTGCTGAAAAATTACGCAAAAAAATGGACGAACAACCATATGTTAGTGCATTAGGTGCATTAACAGGTAATCAAGCAATGCAGCAAGCAAAAGCTGGATTAGATTCCATTTATCTTTCAGGTTGGCAAGTTGCAGGAGATGCAAATGACAGCTTAGAAATGTATCCGGACCAATCATTATATGCTGTAAGTAGTGTTCCAACGATAGTTAAAAGAATTAACAATACGTTTATACGTGCAGATCAAATACAAACAATGGAGGGTGAAGGAGATATAGACTATTTTCTTCCTATTGTAGCTGATGCAGAATCAGGATTTGGTGGTGTTCTTAATACACATGAATTAGTAAAAGATTTAATTGAAGCAGGTGCTGCAGGAATACATTTAGAAGATCAATTGTCTTCAGCTAAAAAGTGTGGTCATATGGGTGGAAAAGTTTTAGTATCTACTCAAGAAATGGTGAATAAATTAATTGCTTCAAATTTAGCAGCTGATATAATGGGTGTCCCAACAGTAATTATTGCAAGAACTGACGCTCTATCAGGTGCGTTATTACAATCAGATGGTGATAGTTATGATTATAAATTTATTACAGGTGAAAGAACGGACGAAGGATTTTTTAAAACAACTGCTGGTATGGATCAAGCGGTTTCTCGAGGGTTGGCATACGCCCCGTACTGTGATTTAATTTGGATGGAAACTGGTACACCAGATATAGGAGAATGTGATGAATTCGTACAAGAAATACGAAAAGAATATCCAGATAAAATGTTTGCATATAATTGTTCACCATCTTTTAATTGGAAAGCTAAATTAGATGATGCTCAAATACGTAGCTTTAAAGATGAATTAGGAGAGATGGGAGTAAAGTATCAGTTTATAACTTTAGCTGGATTTCATTCTTTAAACTATAGTATGTTTGAATTGTCTGAAAGATATAGAGATACTGGTATGTCAGGATTTGTTGAACTTCAAGAAAAAGAATTTGCAGCTCAAGAAAGAGGATTTACTGCTGTTAAACATCAACGTGAAGTTGGTGCATCTTACTTTGATCAAGTTGGTCAAGTATGTACTGGTAGTTCAGATTTATCCGCGATTAAAGGATCTACTGAAGAGGAGCAGTTTTAAATTATGACTAATGATAAATACATAGAAGGAGATTTTCTATGGCTACTAAGTTGAATATTTTTGCCGATCAAGGTGCTGATTATACACTTGATATTTCAGTTAAAGATACTGATGGGACTGCAACAGACCTAACATCTTATACTGTAAACGCAAATTTTAAAAAGAGTTATAGTACATCTCAAACACATAATTTTACCACACAAGTTACTGATGCCTCTGCAGGTACAATAAAGTTAACATTACCAGCTGAAACATCTAGCAATGTGTCATATGGTAAATACGTTTATGACATGGTTATTGATTCTACCTCTCTTGATACTACAAGAAGAGTTCAAGAAGGTATTTTAACCATTCGCCCTAACGTCTCAAGTAAGCCATAGGTTTACCTGTTAATTAAGGAGCAAAATGAAAACATTTAAAGAATATCAACATACTTTAAATAAGTCTAATGTTGATAAGGCAATTACACACGATTGAGCTACTCATATTAAACACCCAAGTTTGGGTGAAGAAGAAGTGTTTGTAGATGGACATCATCTCGGAGAAGATGGTGCTATTGATGAGTACTATATCAATCATACGGATGGTAAACAATATACGTTTAAAGCAGAAGAGGTAGAAATAACTCAGATGCAAGAACATAAGCATAATCCACATCCTAAGAAAAAGAAAAAATGATTAATTATGGGTCGTCTTCGGACGACCTTTTTTATCCTTTTCCAATGGACTGAAAGGTTAGAAATGAAACAATGTTATCAGTGAAAGTGAAATATAATGAGAGCCCACATAAGGCGATGCAAAAATTAAAACAACTAGTTTCTAAAGAAGAAGTCATTACTACTGTTAAAAAGAAACGGTATTACATGAAACCTTCTGTTGCAAAGCGATTAAAATCTAAAGAGGCTCATAAACAACGTAATAAAGACCTTCAAAAAGAAATTCAATATCTCCAACATCAGGAACAGCAGTTATGGGGCTAATTCTTGCCGGAATATGTTAAAGAAATTCAGCATAGACCTCTAAAGCGCAAATATCATGACAGTTTAATGAATTATATAATGACCCAACTTCCACTTGAACATGAACAAATAATTAAGCAATTTACTGATAGAGCGTTAGACGAAGCATATGCTAATGGATTATCTACAAAAAAGTAGTTGACTATTTACACTATTTCTTGTATAATATTCTTTATTTAAATTAACAGGAAATACTATGTCAATATACGATTCTATTGGTATCAATTATAATAAAGGTACCAAACGGGTGAACTCTATATCTCCAGGATGTACAATAGAATATGAAGCGGATATCCCTAAAGAACGAGTACGAAAAGTTTATGAGAGGCCTGTCAATCCATACGAAAAATATAAACCAACCGAGTCAGAGTTATTACAACTCAAACGAGTCAATGAACCCCAAACAAGAGATGCAGAACCTAAACCAGGATACACAATTAAAATTACTCCTATGGAAGATAAAGAATTGGATCACTGGCCTACTGGCTCAATACAAACGTCTGTAGGAGATATACCTAAAGGATTTTGTATTGCACCTGCTTATAACAAAGGTGCATATCAAGTAATTCCTTCTCAAGATACTGAAAAATGACATTAATTGATATTAAAAATTTAAATACGTCTGAAATAAAACAAGTCAAAGAATGGTGCGAGCAAGAATTAAGGTTTCGTGATGAAATAGGTGCAGAAATAAAGCACAAAGCACAATCAGACAATGGTGTGCGAAATTATCCAGAAGGTAGTTTTGCATATTCAATAACAAAAAATCCGTAAAGAATGCGGGTGGTTTGGGGCCTCTAGGCGGGAGTCCTAGCTCCCGGTGCTTTACAAACCACCTACTTTTTGAATATGAATACAAACGATTTATTATTAGATATTATAACCAGTATGGCTTACGAAGAAGAACATAAACACAAAGAACAAGAAGCAATAGAAGCATCATCAGAATTAACTGCAAAAGGATTTAATATGTTTATGGGTGATGTAACCCAAGAAACGATGAAGCCTTTAATAGAATGGATTATTTCTGAAAATTTTAATAAGAATCAAAAGAAAAGAGAATTAACTCTGGGGATATGTTCTCCAGGTGGTGATCTTAATGCATGTTTTGCTTTAGTAGATGTAATGAAAGGATCAAAAATTCCTATCCGTACTGTCGGAATGGGAATGATTGCATCTTGTGGATTGCTAATGTTTATATCTGGAGAAAAAGGTAGAAGAATACTTACTCCAAACACTTCAATCCTATCTCATCAATATTCATGGGGATCATATGGTAAAGAACATGAGTTATTTGCTCAAGTAAAAGAATATGATTTAACCACTACAAGAATGATTAATCATTATAAAAAATGTACTGGTTTATCAGAAAAAGATATTCGTAAGTATCTATTACCACCTCATGATGTTTGGTTATCTGCTAAAGAAGCAAAAAAATTAGGACTATGTGATGCTATTAAAGCTACATATTAAATGGGAAATTTTTTAGAATCATTATTTGATGCCCTTATTGAGTTAGTATTTCAAAAGGGTGAGAAGAAGAATAGAAAGAAATCTTGGAAGCAGTTTCTGAAAGATAATCGGGAAGAGGCAAAAAGAAGAGACGAAGAAATAATGGCGCTTCCGTTTAAGGAAAAGGTTATTAGATCATCAAAGTTTATATTACGAGTAATAGGTGCTGGTATTGTTACTATTATATTTTTTATTATACTCTTAGAACTAGGCTGGTTAGAAAGTTTTTTACAATTGTTTTAATGGAGGTAAATGGAAACGCATATTATTTTGTTTATAGTCGGATATGTAGTTAGTTTTTTATTTGGTTATTCTATTGCTTGGCGAAGAGCAACAGGAGTAATCGCTAGTAAAACTGTGGATATGTTGGAGGAGAATGGATATATAAAAACAAAGCAAGTAGGTAATGAAAAAGAAATAATAAAAGTTCAATGAAAAATTATGAAAGGTAAAATGGATATATTGAAAACAGTAAAAGCGTGGATCTTAGGAACTGGTGGTTATGAACAAGTTGCAGAAAGACTCGCTGAAAACAATAACACAAAAATAGTAAATCATGAACCTGCAGAAGTTGAACCTGCACCTGATATAGAAAAAATGACTAAAAAACAACTAGAAGCATTTGCTCGTGAAACATTTAATGTAGAATTAGATAGAAGACATAATAAAAAACGACTGCTTAATCAGGTACGAAAATTAATGTAACTATATAATGGGAGTATTAGAGGGTATTGTGTGGTTTCTTCCCTGGTTAACAGAAGCATGGTTATGGGAGAAGTCAGTAAACATAGCAATAATAAGCACAATATTATTCACCAAACCACGTAACTGGTGTGTTGATTATGACTCACAGGGTTATGATGGTATATTTTATTGTCTCTAATATAATAGGGAGGATACAATGGAATCTGATATAATAGAGATGGAACATTGTATTTCATGTGGAGTATCTACTCCATATAGAAAATCACAACACGTAGATATGAGAATGGGTTATATTGAAGGTGCTGGTCAACTTTGTGTTGACTGTCATAAAAAACTACATTGGAATACAAACGTGGAACCGGATGAAATTTTTAGGTAAAACTCACGTACTAATTATGAGTCTTATTGCATTTTCATTTGCAGTTTGGATACAAATTGTATTTTGGAATTGGTGGTTCAACACACAAAGACAACCAAGAACATTTCCTTGTACATATATTAAAGGATCATGTACAGTCAAACCAACTTATAAAAATTGTAAACAATTTGGTCAGGTTCCAATAAGTGTATGCGAAACACGACTAAATTATGGTGATTTTAGTAATGGGAACAGATAATCCAGTATGGAAAAAACCTGAAAGAGCACTAGAAAATGTAAAACATGAGCTTGTTAGACAAGATAGTTTAACAGCAATGCACTATCAAGCAAATAAAGAAGTAAAACGCTTAAAAGTACATGCTGATCTATTAGTTCAACAAGCACAAGAGATTATGACACGAGTAGAATTAACAGAAAAAATTGCTACAGCAGAGTGTGGTTTTAGAATCGTAAAGTTAAGAGAATATTACCTATATGATAAAGAAGGTATCTTAAAACTATCATTAATAAGTCCTGACGAATGGGACTCACCAATTGGAACATGTATTGCTACAGTTCGACAATTAGGAGATTCAACATGGGAACAAGTACAGTAGACAAAATTGCAATCCTTAAAGAAGAAGTAGAAGTTTTTAGAGCAAGAATAGAAGAGCACGATACAGGACATTTGTATACTACAATTGGCACTTTAGAACATAGAATTGAAGAGTTAGAAATTGATGCAGCTTTTGAAGCAAAGCAGAAAGAAGATCGAGAAATAATCAATAAAGGATATATTTCTAGTTACGAATAATAAATAATTCAGAGAGGTTAAAATGTCAAACTCTTTTGGAGAATACTACGACGAACAAAATGAAAGATTAAGAAAAATGATGGACAATAAAGACCGAAAACAACATATGGAATGGCAAGAAGAGTATAATAAACGACACGAAAAAAAAGAAGGAGAAAATGTCGAAGTTTTACAACCCTAGAGATTATGATGTTGTAGGTTATGGTAAGAACAGAAGGCATGTACCAATTTCAGATGAAGAACAACGTAAACGTGCCGCAAAGAAGAAAAAGACTAATAAGAAACGTAAAGAACATTTCCGGAAAAATTGGGATGAAGATTTGTGGGATTAAAATCTCAATCTGATATTAACGCTGCTTATCAGATAATTAGACCCCAGATAATAGACTGGGGTAAAATTGATATTGATCAAGATAGACTCGAGCATTTAAAAAAACAATATGGTGAAGGTACATTCACAACGTATCACGACACCAATATAGTAGATGAGTCAATTGCTAATACAATTGAACAAAGAATTAATAGAGGAAAAATAACTAAATTATGGCTAGAAGGATATGGTCCAGAACGAGCATTTTTTCCTCATGTTCATTGGAACAGTTCTACAACTGGTCTTTTATACCTTGATAATATCGGTGGAACAATTTTTTTTACTATGTCAATCCCGAAAGGAACAGCTGAACACTTAATAAAATCAGAAACAAATAAACTAATAACTTTTAATCCATTAGCTATTCATTATGTCGATCCTCACGGACAACAAGGTACAACTAGGAGATCAATAGCGTTTATGATTCACGAATAACACAAAGATAGAAATGAGAATAATTGAAGAAACTAAATTAGATTTTAGCGATGTATTAATAGCCCCTAAAAGATCTACCCTCACTACACGAAAAGAAGCACAACTCACTAGACATTTTACTTTTAGACATTCAAACTACACGTGGGATGGTATACCTATAATTGCATCTAATATGGACCATACAGGTACATATGACATGTATAAAGTGTTAAAACAATATGATATGTTGACTGCACTATGTAAATTTACAAAATGGAATGAATTGAGACAATTTACTTCGGATAATGATTGGTCCCATCTTATACAAACAATAGGATTAGACAGAAATTTAGATGAACTTAATTATGATGATTCACGGTGGTTATGTCTTGATGTGGCAAATGGATATACAGAACGGTTTAATGATTATGTTGCATTAATGAGAAGACACGAAGCAACTAAAAACAAAATAATCATAGCGGGGAATGTATGTACACCAGAAGCAACAGAACAGATAATACTGGCGGGAGCAGATATTGTAAAGATTGGGATCGGCCCTGGTTCAGTATGTACGACACGGAAGATGACGGGAGTGGGATATCCCCAACTGTCAGCGACAATAGAATGTGCGGATGCGGCTCACGGTCTCGGAGGTCATATCGTCACAGACGGAGGTTGTGTAGTAGTGGGGGATATAGCAAAGAGCTTTGGGGCTGGTGCAGACTTTGTAATGCTAGGTGGCATGTTGGCAGGACATGATGAATGTGAAGGTGAAGTTAAAAACAATACAATGGCCTTCTATGGAATGTCATCAGAGGCTGCTCAAATCCGTTATTACGGAAAGAAAAACGATTATAGAGCCTCAGAAGGCAAAAAGGTTAAAGTTCCTTATAAAGGATCAGTTAAGAATACTGTAGAAGAAATTTTAGGTGGATTAAGAAGTGCATTAACTTATGCTGGTGCACGAACAATTAAGGCCTTACCTAAATGCACAACATTTGTTAAAGTTAATAGACAATTAAACAATTCATTATGAAAGCTGTGCTTATAGTGGGATTTTGTTTACTGTTTATAGGCTTTTATTTTTATATTGTTTATACAGGAATATAATGAAACTACCTGTAAACTATACTAAAATAAATCCAAGAGCCCGCAAGCAAGTCCGGGAAGAATATTGTAAATTACAAGATTGGAAATGTGCATATTGTTCGTATGATTTACATGAAAAACCACCAGTATCTATAACAAAAAAAGATATAAATTGGAAATTGTTTCCACCATCCTTTTTAAAATATTCAATTCATCTACAGCATAATCATATTACAAAGATGACAGAAGGTGCTGTTCATTCTTATTGTAACGCAGTTATGTGGCAATACGAGGGCCGATAATATGATAGGTGTAATTAGAAATACATCTGTTCGATTTTCTGAAGTGATTGAAAGTTTTTTTAAATCACGTATAGAAGTCCTTCAAGATAATTATGATTTTGGACCAGAAAAGCGTATTAATGTTACAGGTGGACAAGCAGAATTAACACCAATACAAGAATGTTATGATAAACTAATTAATACTTCATATTTTAAAAGTCTATGGCACACATTTATCTTAGAAGTTATTAAGCCATATTTTGAAGACCAACCCATCTATTGTCAAAAGCTACCATCCATTAGAATTTTTCCAGCTGATTATGAAATCCAATATATTGATGAACCTAAGGATGGAATGAATTTACATATGGATAATGAACCTCCTTTTTATCATCCAACATTTGAAACAAATTTTTGGATGCCTTTAATTGATTGTGATCATTGTAATGACTTATACTTCTGTGATGATATTGGAAGTGATAAACGCTTATGGACAAAGCGTGTTAATATTAAAAAGAATGATATATTTGTTTTTTCTGGTGACATAATACATGGAAATATAATGCATAATAAATCATTTAATACAAGAGCCTCGTTGGATTTTAAAGCACTAAAAATATCCGATTATGATACTTCATTAATATCAGATACCCTACTAGTCAAAAAAAGAGGACAATATTATAAACAAACAGATTGGTATTCGGAGCAATATTATTACGATGCATTCTGAAACAAGCCTTCATTTAAGTGTAGTGCTTAATCCTAAGCGTCACACTCAAAGACAAAAAACAGAAAAGCAAACTACCTATAGAGAAGACTTTATTCAAGCTGATAACTTTGATAATATCTTTATCGAAATGGTAGAAGAGAAGTTTATTATTGATGATCCTGAATACCTGGATCAGCTTCAATTAGAATTAGTTGATCATAATTTACAAGACAAAAACGTCTACCTAATTTGTGTAGATTTTAATTGTGAAAAAATCTTAGCTAAGTATCCGGATAGATATACGTTTAAAGTAATTGCATCACCATATACATTTCTGTATAGATTACAGCAATGGTGCCTTCCAAATAAACATCACTTTCCACTACCAGATCCAAGTCTAGGAGGATATACTTTAAAATATAATGGTATAAAAAAACCATTTATTTACCTGGGAGGAAAGACACGAGGAATAAGAGATGACTTTTTAAGTAAACTTGATTTAGACCAATTTCTCTATAGTTATGGTGTAGAAGGAAGTGGTTCAATAGACCCATTTAAACGCCCTCAGAACGACAAATACCACTCAATAGGTCCTCCATTACTCCCCGACGACCTAGAAATGAATTATCATGTTCCATCAGGATATAATAAGTATTGTTTATTTGAATTAGTCATAGAATGTATCCCAGATTGGGGTGCATCTTTGGGAGAGAATTTATACATCACCGAGAAATCTTATAAGCCATTCTTCTCCGGAAATCCTCAACTGATATATGGTAATCCCGGAACACTTGAACAACTAAGAAGAGCAGGTTTCAGGACATTCCCAGAAATCTTTGATGAAAGCTATGACACAATTATTGATAATGAAAAGAGAGCAAAATTAATTCAACAACAGATTATATCCATACAACAACTCACACTTGATCAACAAGTTAATATGTATCAGTCTGTTATGGATACTGTACGATACAATAGAAAGCACTTTGAAACACTCCGTATTCTATCATCATGGAAACACACACATCCTTTACTAACAATACATGATACAATCTTACAGGAGTATCCACAATCAAAAATTCTAAATAAAGACGATAATGATACTAACTGCGGGATGTAGCTGGACTGAGCAATATCATGATTTGTTTCCAGTATGGCCTCATCTATTAAATAAACCTGTTAAAAATATTGGTGAATCAGGTACTAATAATTTAGAAATTGCTAATGGTATAATGAGGGGATTTTACAAAGGTTATATTCCCCAACATTACGATAAAGTATTAATATTATGGACACATTGGTTACGGGGATATGCATTAATAGATCATTCTTTCACAACACGAAGATGGAAGGTTGTGAAAAATCGAATGGAAATAGATGGCTGTAGATACTATGGGAAACGCGAGTATATTACAGAGATTCTTAAAGATAGTGTAGTCTCTAATGTTTATGCCATCCATGCAGTACAGTCTCTTTTAGAGCGATGCAATATTGACTATTATATGATCCAGGGATTAAATCCGTTTTATGAATTTCCCGAGCATCTTGATCTATATTTGGAAATGATATCATATACTGAACACTTAATCAATCAAGACAAGTTTTATAAGTGGCCTCCATTTCCAGAAGTAGGAGGATTTAATTGTGATTATATTGTGCAGGAACGAGAAAATAGGATGTCTGAACACGACTATCATCCAAGCGCAAAAGGTAGTCAATTAATTGCGGACTTATTTTTAAAACATGCTTTTTAAATGAATGTAAAAAGTTTTAAAGAAATACTTGATGTATCTACTCACATAGATGTAGTTGGTGATTATGAAGTTCGTCGGTATAAGCATAACGGCGGATACATTATAATAGATGCATTAGGTGATTTTGTTATAATCACAGAAGATTGTATTGATAAAGTATGTGGTGTAATATTTGGTGATTTAATAGACCAGGAAGTCATTTTAACAAACTAATATGAAATCTTATATTCAAACACTATACAAAGTCGGCTTTGGCCCAAATGTCTGGGGCATACTATCCGAGGAATCTCTTAGCAAATATTCCAATATTGTGGGATATGAATACTACGGAGAACGAGAGCTTTTCTACGTAGAGCAGGACACAATTCCATCGACAATGTTGCCACAGTGGGAGGACAGCTCATCATCATAGATAGAATAGCTGAACAACGAAATAAAGATAGATGGTTTTATGAATATAGATATAAATGGAGTAAGATTTTTGGTAAGATGAGTAGGCGACAAGAAAACGATCTATGGGATATGTATACATGCAAATCACACAAACAGCAGCGAACCAAATAATCAAAGCTATGAAAAAAGAAAACCTTAGCCCGGACAATACATTCGTCAGAATGGGAGTGAAGGGTGGAGGATGCTCCGGGTTTACTTATACCCTAGACTTTGGTAATACGATAAGAAAACATGATAAGGCGTTTGAATCAAATGGGCTTACAATTGTAGTAGACAAAAAAAGCCATCTATATATACATGATACACAGATAGATTGGAGCAATCAATTGAATGATCGAGGGCTAAAATTTGATAACCCATCTGCGAAGGGTACTTGTGGTTGTAGGACATCTTTCATGATTGATATTCCTGATAATGAAACGCCATCATGGATGTAACGTACCATGAATATATCCTAGAGAGAATCAAGCAATTAAAAGCAGATTCACATAACGTAATATTATTCCCCTTAGAAAAGAGAGCAAATGAAAAAGAAAACCCGACACGACGGAGACGAAGGAACCGTATCATTTTGGATACTGATGAAGGCCTTGTATAAAGACCATGAATAGAAGAGAACCTCCCACAGAAAATAGCCTTGAGCACAAAGCAAAAATGTTCTGGGAATATCAAACACGAGTTGAAGATATGCCCCAAGATCAGATACATCGGACAATAATAGCCGGCTTAAACCTTCTAACTTCCACACAACTCGTCAACCTACATGCAGAGATATCACGCGTACAGATAGAGCACTCTCACAACAAAAAAGACGACCATGAACAATGTTGACATTAACTGCTCCTGCCGTAACTGTCGCGTGTGTAAAAAGCAGCAGCAACTATTGCGAAGCGGCCATTTAAGCCCCGAAGATAAAGAACAACTATACATCAATTTCTGGAAGTATAAAGATATGTCTCAAGACGAGATACGAGACGCAATTGTAAGTGGATTAATTTTCCTGAGATCGACACAACTTGTTAACCTACATGCAGAGATATCAAACATACAAATAGAACATTATAAGCCCTCACGACGTGCACGTTTGAAATTGCTGAATGTAAATTCAGACTTATACCCTAGTGATTGATATCTACATCGCAGCACCGTTCGGTAATTACCTTCGCGGAAAAGACACAATATCTGTTACAGGAACCTTCACAACAAAGAGAAGACCTGGCCTAATAAAACAACTGATCAAAACATTAAGATATTCATTCAAAGACAAGTGTTGGTATAATGCTCTTGGACTTAGAAACCCCGGGATAGCATATGGTTTAAAAAATTACAGAGAGGGCAGTGTAATATCAATCGGAGCGATAGAAGAGAAAGACTATGATATTTTCGACGCAATGATTAAGAAAGACGTACCATTAGAGATCAATATCTCCTGCCCTAACCTTGATCATTATGACATTGATTTTAAACATCTACCACAGTTTGCATCACGGAACCCTATACTTAAATTAATCCCTAATATCACCCATTCTCATATGGAGAAACTGTTAGATATGGGCTTCACAAGATTCCATTGTTCTAATACATTAAAGACATCACGGGGAGGACGAAGCGGCGATATACTAAAACAACACACAATTAACAACATTTCATACCTGAGAAAAGAGCTAGGAGCAGCAGGATACTTAATAGCAGGGGGCGGAATAAGGACAACAGAAGACGCACAACGCTATGTAGATATAGGGGCAGACGCAGTCAGTCTTGGCACAGTGTGTTTCAATCCCCTCAGATTGATGATGTTATTAGACGGACTACGGGGAATGAGTGGTAATATTCGTGATAATTAAAATATAAAATAAATGCAGGATCATGGGTCAGGTAAAGCATATATCATGTGAAAAAAATTTTCAACTAAAATATCCCCCAAAAAAATGAAATAAACTGTTGCCTTTTCAGGCAAAATGCTGTACAATTATCCCCGGGAAGATCCATTCCCGATTTTTTCGATCAACCCACCTTATCGATCGATTAGAATAAATCATCCAAAAAACTTCAATTATTAACCCCAGTGAGCTCAGTGTGTTAAGTGTAACTCTCTGACCTAATGGGGGATCTTTTTTGTTGACTTCTCTGTCCAATTTGCGTATAATGGATATTAGAAAAAGTGAGCAAGTTTTGTAAACCCAAATGGAGATGTGTATGTGTGAAGCAGCAGGCGTTAAAGTGACTGATTGGGCTGAGAGAGAATTCGAAGCACCAGAGGGTTCTGTAGAATGGGATCCGGAAATGTATGATCAGACTGAGGTTGAGATTCCGAATGCAGTAAAGATCCCAGTCTATAATCCACGTGGTGAGTTCGAAGGAATGAGAACTGAATCACAATGGGTGATGATTGATTGGAAGTACAGAGAGATATCTGTGTATGATTCTGAAACAGAAGATTATTTAATCCAGTAAAACTAACCAACCCTAAAAGGAGACTTTTATGCCAGGCATTCTATTAAGAGAAAAAAACGTTTGTATTAATCCACGCATCTCTAAGAAGCGTTCACAATGTCCTACGGGCGAACAGGAATCCCGCATTAGTGGCGATCGCTATCTGTTCGATACTAATGGGGACAGGTTTAATGCTAACACTGCTACTTTAAGAAGCACGTCATTAACTGCTCGTAAAGTAGAAGTTATTAATGGTAAAAAATATCTAATCGTCAGCTAAGGGAGACTGTATGTTTGTAGAAGTTATCAGAGCACTAGGTTGTGCTGTATTAATGTTTTTGCTATTCTATTTGGTAGTTGTAATTGCTTTTGTTTTGTAGTATAATATTAGTGTTAGTCGGGCAGGTACATCATTATTATTCTGCCTAAATGCTATGTTTAGCTCTGTGTAGCACCGGTCTTACGGGAGAGCGGTTGCACGTTATAGTATGGTGCTGAGTTTAATAACCTGAGGTGCAATGAGTTACGTGGAGTTAAAGATAGGTGCGTACAGCTTAGTTTCACTATTCAGATACTAACCCAGTTGCAAAAAACTAAACACGAAAAATATACCTTCTTTAGTGCAAAAACTAACCCGCTAAAAAAACACCTTCTTTTGGGAGATAATAAAAGTATGAATTTAATTGAAGAACTAACGAGTCTAATTGAAGCCAGAAGTGCAACCGGTTTAGAGCGGTTCAAAGAGAGATTGAATGATTGGCTGATTAGCGAAAAAGAGAGAGATGTTCTTTTTCGTTTGGCTACTGTATCACTTGAACTATTAGAGGAGGACATTATATGTTAGAAACAGCAGAAGAAATAATGGCACGAAAGGAAAACGATTTTATAAAACAGTCGACCGGTCGGAGTATGAAGTGGTGGAAAACTCAGTATTATGATAGCCGGTTATTCGATGAATATGATATGAGTGTAGAGGCTTTTGAAGAAGCACTTCTGTTTATCATGTCACTTAACAACACAAAATGGGTAGACTAATATGCAATGGCAATTGGCAAAACTAAGCGACAATGAATTAATCTTTGGTTCTAAAACTAAGGGAAAATATTGGGTGCAGGAATTTGATAAAGACACTGGAGAAGAGAAGTCTGGTGAGTTTTTTGAAACAATGGAAGAAGCAATGGATGCAATTGCTTGGATCGAAGATATGAATTTTTTAATCAATCAAGAAAGGAATATATGAGCATACGTAACGGTAGACCTACAGTATCAGATAAACGTAAAAGCGCAAGACAATTACTTCAACATTTATACGATCATCACGTACGGGAATATGTTAGGGAAGGAAGTGAGAAATATTACCTGGACAAAAAAGGTGAGTTGAGCGTACACTATAAGGTTGGAATGTTAGAAACGATTCTGGAATTGAAGATGGCGGATGTTCCTGAGATGTACAAGTCAATGCAGGACACAGTCGAATTTGCTCTGGAATCTGAGAAGGCAAAACTTTCTTCCCCTGTTGTTTCAACTAGTTAAGAGTAAGTGCTTGATCTTACAGGGAAACAAAACTGTTGACCTTTTTGCACGTTGCAGGTATAATATATTATAGAAAATCAAAATTTACACACACCTCGTTTTTGGAGAAATTACATATGGCTAAAATCACAGTTATTCATAGTGCGTTTGAAAACACTCCCGCTGAAGTCGCAAAAGTCGATGTCGGTAATATGAAGGGGACAAAGGCATTGGAATATGCGTACCGGTGGACTCAGAACATTCAAGATTCGTGGAGCCTCAAAATGGAAGAGGATGGGAACGATAATGTCGAAGTTGTTGAGACCGCTTTTCATATTGACGAAAATGGCCAGAAGTGGGGGATCCGTTCAACCGCTATGGGTGATCAGATGGAATTTAATGGGAAGACATACTATGTTGATTTTACAGGATTCTCAGAACAGGAGCCAGAATTAGCAAGAGCGACTCGTCGTCAAGCAATCCTCGCAGGGCAAAAAAAGAAGGCTAGAACTGGGGATGATAGTAAACATGTATTCAGAGAGGTATTATAATGAATGAATTCGGACCGCTGGACCATTTATGGGAAAGAACTATCCCATCGAAAGTACGGGAAGCGGAATTGCTTAAACTATTGCTCGGCCTCTATCACCAAGAGGTCGATGCTCATTCTAATGTTGAACAGTTCTTGAAAGAGAACTATGAAGGAAGATATTCTATTCCGAAGGAGAAGATAGCAGTATGAAAATACGATTGAAGGAAATCCAGGAAAGGGCGAAGGATATGTTTGGAGTTAATATGCCTTTGCGAGATGCGAAAAAAATAAAGGATACAGTAGAAGATTACACCGCTATATGTGAATGCTGTTTAGCTACACTTAATGGTGAAATTGAAATGTATAAAAAAGAATACGTTAATCGAAATAATTTCTAAAACATGGGAATCATAGAATTATTTATTTGGAAGAATCTGATTTGGATTTGTTGGGCTGGAGCAACTATTGCTCACTGGGGACAACCACACGGATTTTAAAATGATTTGTACACATTGTTGGAAACCGTCAATCACTCCATATAAGGATGTCAGTGAACATTGGAATAACCCTGAAGATACTTCCTATGTTTGTTCTGAAGAGTGTTATAATGAACTGATGAAATCTTTAGAAGATGGAACGTGGATGGATTGGAATCCTAAACAAAAAAAGAACATACCTAAAAGGAGTGGATTAGATGGGCCTAGAAAGTAAGACGTCCGACGCTTTAATGGATGCTGGTTTTGAATCTTACTGGAAGAACGGTATCTGTTATGTTGCAGGAGACCGGTCGGAAGAAGATCGAAATAGAATTATGGATGCAGCGAATTCAATATTGAATGAATCACATGAATTCTATTCTTGGAGTAATCGTTCGAATGATATTTCGGATTTGTATTATAACTATAATTGGTGTATGAAAACAAGGAGTATTGAAGAATGGCTCGCTTAAGATATTTGGCAGAGGGTGAAGTAGAGTATCCTATTACTGCTGAAATAATATCAATCAAACCCTTTTCCAAACTTCCAAATTATTCTGTTGCAGAGCGACAGTGTCTTGAAGAGTTTGAACATATGTGTCAACAACATGATTGGACATATGAGATGTCTGACGATCATAGGTATTGGGTAAAAGGTCAGGAAGAGTATACAGAATTAATGAAAGTTTATAATGACTTTCAAATCGGCTCAATGGCAGATGATGCTAAGAAGATTTTTGAACATTATCATTGTCGCGGTTGGGGTAAAAAAACAGTTAACGGCGTACCAGGAGAAATCAATGGCTAAGATTAAAGTGAAGATGGATGTGTTGAATTGTTCTATCTGTGGTGAGAAGATTTTAGAGAATCCAATCACAGGTTGGGATTTGGGTAATAATGCAGAACCGGTTGCAACCGGTCGGTGCTGTGATCACTGTAATGAAACGGAAGTTCTTCCACAGCGATTGAGGAATGCCTTTTCTTTAACAGAAATGGTTGGAATTAGAGGAGCGTAGTATATGGAATTAGATAATCCGTTCAAACCAAATACAAGTAGAGTTGATCATCTGGAGACACAGATAAGAATTCTACAGGAACGAGTCGCAAAGTTAGAACGTGACTTAACTTATTTTATAAAAGAAACCGCATGCAAGTAGAATACATCTGGAGTCAAGGAATGTTAGATCAACTTGCACAAAAAGTTGCTAATGAGAAAATGAAAGATCAATACATTGATCACGTTGAAGATGAAGAGGAGATGGAAAGGCAACGTGAATTAGAACGTGATCAGAAACAAATGGATCTGTTTAATGATCCTGATTGGAATTGGTCAGGATTAAGATAATGTTCAAGTTTATTTTTTTAGGATTAATAGTTGGATATGGATTAAGTTTTATAAGTCCTGAGTTTAATCAATTCGTGTTTATGCATTTCGTTCAGTTCTGTAGATGGGCTGATCTACCTCACGAAGTTTGGGCATTTATGGATCAATATATATTCTTTGGAAGATTATGATTAAAACATCACAAAAACCCTGGGTTAAAAAATCCGGCAAATTATATCGCAAACGCGACCGTAGACAAAATAAGGTAAGGTATGTATGAATGAAGCTATTGAGAATGTTAAAATACGATATGCTATTGAAAATGTTTTAGATATAATGAGAGCAGATTTTATTCAATGGCAAAATAATTGTCCAGCTGGAAACGCTAAAATTAGAGAAGAAATGGCAGATGAATATTGTGAAGGTCTAAGTGTAAAAGAAGGCCGGAAGTATTTCAGAATAGCTGGAACGAACAGAAACGGTTGTGAGACTGTTAAAGGTTTTATCGTCAAATCTGGAGATAAGAAATTCCAGGAAGGCGATATGTTAAAACCTGCTGGATTTAATGCTCCCGCAAGAAACTTTGCGAGGGGTAACGTCTTTGATGAAGCCTCGACTGGAACAGTTGACTGGCCACAGATAAGATGGACAGGAATAGGATAGGGACCTAAGCATTCCGAGGCGTGGAAGGTAAGCGGTCAGAGATAGCAAGTAGTTCGTGACTACAGCGCTAGGGTTAACTACCCCGACGAGACGGCTCTGAGGTAGGAATGTTATGTGGGCGAGTTACGGTTAGCACAATGCGCCGTACATATGAGGCAGGAATTGTCTGGGCATTCGTTGTCGACAGAATTCTGATGCTACTATGTCGAAGGCCAAGGACAGACCCACGGTCCTCTATCTTATTGAAAATATTGATAATCTTTTTTCCTCCATAATAACAACGTATTACATATAACCCTCACATATCATTGATAATCTTTTTTGTTGACATTTTGTGCTCGTTGAGGGATAATATATTATAGAAAATGAAAACAGGAACAAAAACGGAGAAAGCATAATGGCTGTAGTAGTATCAACACAATGTCGTGAAAATTATGGTGCACATGATTGGGATGGTAATGGTGAGTGTCCTCAATATTGGAAAAACAAAGGCGGTGAGGATTGGATTATTCTCAATGCTCCGTCTGAAGAGGACGCAGTACATTATGTGGATCATTATGTTTGTCACAGCAATGACTACAGTCAGGAGTATGTTGTGTCTCATTCAGAAGTTGATGACAACTTCCGTACTGAGATGGAAGTAATCTCTGATGGTGAATGTTCAGCTATGCGTATTGAATGGGCTGACAGGTTTGATAATCAAATACATGGACCAGAATGAAAAGTATTTTGAGAGTAGGTGAAAAATTAACGTTAATTGGTAAGAATCGGTATTCGCATAATCGTATACGTGAGAATGGTGCTGACGTTGTTGTAATTCAAATTGATGGCGTTAATAACGTTGCAAAGAAAGTATGTGTTTCACATATAGAAAATCCAAAAGCATGGAGATGGATTGATATTATGGATGATGTAGATTGGGATTGGGAGTTAAGATGAGTTGGATTGAAATGTTAAATTGGAGTGAATTACCAGTACTATTCATTCCTGTGGCAATAATTGTTTGGAGTTGGATTGTAATAAATGGCTGATCTATTTACACATCAATTATGGGTGAACAAGAAGGGGGACCTTAACGGTCAGATCTTATCACTTCAGTTCACTAATACAGAAGCGAAAATGAATCTTGATAAGATCATCAAGATGTGGACTCAAAGAGGATATGAATATGTCTATGAGACCATCTATAATTACTGTCCTGACGAATGTCGGACACGTGACGACATCAAATTAGATGTTGACTTATCCGATGGAATCGTGGATAATGATTCTATCATTCAACGTAAGCCTGTGAATGAATCACAGGTACCAGCTAAGACTAATCGTATTAAAAGAAAGGCGAATAAAATGGCTGCAACGAAACATTACACCGTAGGTGGAAAAGCACGTTCACTTAAAGAGATCAGTGCTGATTTTAAAATTAATATTGGTACATTGCGTGCACGAGTTGCTCGTGGTGTCAAAGGCGATGCTTTGGTAGCAACGTCAGTACATGGAGGTTCTTTGCGTGCAAAGAAGTTTTCAGTTCCTATGGATGGAAAAACTAAAGAAATGACTCTGAAAGAAATAGCCAAGATGGCTGAGTCACCGGTCGCAACTATTCGTGCTCGTGTTGCACGAGGATTGCAAGGAATGAATCTGGTAACAGGTTACAATCCTTTGAACGTAAATCGTGGTAGGGCTTATAGTGTCCAAGATGGTTCTATGAATCTGAAACTGACTGTTAATGAGATTGCTGAAAAGTATAGCATCTCACCTGCTACAGTTCGTGCTCGTATTAAAAAGGGATATTCTCCTGTTGAGATTATCAAGGGCAAAGCGAAAGCACCTAAGAAGGTGACATCTAAGGCTCCCGGAAAAACTGTAACCCTTCCTTCCAAAAAGGAAACTAAAGTCACGATGACTGCAGATGAGTTGATTGCTGGTCTGGAGAAAGAACGTGATGAGTACGTTGCTGATAAACAAGCATTAGAAAATGAAGTTGTTAATGCTGATTTGGAGGAGACTTCTATAGCAGCCTAACATGATGACTTCTTATGAAAAGTCGTTATCGTATTTTCAATATCGGGAAAAATATTTGGGCTTTGCAGAAAAACTTGCCAACATGGGTCTTGTAAAAGAAGACGGTAAATGGTATCGAAATCGCAGAGCTCGATTTCTTAAAGAATGGAGAAAAGATTATTATGGGAATGAGTAGTTGGGAAAAGAATTATTATGAGGTTCGAAAAGATCTCGAGGGAATGGGAATGGACTTATCGTATGGCGGATGTCGTCAAGGTGTGATTGATGAAGCTGTTCATACTTATGGTTTGAAGATGGAAGACATCATCTGTAAATTCTCTGATGAGGATGTTATGCGAGCGGTCCATTCCGCTTTTCAAGATTACAATATCTTCTCGTTAATGGAAGATCACGACTAAAACATATCAGGGGGTTTCCTTTGACAATAATGACCCTTGCTGGATTCCCCCACACCACCTTATGATATTAGTTACTGGCTCACTTGGATTAATTGGTTTTGAATCTTGTAAGTATTACCTTGAAAAAGGTCATACAGTTGTAGGTATCGACAATGATAAGAGAAGAGATTTTTTAGGTGACCAGGCATCTAATTTAAACAAATTGAACCTGTTGTGTTCTTATGAAAATTATGATCACAGGCTATTTGATATCAATGAAATAGAATTGTCGTTGTTCGATGATGTAGAGATGATTATACATTGTGCATCACAACCATCACACGATTACGCTACTTCAAATATCCTACAGGATTTTCATAATAACGCAACTGCAACTGTTAAGTTATTACAAGAAACCAAAACAAATCACCCTAAAGCATTATTCGTATTTCTATCTTCAAACAAAGTGTATGGAGATATATCTGTATATGGAGATGTCGCTCTAGATCTCATTGAGCATGAGACTCGATATGATGTTGAAGAAACTCATTGGAGTTATTCTGGTCTTGATGAAACAATTGGTATTGATGGTAGTGTTAAAAGTTTCTACGGAGCTTCTAAAGCATCAGCAGATATCTATTGTCAAGAATTTGCAAACTACTTTGGTTTAAAGACATATGTGCTACGTGCAGGATGCTTGACCGGTCGTAGACATTCAGGAGTAGAGCAACATGGGTTCTTGTCTCATCTGATAAATTGTTGGAAGCAGGACAAAATATATACAGTGTTTGGTCATAAGGGAAAACAAGTTAGAGACAACCTACATTCCTATGATGTTGTAAAAGCTATTGATTGCATTTTTAAAGATCCAAAAGATCCGAATGTGTATAATTTAGGTGGAGGCAGAAATAACAGCACATCAATACTAGAAGTGATTGATAACCATATTGATATATTTCGGCGTGGTTGGAAAAGTGATGAGCTACAAATGGAATATCGTAAAACAGAACGTAAAGGAGACTTT
>CEUS01023492.1_pt1 | contig 22152 bp, 23 predicted proteins | sample 427031 | NCBI WGS metagenome assembly CEUS01 (sample SAMEA2622837, study PRJEB7988) | marine metagenome | biome: marine biome (ENVO:00000447); feature: marine epipelagic mixed layer (ENVO:xxxxxxxxx); material: "saline water (ENVO:00002010), including plankton (ENVO:xxxxxxxx)" | depth 140 m | reverse complement strand
GTTTGGAGAACTTCAAGAAAATGATCAACGATGATTCTATCTCATTTATGTACAACGATGGTGGCCGCGCTAATGCGGGCCGCAAGGGCTACACAGGCGACTGCGTGGCCCGCGCCATTGCCATAGCCGCTGGCCTTCCCTATCAGGAGGTCTACGACAGGATGGCGGAGGGCAACGCGACCCAGCGTCGATCAAAGCACGACAAGGGCAAGAGGGTTCGCACCGCGTCACACGGCATCGCCGTCAAGCGCAAATGGTTCAAGGACTACATGCGCGAGTTGGGCTTTGTTTGGACTGCCACGATGGAAGTCGGGAGCGGGTGCAAGGTTCACCTCAAATACGACGAACTCCCCAAGGGGCGCATTGTGGTGAGCCTCAGTCGGCACTATGCGGCTGTGCTTAATGGTGTGCTACACGACACCCACGACTGCTCTCGCGGAGGAACCCGGTGCGTCTATGGCTACTGGTCGATCTCGGAAGAGCGCGTTAAGGAGTTGAGAGCCGAGCGTGAGGCTTCAACGCCAAAACCGATTGATCCGGCAATCATGGCAACGGTGCAGAATCTTGTCCGACACAACCGACTGCTTTTTGGTAGCCCCTAGACTCTACAGCCCCGGTTCGCCGGGGCTTTTTTTTTGCACTTCTTCAAGAGAAATCTACTACCGCAGTACCCAATTCTTGGCAGACACTTCCCGCCGCCGCATTTGCGAATCGCAAACATTCCCGAACATCCGTTGTCCTGCTCGAAGCGAAGACCCACGCCGCAACCGCTGTATCCCCTGCCCCTGTCGTATCCACCACGTCAATCCCTTCAAGCCGATCCCGCACAAAGTCCGAAGACGAAGAGAAGGCCATGCCGTCAGGGCCAAGGGTCAGTAGGATATTTTTTATACCGAACTTGTTGCGGAGAGTTTCGCACCCGGTTTCGAGATTGTCCGGATCACCCCCGGCCAGCAAATACTCGTGATAGTTGGGTGTGATAGTGGTTGCGCCACGGTATCGGTTCCACGTTGATACTTTGGGGTCAACCACTACGGGCGTTCCCTTGCACATCTTGATGATGTCAGGGATAAGTTCTTTTAGGTGCTTGTTGTAATCCGAAATCAGGACGGTATCGCACTGTTCGATCTTTTGCGGCAAGTACTTCAGGAGATCATTCGGACACTGGGTAGCCGTTTCTTGATCGACTCTCAGGACTTGCTGATCGTTAACCAGATATCGGGTCTTTAAGGTCGTGCCGATATTTTCTTTCTGGATGTGGACATGGGAGAGTGGAGCAACGCATTCAATCAGCCGTCTGGATAAGTGATCCCGTCCGGTGATGCCGCATAGCGTTACCTCCGCACCTAATGATTGGAGATTTAACGCGACGTTTGCCGCGCCGCCAGCCGCGTACTCTGTGTTTTCCGGCGACATGACCGGAACAGGTGCTTCTGGACTTAGGCGACTAGACGTGCCAAATACATAACAGTCTAGGATGAGATCGCCCACCACTAAAACTGACGAATCTTCCCCCCTATTATTCATTGTAGCATTTCGCTTCATAGGCATCCCATCGTTTGAGTCGGTATACATAGTGTTTTTCAACCAAAGTACTTGACAAAAAACTAATCGGCAACGTGACCACTTTCTTTCAAGCCAATCGATGCGCCTACTAGGGCGCTCTTCAACAAGACCTCCAGCCTGTCGGTTATCTCTTGTTGCCATCGGTGAGCGGTTGAACTGCTGACCCCATACTTTCTGCCCCACCAAGTACAGGAGTGATGCGGTCGCTCTCTCGCCCATGTCCTTACCGTGTCCATAACAAAATATCGATCCCGACCCAATTCTCTCGCCAACTTCTTTACAAGAATCTCAGTTGCCGCATTCGAGCCGCCGAGGTAGTAGATCGAGAGGATCAGGCATTCCTCTGGAGTGCAGACCTTTTCGACTGCTTTCCATATGAAGACCGCTTCCGCGAGTTTTTCCCAAGGATTCAGCATCGGCATCCACTCGAACCCGCCCGTCTTTTTCGACATGGCATTCATGGATGGCGGCTTAATAATTGGAGAGTTAAGCCTCCGAATAGACCAGTGGATTGCGTCTGTTGGGCCGGGGAATATGGTGTTATCCATCTAACCCCCTCTCGATCCATGTCAGAGCCGATCCGTCCTTGATGTGCTTGTCACAGACCCTGAGAACCGTGATCCCTAGAAGAGCGGCTTCGTTGTACTTCTCCGCATCCTTGAGAAAGGAAGACGCTCTGTTATGCCTTCCGCCGATCCATATCCCCCCTTCTACTTCGCAAGCAACTTTTGCAGTACTCCAGAAGAAATCGAACCGCCACTTTCTGGTGGGGTGAAAACGAACTTCTCGTTCTGGGATCACCAGCCCTGCGGCTTTGATCTGGATCAGGAGCGTTTCTTCAAGATCACTCATCTGCACTTATCTGCACTACTCCAAAAAAAAGCCCCGCCGAAGCGGGGCCAAGCACTGGAGGACGACGATGATTAAGGAGAGGATTCATTTCCTCTCCGACGTATTGGCGAGTCAATATCCACGGACTCAATCTCGCCAAATTTTTCCTTGATGGCGTAGATAACTTCTATGGCATCAGGCATGTTCTTTTTGATCCAGTTCCATTTATCTTTCTTGGTTTTGAATTTCCGTCTGAAATGAGTTCGCACCTCTTTCTTCTTCGGGGGTTGCCCCATGATTGAGGTTTGCTCATCAAGCACCAAGCGCCCTTCCCATTGCAGTTGTCTTGAGATACTCCCGACAGCGCATTGACCACTGGCCCATGCTCTCACCCTCTTTCCGATCCAATCCCATTTTTTTGAGCGTGTCGTACAAAAGAATCAGGTGCTTCCGGTCATATTTCTTTGTCCAATGCCAATCACAGAAGTCACCATGTTCCGTGTGATGATTCGCCTTCGACTGACATTCAGGGGCGTGGCATCGACTCGCAATCTTCTGCTCTTCTGGCTCGACTTCTCTCGGCAACTCGTCGTGCCAACGTTCTTGGTTTATCCAAGTTGAGGGATTTGCACGAGAAGGAAGAAACACGCCAGCCTGTCGGCGCGTGTATTCGTCAGGGTACTGATCCATGATCCTCTTCCGATGGCGCTCTTGTTCACTGAGTTCCAACATGATCTTGTCGAATAGTTGGCCCCAGTTTTCAGGGTCAACCTTTTTAAACTTTTTGTTCCATGCATCCCTTGCCGCTCCCTTGCCCACCTTCTTTTTGTTTACCGACCAGAAGGACTCGAAGAGTTCGAGAAGTTTCTGCTCTTGCTCTTTGCTTAACTTTTTCAAGAAGTTCTCCGTAAAATTCCATAGCCCCTTTACCTAACGGCTTTCGCCGGGTCATGTGCTATCGAATAACAAGTCTTCAGCGGCTGACATGACCAACAGAACCCGCCCGGACTCGCACGAAGGGTCACGCGGGACTGGGTTTTCTTATTCCCAGACCTCGTCCGGCACTCCCCCATTCGACCCTTGCAATCAGGGGGTCTAGGTCGAGGGCAACCCCTATAAAAGTAGACTTTTCAGGTGTTTCTGCTACTTACCCTGATGTCAACGCTACTTATTTTATAACCCTGTTTGGCCCTTTGATACAGACTTGCAAAAAAAACTGTTGCACCAAGTGTTAATGGGGCTTACAGTTGGTGTTCGTCACTTATATTTGGAGAACAGATGAAACAACACACCGTGAATCTGATTACCGCTAATTTCTGGAAGGAAAATCAGTGGAAGTACCGCAATAAATTTCACGGGGGTACTCAAATTTTTCGCACAAACTGTGGCGATCAACTTGCCCATTGGGTTTTGATCAAACACGGCGTTCGCGAGATCGAAGTTGGCTGGTCACATAACTCTCAATTTTTTGATAATCAAGTGCGAAGTGGTGTACCGACGCGTCCGATTGGTCGAAACACGAAACGCGCCGGTCGCTTGAATGTAGAAAGTGGATGGCGCGGTGGCCTATGCGCGGCATGGGCAAAAGAGGCATGGTCTCGGCATGAGCGCGGCGCGGCTGGGGACCACGAAGACAACTATTTCTATAACAATAAAAATTATGAACCCTATTTATGGGAATATCGATATTTCCCTGGGTTACCTGCTTGGTACATCGAGCATTATCCCTGACAAAACACGCGGCTGTTACAGCAACCAGCCAAAAAAAAACTGGGGAGACACTAAAGGACGATGAATAAATTAGCGCGAAGGATAAAAACAGCGCGGGAAAAAAAGGGAATGACGAGGAACGACCTTTCAAAAGAAATCGGCGTAAGCAGAGCCGCCATCTCCCAATGGGAGAGCGGCGCGATTACTAACTTGAAGGCACGTTACTTGTTTCCGTTGGCAAAGGCATTGGAAGTTGACCCCACTGAACTCTACTGGGGTACTCCATCAATTCCAGAGCAACTCCGATTGACCCCGCTAAAGTTTGTCCCTCTCTTGGAATACGAAGAAATAGGAAAGAAAGTGGAAGAAGACAGAGAGGTTGTTCCCACTACTGCTGAATCCGCTTCGTATGCCGTTAAGATTTCGGGCGATGCAATGTCGCCAAAGTTTGCACCGGGATGCACCGTTATCTTCGATGCTGATGCCGTACCCGTATCGGGCAACTGCATCATTGCGGAACATACGAATCGAGTATTTCGCCAGTATCACAACGAAGGGGGGCTAGTCTCCCTGACCCCGTTTAATGAGAAGTACCCCACAATCCAAATGGAGAAGAAGAAGTTCAAGTGCCTTGGGGTGGCAGTACAAAAAGTCGAAAACCTAAACTAGGAAGAAAAGCCCCGGTTCGCCGGGGTTTTTTTTGGGTGTGTTGGTAAGTGGTGTTAACGGCTGATAAGTGGTGTTACAATCAACCTCTGATGGCTAGATATCAGAACAAGAAGTATCTGGAGTGGGTGCGAACCCAGCCCTGTGTTATGTGCGGCCATGAGGGATGGGACGGTAATCAGATTGTGGCTCACCACGCGATTGCTGTGCCGGGGCTTCAAATCGGCGGCATGGGAACCAAGGCCGACGACACACTTGTTCTGCCGATGCATGTTCTTTGCCATCGCAAATTCCATGACCACTTCTACGACTTCAAACAGGATCAACCGATATGGCTGATGAAGTTCCTTCAGACAGCGTTGCAGAACTACCTGACCCAAACGTCTTAATCGACAGACGGTTTTTGCATTTCGCGATCTTCGGGGTATCGGACGAATTGATCGATCCCTTGGTAGCGATTCTCCGCAAGTACTTGGGGAGTCACCCAATGACAGAAGAGGAACACGCGATTGCGGTGATCTTTGCCGAGGAGGCATTGAATGTTGGAGAAGAAGATTGAGCCTTATCGATGATGACGTGGTGGAATCCGCGCTGGAATACCTAGCGAATACAGACGAGGAATGTGCAAGGGCGAAGGCGCTTATGAAGCGTTTAGACCACGAGCGCAATACCGCCCGCTCTCTTGCGATGCTTGAGGTCGATGAGGATGTCGCCCAGTACACCAAGAAGATGACCGTCGCGGCGAAGGAATCATTGGCTTACACCAGCAAGCGGTATCAGGAGTGGTTGGAGGAATATGGCAACGCTGTTGCCGACTACGAGATTCTGAACAACAAACGAGCGACCGAAATCGCTCGTATTGAGGTTTGGCGATCAGAGCAAGCAAATAGACGCAGAGGAAATACATGAACCACCCTTTACAGATAGCACCAGAAAGCAGGGCTACTGAAGAGCGCCCAGTTGTGACCGACGAAGGCTTTTCAATGTCCGACGAGAACAACCACCTTTTTGCCGCCCTCGCAAAGGCGCAGGGCGAGATCGATGCGGCAGTCAAAGACAAGGTCAACCCGTTCCACAAATCGACTTACGCCGACATTCACTCAATCGGCCAAGCCGTCAAGGAGCCGCTGGCGAGAAACGATTTGTTTTACATGCAGTTGTGGGAGAAAGGCTCTTCGCCAAGTGAGGTCAAGATCAGAACCATGATCGGCCACAAGAGTGGACAGCACATCATGTTCACCTCATCGATGAAGGTTGCGAACCCAGAAGACATTCAGAAGACAGGATCGGCATTGACCTATGGTAAGCGTTACGCCCTGTCTGGCGCTCTGGGAGTTACAAGCACTGAGCGCACGTTCGATAAAGACGCATCCGACCACATTCCGCAACAGGTAGCGCCCAAGGTTTTAAACAAAGAAGTTCAAAAGAAACTATGTGAGGCAAGCAAGAAGGGGGAGTTAAGCCTGAATGCGGCTTGGAAAAAACTTTCGGCAAAAGACCGTGAGCAGTTTCCGGCAGATCAGTTCAAGAAAATGAAAGAGGTTGCAAGAAATGCGGGAGGAAATACAACAGCGAAGCCCGGAGTGGTTCGCCCTTCGGGAAAACCGACTAACAGCGAGTGACTTTGCGTCAGCGATTGGACTAAAGAACGCCTACGACTCACGGGCTGGATGTTGGAAAAAGAAGAAGGGGATAAAAAAGGTTGAGGTTAACGAATTCATGGCTTTCGGAATCGAGCGCGAAGATCAAGCAAAGTTTGACTACGAGCGCGTATCGGGTGATATCAGTTTTGAGCGCGGTTTTATTGTTCACCCTCGTTACGATTGGTTGGGTTGCTCTCCTGATGGCGTTATCAATCAGGTGGTTTGCCATGAAATTAAGTGTCGCATGTCCGAACCCTTTGACCGAATTCCTAGCAAGTACTTTCCACAAATTTTCGGCCAACTGGCCTGTGCTGAGATGGACGAGTGCCACTTCCAGTCATGGTCACCCTACGGACAACGAGTCTGGTCAGTAAAGTGGGACGAAGAATATTGGAATTGGATGTTTCCTTACCTCGAGGATTTTTGGAAGTACGTTACCGATGATGTTGAACCACCAAGGAGAGCAAGAGTTGAGTATCCAAGAGAGATCGAGTCAGTCCTCATCTATGAATAAGCAATACACAATTACATCGGAGGGTTATATCCCCTCCTACAACTACAAGGATCGCATCCAGTGTCCAGTGAAGGTCGCCCCGGACACTCGCTCATCCGATAAGTTCCCCAACCCAGTCAGGACGGAGACAGGTCGGTTGATTTTCATGTTACCCGGCGGCATTGAGATTGCCCCGGATGTCACCACGAAAATCATCGAATTCACCGAGGCCAATGGCATAGAGCGGCGCGGCCTGTAAATCAGTTATGACCCCGTTGGATATCAGACTGAAGCAAAAGCCGATGCGAAAGTCTGTGCTTGGTAGGCCACCAACGGGGTCACCATTTTCACCAACAACTTGAGAAGAATTAATGAGTAAACCATTAAAGGAAAACCGTTTCACGCTGGCAAAAGCGAGAAGTAAGGCCGAAGACTGGCAGTCAGACTACAGCGGCAAGGTCAACGTCACTTGCGGCAATTGTGGCGAACACGTCCACGGATACTTGAACGGGTACATCGAGAGCAACGACTACGGTAAGTATTTCACTGGCCCGGTAAAGCCTTTTACGCCAACCGTTGAAGCCCCTGTCGAAGAAAAATCACAAGACCCGGACGAAGATATCCCATTTTGAAATGTCGTTACTTCTTTCTCCCAAAGATTCTATGGAGTACTTGGGGATAAAACGACATCAGTTTACGAAGATCGTTAGACCCAAGATTAAAGAGATTCGGATAGGCCGAAGAATCTTTTTCGAAAGGCTAGACCTAGACAACTTCGTGTCTCAAAATAGGGTTGCCGATGGCGGGCCTCAAACGAGGACAAAAATATGTCAGGACTCAAAAAGAGAGGCCAAATCTGGCACATCCACAAAGTCGTTAAGTGTGGGTCTAGAAAAATCGTTGTACGCGGAAGCACGGGAACGGGTGACCGCCAAGTTGCACAGGAGGTAATGGATAAGCGAGTCGCGGATGCCCGTAATGAGTTGTTGTATGGAAAGCAGGGTAACTGGACGGTAGCGCAAGGGTGCGCCCGATATCTGGACGAAAGGAAGGATAAGCAGATCAAAGATGCGCTGTATCACACGAAGATTATCGTGAAGTACTTGGGAGAAATTGAGATGCGCTATGTGCATATCAACCACCCCGCCGTGAAGCGCATGATCGAAGATCGGCTGTCAGCAGGACTGAAGATCAACACGGTCAACCACACACTTAAAGCATTGAGAAACATTTTGAACAATGCCAGCCGTGTATGGCGTGATGAAGACGGTCTTCCGTGGTTGGCCTCTCCGCCGTTAATCCAACTCCTTTCAGAGGATGACAAGCGAAAGCCTTTGACCACGCCAGATGCGGCGAAGGGTCACGCCCTGACCCGTCAGGAAGAATCTGAGTTATTCAGGCATCTTCCGGATCGGTTGGCGATGGCGATACGATTTGCCCTGCACACTGGCCTTCGAATGAGCGCAATTGTGCAACTTCGTTGGGAATGGGAAGTAGCCATACCAGAACTGGGGATTTCCGTATTTGATGTTCCGGCCCGGTACATGGGAGAGGATGTGAAAGGGACAAAGAATGGGGAGGATCACCGGGTCGTGTTGAATATCGTTGCCCTACAGGCAGTGGAACAAGCGCGGGGCGATCACCCAGAGTTCGTTTTCACGCGGGTGTTGAAGGGACAGGCGATCCCATACGCGATGGAAGAAGGTCTGTACACGATGGATTGGAAGAAAGCCGTGAAGAAGGCTGGGTTGAGGGACATCCGTGGCCCAAAAGCCCACTTCCGCATCCATGACTTGAAGCACACGTTTGGAAGCCGCCTACGGGCTATGGGCGTTGATTTCGAGGATAGGCAGGACTTGCTAGGTCATACGAGAGGGAGCGTCACAACGCTTTACAGCGCCGCTGAAACCCACAATCTGTTGAACATGTCCGAGAAAGCCGTGGAGTGGTACTCGGTGAAACCGAAGTTGGCGGTACATTCCGCCGCCCAATCGCCGCACAGTGTGCGGGAAAAATCAGCCGGTATTGGTTAGAACGGCTGTAAACCTATGAAAAGCAGAGTGAAATGGTGGGCCGTGTAGGGATCGAACCTACGACCCGCTGATTAAGAGTCAGTTCTCGAATCTTTATTTCACTTTATTTATCAATAATTTAGCACTTGGCCCGCCATCGGTTATGTGCTGATAAATGTAGGTAAATGTAGATGAATGCAGAAGCACGACGCCCAAACGGCGCACAGTGGTCACCCAGCCAACGGCGGATGTTAGACGAATTCAATGATTTTGACAAAGAACATCCTGAGTTCTGGGATCAGTTCAAATTTTTTACCTTCGCCGCGATTCATTCTGGCAGGGATAGGTTCTCAGCCAGAGCGGTATTCCAGAGAATGCGCTGGGAAACCGAAATCGACGGCGGCGGAACCTTCAAGGTTAACAACAACTGGTGTGCCTTTTACTCAAGGAAGTTCATGCAGATGTACCCTGAGTACGAGGGCTTTTTCCAGATTCGTCAGCGTCGAAACGATATAGGGGATGACAATGAACACGCTACTCTCTCCTGAACAAGTTGAAGAGATAATGATCGAACTCCGAAACGAAACGCCGATGCACGTTATTGCCAAAGATTTCAGCATTTCACGAGCCATGATTCAGGGAATTAATGAAGGCAGATGGAAGGTGTACCGTCTAGATGGAGTCTCTTACCCAGTAGTTGATAAGAAACATCAGCGGATGCTAGAAGATCGAGAGCATCGGAATCGGGACAACCCTGAAGCGCCCTATATCCTTCATAGCCCGTTGGATTAGTTTGCCTTGCCTCCAGTGATTACATCCCACTCGATGTCTGAGGTGTGGTCACTGGAGTCTCGAACCTCGACCTCCTGCTTTAGTTCCTTCGGCATCATCGCTACAGCGATACGAACATAGGTCGAGATATCATCCTCCCTGACTTTGCGAATGGCCTCATCACCATTTTCCATCCAGTCAGCATAAAAAGCATCCACCAAAGCCTCTGACATTTTATCTCTTGAGCCTCGCGGCCTTCCCTTGCGATTGATGCGGGGATCGCCTTTTACAAAAGGCTTGCCAGCCCCACGGGGCTTCCCTACTAATTTTGTCATCGTAATTCCTCCGGAAGAAACTCCTGAAGTTCTTCCCTAAATTCGTGTAGTTCCATCGGTGCGTCTGAAAATGCTCCCTGTTCGCTTAGTTTCTTGAAACAAATAGCCAACTTTGACCGCATGGTCTTGGCTTCAAGAATACTTTTCTGGAATACACCAACAGGAAGAATATTTACAGGCGCTAATTTCATTTTTTGTTTAAATCCCATAGCCGTATTTCTCGTTGAGAAATTTGTTGAGTTCGACCTTTTCGTACTTTCGACAAAGATATCGATACGACAGTTCCATCATGTCGTAGTCTCCGCTTTCGACATCGTTAAGCATCACAATTCCCCGCCAACTCTCTTTGGCTTGCGGCCCTAAATAGGACTCGCGGTGAAGATATCCCGAGCCGACGATAAGCATTCGGTGAACATCTCCAGTTGGCGTTGAGCGGGCCGCGACAAACTTCCCTTGTCTGTGTCCCATTACTCCGGAAATCCCGATGTTCTTCAGGATTGACTCGGCTGATCCGCCGTAGGCTCTTCCGGTGTAAGCGTTATAGTAATAGTGCGTGAAGTGGACTCCTCCGATTCCAAAGACTTCCTTGAACGGATGGACGATCCAACCTTCTGTGTACAGAGTGTCTAGAGACAGAAACTCGTCTAAGACAACGTTGTCTTCGCAGTATCTGCGGATTCGATCTTCGTGGTTCCCATGCAATAGATGGAACTCACACTTATGTCTTATTCCCCTCAAAGACTTCCAGAACAGTTTCATTGCATCATCCCCGGCTCGGATGTCTTGCAGAACTGTTTTGTTCTGAAGTTCTTTGCGACTAGCGTAAGACGAAAGGGATGGCATGTCCCAGTGATCACCTAAGTGAACAACGTGGGTCGGCTTGTACTCTTTAATGCACTTAGCGATCCACCGGAAGTGATCTAAGGGAACGTCTTTTTTTACTTGGGTATCAGGTATTACAAGAATCTTGATCAACTGGTTCTCCGCACGAGATTTTCTTGAGAAGAACTTCCACAGAAACAACCATCCCTTTCGGGATTCTGTTCAGTCCACCCCAAGCCCCAGTGTCAGGCAAATGCGAATTCGCAAGAACGTAATAGTCGGTGCGTTTATCTGGTTTTTCTACGAGAAAACCGACTGTATAAATAATCCACGATGGGTTCTTCTTTTTATAGTCGTCGAGGTTTGTCCACCCGGACGTTTCATCTGCATCAATCCAGCCAACCCTGACTAGATCATGCTTACACTTCACTTATCCTTGCCCTTGAATTTGACCGGGCCGGGAAGAAGCCACGAGAACAACATTGGAACCAACACGATCAGGATCAAGGCGTACCCCCCTGTCTCCACCAACTGGCCGAGCAATGTAAAAAAGTTATCTGGCGCACAATTCATACTCTCGATCCCTTTACTTTTTGTGTCCATCATAAGATCAGCGCCAACGGAAGTAACAAGTGCTGATCCTGATGCGGCGAGAAGTGCCGGAGCAGTCCCTCCGGCCACTGCGCCTATAGCACCAGCGCCGAGACTTGCTCCCCCAACTACAGCGGCTTTTTTTATAGAAGTGCATCCAACTAATGTTAATGATAACAACAGGAATGCGGCTTTGTTAGTCGTCAAAACTCCTCGTAAACGCAACGAAATATTTCTTATCTGCTTTCTCAACGTCCTTACTTCCTCCGAATCTCCACGCGCTTAAAAATTTCCTCATGTCCTCATCACTCTGTTTCCATATGAGTGAAATCAGTTTCTTGCCAACTTGTTCGTACAATCTCCTGTCGGCTCTGCTCGTCAGATCACCTTCACCACCATAGTCATACTTTTCTTCATACCCAGTGCGGTCAGGCTCATTGCCGTACTTAATAAACTTCTCACCCTGTTCAATAAACCTATCGACATAACGACTCTCTGGTTTAGTGAGGCTGAGTTGATCCCTCGCTGACCTCATTAAGCCTGTCGTGATTTGGAGAGGGCCGTAGGCGGTTGACCCACCCTTGGGGGAGTGGCGCGTCCGGATAAATGCATCCCTGAATTTAGACAGCCCTCTAAACTCAGCCGCATTTATTGCTTGGTAAAGCCTGTCTGGAAGAGTCTTTCTCTTTTCCATGCCGCGCTGGAGAGCGGCCTGTATGGCTAGAGGGTCGTAATCCTCATCCTCTTCAAAGACACTCGCCTCGGCTTCTGCATCACTTATACCGGGGATAGAGGAACGCTCTAGGCTTCGCTCATATTCCTGACGCATCTTGACCAAGTCTTTTGCGCTTTTGTTACGCAACTCAATCAGTTCATCGATCTTCGCCCGCTTTTCGTCGGGAGTCATGTTCATCGACTCGTAGACATCAGTAATCATGTTCCCGATGTCTCCCATTTGACGGCGCATGTCCTCATATGACGAGCGCCATTTGAACGTGTTACCGCTTTCCGCAAGCCACTCTGCGTACTCTTCTTCTGCGCCGTCAGATTCAACAAACCCCTTGTATTCCTGATACAGAGTTTGCATGTCCTTGTATTGCTCCCAAAACAAGTTGACGTACCTGTCTGCTTTCATCGGGGCTTGTTTGTAGAAACTAGAGATAGGCGCGAGTCCGAACAGGTTCTGCATACCCGGACTGCTCTCATCCATTCTTGCCGTTGGTTCTGGCGCACCATCTGTAAGAACGATGTCACCCCACCCAGCGATGGTCATCCCTAGCCATCCAAAGTAGCCACGAATAAGGTGGTCAATTTGAACTGGAGATAAGACAGTTTCTCCGGGCTGGTATTCATCAAGAAGGCTTGATGCAAGTTTTGCGATCTCGGAAGTATTTTTCCGATAACGCTTATGCTTTAGTTTTCCAGAGACACGCCATCCCTCGTTTTCGATCTGCTGGTCGCGGAACGAGTCATAGTTTGTTGCGACTTCTATGACAGGCTTAAATCCTTGAAGTCGCCAGTCGAAAGCCAACTGATCCATCAGAATGTCTCTTACACGAGTAGCGAAGAACTTAGGGCTAACGCTTTCGTTAATAAACATCTCTGTCATTCTTTGGCCGATAGATGCAATTGCACCGATCTCAAATGGCTTCGGAATTAGGAACCAACTTTTGTCACCGGGCAGTTTTACGGGCCAATAGGTTTCCTTTATGTAATCAGGAAGATTTCTGTAATCCTCGTCATCTTCCATTCCAAGTTCGTAGGCGATAGAAGCAAGCGTTACCGTGCCAACTACTTTGAGAAACTTGGCTCTCTTTTCTTTTTCAGTACCTGAACGAATAAGTTTGTGAGCGCCGACGAGGCGTGCATTCAAGAATGCAATGCCGTTTACCAAATGCTGAACAACTGGAAAACTTCCATGAGCCGAGAAGTTCAATAGATCGCGGGCTTCAAACGAGGCTTCGAGGTGACCTATTTCGTCTACCCTTTGAAGGTATAGAGCCATACGGTTCGCGTTCTCTAACCTATTGCCAATCTCACCGTACTTGTCCCACCCCTTGCGGAGAAAATTAAGCGCCTTACCCGGCGTGTCTATTACGCGATCTTTTAACTCTTGGTCGTTTCTAGGAAGTCCTTTGTTGGCGTACTTGAGGATACGGCGCACAGCCGAGGGATCATCGTGCAGAAAGCCGAAGTTAAACGCGCCGCCAGAAGCAATTAGTCTTTGGTAAACCGGGTCGTTAATCCCTGCCCTTGATATGCCCTCTTTGACGTTACCAAAGATGTTGTAGTTCAGATCAGAAACTGCCACTGAGTGAACCGAGTCACGAATAAGGTTGCGGATTTTGAATGCAGGACTAGCGGTTACACCTATCGTCAGCATCCGTTTGAAGTCACTCATATAGCGACTGAACGCACCTGACGGGCCTTGCCAGTTGAGTTGCAACAAGGACTCAAGCACAAAGTGATCGTTTATTTCGTAATATTCCCTCTTCCCATCCCGCATCACATAAACATTGTGGTTGTATTTATCTGACTTAGACTTGGTCTTCGCGAACCGCATCTGCTCTGCTTCTTTCTTATCAAGTAGTCGAGCAACACCCGCTTTTTCTGCCGCTTCTACAGCCGCTACCCCAGCGCGGTTCTTCATAGAGGCGTTTAACAGGCTATGCCAATTCATCATCAAGTTGTGCAACACATCGTGCGTCTTGAGTTCACTGCCTTTCAGTTCTTGGATAACATCGCGAAGGTTGACCACATCATTGTTGGTCATGGCTGGGCCTCTTACTCGCGTCTGCCCATCTTTCTCAAACTCTCGATAAAACGGGAGGTAGAACTCAGTCATTAAATCTTGGCGATCTTTTTTAGAAATGACTCCTGCTTTTGTTGCCAAGTCGAGAATCTCTCCTTGGAACTTGGATATCTCTTTCATGGTTTGGGCATACAGCAACGTTCTACTTTGCCCAGTTATTGTTTTGCCCTTGCCAAACTTTTTGAGTCGAGCGATGTCTTCTTTGGTATAAAAGTTTTCCCGCCCTTCTTTCATCAACTTGTCGGCGCGATGTCCAACCATCCATGACAAGAAGCGATCTGTCTCACCTTCAAGACCGCCTAATATTTCAAGTAGTCCCTTAGAGTTTTCGTGAAGCGAGTAGCCATCAAATTCCCCATTGCGGGTTTCTTCTTTTGGCCTACCAAAGTGAAGGACAGCGTGCATTAACCCAGTGGCGTTGTCGGAAAGATGCATCATCTTCCACGCCCTTAAACCGTCATCTCCAAGAGAGTTTTTAATAGACAGATAGCGATCTGCTATACCCTGACCAAACCACAACGATTTGTTCTGGCGAATCTCGGAGATGGTTTCGAAGATATTTGTGGGGGCGCTCTTTCCAGTCGCCTTGTGCATTACCACTTTGTCTTCAGCAGTCAGATCATTGGTTGACTGGCTTGGCAACGAATATCGATAACGCCCAAACTTGTTTTTGACAGGCGTTACGGGGCCATCTGGCAGGAACCCGTTTTCAATCGCAACGTCCTCGGTCATCACGATTCGAGCAACGGTTTGCTTATCGTTCAGTTCTTCCTGATTGATAAAGTCGTTCCATGTCTGACCTTCTTTCAAATGGCGTATGAAGTAGTTCGCAGGAGGTCTTGGCCCCATGCGGTAATTAGCCCACGCACTTAGCGAGTGCTGATTCTTCAACTTCCCTTTCTTTAATAACGTAATGGCCTTGCGGAAGTCTTTCCGCATCTGGGACATGGTGTACTCGTCTTTGTGACCCATAACCCCCATGTTGTGGAAGTCGATCACTGGGCCGAGCATTAAGCCCTTGATTTGATCTATTGGTTCAAACCCAAATCGGAACGCCAACATGGTTCCACTCTTTCTATCCCTCACCCGGACTACTCTTTCGCTATTCGCAAATGCAGGATCGTCTAAAGCGAAATCAATATCTAGAGAATTGTCTTGATTTAAATCCCTAAATACCGACTCAATTTCTTTTGTCGCCTCGAAGACCTTCTTCTTTGCTTTCTTGTTTATATGGTCTTCTGCATTGGGGTGCGAAAACTCTGCTTCTTTATGTCGGTTCGAGACTTTCTTAATTGGCCGTACCGGGAAATCTCTAAGACCGACATCCGGACGGCGCAATATATTCATCACCAGATCAAGGAACTTCGGATCACGGTCTGACATAGAAGCCATCACGCGAGTGCCTTTTAAGGACTCAGCCCGGAACTGCCCTTTCATAGACTTCTTCAACGCACCTCTGGTGAGTGCCTGAATGTCTGCGGGCTTGATGTTGATTCGAGTGTCGGGGAGGTACTCTGTAAGCCACACCTTCACCCTTCGGTATAACTCTTCTACGATCCCCATGTTCGAGGCTTTGGGGTCTTGAGCGATCTTTGCTAGGACTTCTTCAAGAAAGTCCACGTCATACTCGGACATCTCACCCGACTTTATGACCTCTGAATAAGCATCGCTTACCTCATCAAAGTACGGCTTCAGTTCTTCTGTATTTTTGCGATTCAGGATTTCAGTGAGCAAATTAAAGAAGGGGCGACTTCCAAGCATTCTTTTGAGGCCGAAGTGAACACCCACTTCGTGCATCAATACTTCACTTGCCTGACCCTCTCTGATGTTCTCCGCTATAAGATAGGAAAGCCCTGTCTCTTGGTCATGTATGCCTTCGTGTGTCTCGTAAAAATCCTGAAGGTCTGCTGGAAGTTCGGTAACATTCGATACGATCTTGAGAACTCCATCGCGCTCAAGATTTTCGATATTCTTCTGACCCCACCGTTTATTAAGTTCTGTTCTGGCTCGGCCAAGAAAAAACCCGCCATCGGCGGGTTTCCTGATCGGTAGGCTGGCCTTTACATCTGGTGGATAAATTGCCCTCTTGATCCAACTAGAATTACGGAAGCGCGGGGGAATAGTTCCGGGCGAATCCGCATACACTGCATAACTTTCTAAATGATCGGCAAGCGCACTTAGTTCATCGGGATTTACTTCAAGTACTCCAGTAGTTCCCTCTGTTTTATCATCGACCCTAACAGATGTTGACGGAGCAACTTCGTGAAGTTCTTTCCAATCTGCAACTCCAAAGTCTCTGATGAATGCTATTTCTACTTCAGTGAGATTTAGGACAACTGGGTCTACAAAGCCGCCAGTTTCTTCTCTGCCTCGCGCATCTTCATCAACTGCGTTTGTAAACGTTTCACTGCTGTCGATTTCTGTTGCGGTGTCAGTGCTTCCTCGTGCAATGTCAATGAGTGCATCCAGTTGCGCGAGTAACTGTCCTCGTTCTCCAGCGTCAAGTTGTCCTGTGATCGCTCGGATTTCTTCGATGTTCTTTTGGATTTGCTCGGCATAAGGTATCTCTCTTGCTTCTGAAATTGTGTCTAGAATTGTTTTGGTAGCCTGTCCGTGGAAACATCCAATACCGCCTTTAATGTCGCACTTAGTACAGTTCCATTCCCCCGGCCCAACTCCGACCTTCTTTACGCCTTTGTCTATTGGGCAAATCCAAGGTCTTGACCATTTCGGCAAAACGTTGATTTCTTCTTCGCCAAGAAGTTTCTGCCCAAGTTTGACAGGAAGAATAACTCCACCATGCTCTTTGAATCGCGCTTGATTTTTCGCGATCCATGCATTGTCCTGATCCGTACCTGTATAAACGTAAGACACGCCCAAGTCCGGATTTTGATCTGCAAGTTCGACATTGGTTTCGTCAATCGAAAGCAGTCGGACGTTCATCTCAGGTATCTGGCGTAAGAACTCCGGGTGCTTGGAGAATACTTGCACTCTGATAGGTACGCCGCCAATCTTTGTTTTATTGAGTTCTTCTATGAACTTAACCCAACTAGAATTGCCGTCGCCTTTATCAAAAACTCTAAGCGCCTTGTCCAACAGAAACTCAGGCATTGCGCCGTACTGTCGTGCAACCATCTTCGCGGATTTCTTCGGGTCAGTAGTGACTGCCCAATCAGACAATTCGCCTTTGATGATGGTATTTACATACTGGTAGTTACCTTTGGTCGCATAGCAAAACTTCGCACAAGCCTCGCTCGGCTCACAGTTAATGAAACTAGAGTTAACCGAGTTGACAGGCTTTGCGGCATGACCAATTAGGCTCTTGGCTTCCAGATAAGTCCAAACCGCCTCCGCTCCTTTTGACTCAATAGCCTTCCTTAGTTTGGCAGTTTCCTGACGATCAAAAATGCTGGGGAATGTAGGAGTTTGACCGCTGACCAATATGTCGAGCGCCTCTCTTGCGATAGCGCCTTCAATAGCCTGTGCGGCCCAAGGGGTTCCGGCGTTATCTATTAACGCTTGTCGCGCTCTATCTGGATCATCAAGGCGAGATATTCGGTTATCGACAACATCCTTGATTTCTTGGGGGAGGGATTCGTAATCATTGAACTGAAGTTGTTTGTACTTTGCCTTTAGCGATGCTCTGATCTTTCTCGCTGGTGGCCCTGTTGCAGGAGGCTGTGCAAACTCTATGCCTTGCTGTTTAGTTTCCTCGATGTTTGCGCCATATCTTTGGGCGAGTTCAAGGAAGGCATCGCGTCTGTTATCAATGAATTCGAGTAGATCGGTGAATCCGAGTTCGCGAATTTGATTCCTGATACCCTCTCCAGATGAGTCTTCAGCCCAGTTGTGGGTGAGCGTTTCTGTTGTTGAGACAAAGAATTCTGTTTCAAAGGCATATGTTTGTCCGAATTTTGCTTGAAGCCGACCCAACCTACGAGCCAACTGACTTTTATTTAATGAGTCATTATGAATAACAAACTCGAAGTCGGAGATACGAATAACTTTTGAGTCCGGGCCGACTACCCGCTCGACTTCTTTACTCAGTTTTGCAAACTGTGAAGCATTTAGGTTTTTGCTTGATTTGAGGTGTCCACCTAATGACGTTGAGTCAGCGTCTAGATTAAGCGAACTGTCTGGACGAGAGTATGTAACCGAGTCCTGTCCATATATGAGCATGGAGGCAAGTGAGTACACACGAGCCACTACATCTGTGTCGGCTTTGGGAGGTAGCGTAAGAATATTAGCCGGAGTAACTTTTTCTCCGCTAATCGCACCAACTTTCTTGTTCTTAGTGTAAGCCCCTGCGATCTTGCCTAATAGTGAATCCGTTGTCCCTTTGCGTAACAGGTTCGTCGCAGATGCGTGGAACTTTGTTAAAGTTCTTCCTTTAAGTCTAGCAACCCGCCCCATCCCCGGAGCCAACTTGCTCGGCTTTGTTCCGGTAACGATTTGGGTTCGCGCTTTACGGGACTCCTTACTTGTTTCAGATATTTCCGCTTCAGTCCGTATCCGCTTTACTTCTCGGTCAAGGGCATTGAGTTCGGACTTTTTCCATTCACCAGAATCTTTGACCCTTTCCAAATACTGTTCAAGGCCAGATTCATCGATTCTTGTAACGCCTCCTTTACGAGTAACAAACTTATCTTCGATGACTTGGACATTAGTAGCGACTCGGCCCACAGGCATCTTGCGCTTTTGCTCTTTAGTGACAACTTGAGCAAGCCCTTTTCTCTCACGCTGACGATCTTTAAGTTGCTTTGCTTCAGCAGAAACTTCTAACTTCTGATCTTCGGCAAGGTCTAGGTACTGATCAATCGTATAGTCCTGAACACGGACAGTGCCAAGCCCAAAAGTTTTACCAGAGTTGTCTGTAAGAATCAGTTCTTTGTTTTTGCGAACTAACTTTGCACCACGCTTTTTAAGAACCTTGTTGACCGCTTCGATCTGGTCAGGCTTTTCAAGAGCATTTCTGTACTCGCGAATATCCCGTTTGCGGGTATCAATTGTCCCAGCAACTTCTCCGCGACCCTTCTCTGTAGGAACCTTGTTGCGTTTAATCGACTGAGCCAAAGACAGTGCAGTAACTCGCTTTCCGTCCTCAGTTTTTGTATACCTCCCCTCAACAAGCGCCTCTGGCTCTGGAAGTCGGGAAAGTTTTTCAGCGTTTTCTCGAACTGCCGCTCTCTTAGTCTTGGCTGGATCAGTCTTCTTAGATGCCTCGACCTCGACTTCTCGCGCCCCAGCATCAAACTCAGCCTCATATTCGTCGAGTTGCTCTTCTTGAGTAATCTGGGCTTCGCGTTTCTTTGCGGTAGCAAGTACCGTGTTCTCAGGCTTTTTAGCAGGAGCGGGCTTTGGCGCAAGTTCTGCCTGTTTGAGGTTCTCAACACGAACAACTAACTGCCCCTTGGCGGCATTACCGCGTGAGACAACATCGGAAACAGGAACCGTAATACGAACAACCGTAGTACCGGGCCGCTCATCAACACCAGTCTTGTCTACACTTCCGACAGCGTAGCCAGTTAGGCGTGACTTAGTGGCTGGTATCTCATCAGGTTCTTTGGGATTCTTAGATTTTAGGCGGGATTTATCAAGGACGACGCTGGAGCCGTCTTCATCAAGAACGGTTTGCGCTCCTGACTCGCTTTCCTTGACAACTTTTGTGCGGATAGGCTTTCCATCTTCGGTATATACCGTAATGTAGTCGCCCTCTACGTCGGCGGCTTGCTCGACTGTAGTTGTATCTGGAGGGGTGACGAGAGATTCGTCTTCTGGTGAGAGAGGGACATATACTGCAACTTCTTCGCCATAGACTTCGTTAAGTGCAGATTGAATTGTCCCAGCGTATTCTGAATAGCCCGACTCTTCGAGCAATCCCTCTACGATCTGGTCAAGATTTCCTCTGACCTCATTATCTCCAAGTACTTCCTCATATGCGGAGATGTTTGGAGTCGGGGCAGTTTCTCCTGAAAGTCTTTCGTTAAGTGCGCCAACAGTTTGTTGGTTAACGTCGCTAAATGCTCTTTGAGCATCATTGATGTCTGCCGGGTCAAGACCACTGTCAACGCCCTGAGATACGTTTTGAACTTGCGCCCTGCTGATCTGTTTAAGGGCTTCCTTAGAAACAGTACCGACCCCGCTGAGAGACTTTGCCGCTCCAACAGTAATCGCAGACTGCCCCATTCCGGCGATAGCCTCAAACAAGGCATCTCCGGGCTTTGCTTCACCTGTGGCGTGGTACTCACCTACAAACTCACCAACACCCTCACCGACTGACTCAATTCCAAGAGCGCCAACACCTCTTCTCGCCTTAGAAGAAAACGTTTGCGACTTTGCAAACTCGTCTGCGGCGCGTCGGACGTTGGCTATGGTGTCATCGGTTGCCTCAAAAGATGTTTTTAGGTATTCATCAATATGGTTAGAGAATCTTTCTTTAAGTTTGGGGTCAGCATATACTTTTCGTATAGCGGCTTGGCTGGAGACATCCACACCAAACTCGGACAATTCGTCACTGAGTGCTTTTTCAAGTTTTTTACCCGGAGCCGAAACAACACGACCCGCTAACTTGAAACTCAGCGCATCAACCAATGCAATTTCAAGACCTTTTATCCAACCTTCTTTGGCGGCTTTTTCCTGAAACTCTGGATCAGCAAATACCTTGCGGATACTTTCTGGGTTTTTTAAATCTCCACCAAACTCTGGAACATTGTCCAGCGTCTTCTCACCAATAGTTGTAAGAATCGTTCCGATCCCCATCCCAACAATAAACGCTGGAACAACAACTGGAGCGGCGGCAACACCAGCGGCAACTGCCCCACCAGCGGCTAACAGTGAACCAGCGGCCCCTCCTGCAAAGGTAGGCAGGGAGTTGGGCAACATCTCCAAGATGCTGTAAGTCAGGGACTTATCGTCAGCCGTGGCGTTATAAATATATTCGCCAACACTTCCTAACGTCTTCCAGTAGTTTCCTTCGGCCCAGTTTTGAGATATCTCAGTACTGTTTTTGGCAAGCAACTGGCGGTAGGCTTGAACGTACTCAGGATCGTCTTTTCGCTGGTAATGAGCGGCTATGCTTTCCGATGCATCAGGGCCACCCGCCAGCATGAGCGTTCCACTAAGCATTGCAGTGGTCTGGTCTGCACCTTGAAACAAGCCATGCAAAAGATCACCACCAAGGCCGCGCTCCTCTTCCTCCTCTTCTGGAGCATCTAGTAGAGAAGAAGTGACCTTGCTAAAATCAATATTTCGAGATGCGTATTTCTTTTCTTCCTCTTCAGGAACAACTCCAATAGATTGGCTAACTCTTGTGAAATCCATTTAGTCTCCGAATTAACGGGAAAGGCTTTTAGTAGCCTCGAATCGTAGCGATTGCGTCGTCAGTCAGGCTTCCAGAACTTGCTTCTGGAGTAATCAAACTAACTGGCGGCTTACGGCCCGGAGAAGTTTCCTCCTCTGCCGTAACAGATTCTGTGGGAATAGTTGGGATAGATTCTGGGGTGCTGACAAAACCGCCTTCTTCAGTGACAGGGGTTCCAGTGTCTTCTACTGCCGCAGGGGTTCCCACCTCTACGCGAACCTCTCGGAAAAGCATTGGCAGTGCATCCCAATCAAATTCAGGAACTTGTTTTTTAGCGTGTTCAATGGCCTCTCGAAGCGTAAACTCTGTTCCTGTTGCTGGGTTTTTACTACGCAACAGTACGTCGATTTGTTCTATTGCCTGTTTGAATTCACTCTTCAGTCCATCCGGTGTGCCGTAAAGCCAAGTGCCATCCTCTTGCATAATTCGGATGTCTTTTAACTCAGGCTCTTTCAAGTTAATGGCAACAATCTCTTCTCCAATGACTCCCGTTTTATACTCTTTACAAGTGCCGTCAGGATGCGTTTCTGAACAATACTC
>CEUS01247014.1_pt1 | contig 22155 bp, 19 predicted proteins | sample 427031 | NCBI WGS metagenome assembly CEUS01 (sample SAMEA2622837, study PRJEB7988) | marine metagenome | biome: marine biome (ENVO:00000447); feature: marine epipelagic mixed layer (ENVO:xxxxxxxxx); material: "saline water (ENVO:00002010), including plankton (ENVO:xxxxxxxx)" | depth 140 m | reverse complement strand
TAGCTCTGTTAGCATATCCTCTTTGGTCACCAGGTATGTTGGGGATTCCCAATCACTTTGATCTACGACAGAGTCTAAAATGCCGATTACTTTACGTTTGATCGTTTGATCACTATCTCTTAGTGGGCGTAATTCTACTGAAATTGTCTTCCACTCGAGATCTCCTCCGCTTTGATCGAATCCTTCTACTGCAAAACCGCTACTTGGGCCCGAGAATGGGTCGCCTGTAGATATTGCAGCGTGGCTCAATACAGCGAGGTTTGGATTGTTGCGTAATTGGTCCCAGATTTCTCGTTCATTCGTGCCATATGATTTATCGAATGTGCTAAATTCATGTGTAGTGGTGGAAAAGTATGCATCATCCGCAATTTTTACCGTTAGGCGTTTAAAAACGCGTGCCTCAGCACCATCTTGCCTAGCAATCAAAGAGAAATTTGTTGACCTGCCAACTGCAATGAAATCATCCTGCTTCAGAATGTTTGATGCCGCAACAGATTGGTCGAAGTCGTTAATGGGGAGATCTTCACTTGTTGTAGCTACAATATCAAATCCACCGGTAATTCTGTCTGGGTCACTTCGTCCAACATTGTCCAAATTGCTTAATACCATATTGATCATTAGGGTGAAAATCACCATTGAGAACATAGCTATGGTTAAACCTGTCCGCAGACGCGCACCGAACGGATACGCGATCGCTACTTTGAAGACCGCTCGGAGTTTCGTGATGCGACCTAACGTGAAATTCAAAACGGATAAAATGATTTGTGTGTTGTGCATAACGAGCCATACGGAAGCGCCGACCATACTCGCCCCACTCAAAACAAAAACTTCTGGGCCAAAACTTAATTCACCTGTTAGTGGTTCAAGGGTATCAAATGGCATCCCCCAGAAAACCATCAAGGTTCCTCCTTCAAATGATCCTGCAATCCTTGACTGGGTTGTGCGTTGTAATTTCGTTCGTTGAAGGACCTTCCGTAGTAAGAGGCCTAAGCCAATGATTGATAACATTACGCCAATGCTGAAGGTTGATCCGACGTCGTTCTGCAACCCTCGTTGGCAGAAGGCGACACCTGCTATCGCTACGGGCCAGCCCTGTACTACATATCGTTTCGTAGAGAGGATTAATATTCTGATCAGTCGAAATATTATTCTGAATACATAGATTGGAGGGATCGTTACGGCAATAGCTTTAATAATTGTACGAACGGATATTGGAAGGCGTGTTTGATTTCCGACTGTATCTGAGGATTTTTCGCGCAAGCCACTGCGAATTACTGTGATGGGTCCACCTAGTGTTCCTATGAGTGTTCGGAATTCAGAAGACCAATCTGTTGTTGATTCACGAGCGAGTTCTTCGTTCAGGCCGCGGATTGCAACCACGATATTTAGGCGAGAAATCCGCGCCGCTGAAACAACAATAGTTAATAACGTTAAAAGAAAACCGACACCAAAAGTTATTACAATTGATTGCGGGGTAAAAGTTGTATAGATTTGAAAGCTGTCGACATTGATCGCGCGCCGTAGTAATTCGACGAGTACGAAACTTATTAAGAATCCCACCAATGTCCCAATCGCAGATGCACCAGCAGCGTATACCCATCCTTCAAGAGCGAACATTTCTGTAAGGAGGGATCTTCTAAATCCTATTGCTCGGACCATTCCCATCTCTGTTGATCTAGCTGCTGCAAGCAATACCATTACCAGGAAAATTAATAAGAGACCAACAAGAATCGAGAAAGATCCAAAAATGGTCAAAAACAATGTTGTTCCTTGCCCCGCGCCCTCCGCAAGTCGAACAAGGTCATTCTTGATATCATTTACGTTGAATGAACTGAGGTTTCGTCTTAAAACTCCTAATTGGGCTTGGGATTCTCCTTCGTTGACAGAGTCAATTGATGATGAGATGGCGCGGAATATTTCTGGATCAGCAATGAGCGTGGTGAATGCACTATTAAGTTCTCCAGTTTCCAGAGCGGACACAATAGTTGTTAGATTGTCTTTCATCTCATCTGACATTGCGATGGCTTGATCATCCGAAATCTTGGCGTTCAAAAGGTCAATCACGTCAGACGTCGCAAGAAGTTGATAGATTTGGGTGGCTGTATCTTTATTTGTTAAAGCTAAACGAAAATACTTGGTTACTTCTTCCGAGTGCTCCAAACCGGTCTCTACGCCTCCGGCGTTCGAAATGAGGATCTCGTCAACTGCATCGTTTCGATTCGTAATGGTTTGCATCAAATCTTGAGACAAGAAAATTGAGCTGCTACCATCTCCAATGCCTAAACCACTCTTTTCTATTATTCCTTTAACAATTACGATCTGCTGACCGGTTGGTGTAAGGAGTGTTAAGGGGGTACCTGTACTGGCATTGAGCGTTTCAGTTGCTTTCCGGTTGAGTAACGCGTCATTACCCTGCAGATCCGATATCTGTGTTCCAGTGCCATCAGCAAGTGTCGCGATCGTGATATTAGAACCAATGAAGTTCTTGATCCCATATGCATTCATACGGGCTTCAGAGCGTGAATTCGCTTCATTTATTGTAGGGAAGACTGATTCAACAGCTGTGGTGAAACCATCTACAAGGTCATTTTCTTGTGCCAACAGGAGAATCTCATTGACTTGTTCGCTTGTTAAATAATTCTCGCCGAAGAAACGAGACCCTTGTGGGGTGATGACTTCATCGGTTAGCGCAATACCATCAATTGCAGCTTTTCGAATAGAGTGTGTTACGGTATCGCCTACACCAAGGGACGCGCCAATTATTGCTGTGCTTAGCATCAATCCAAACATAATTAATGCGCTTTGGGTTGGGTAGCGAATTATGCTGCGGAAGCTGATCCGCAAGATGATCTGCTTTCTAATCGCCAGTATCGCTAAATACAAGAACGCAAGCGTTGTTAATGATGCGACCCAAATGAGAAGGGTTTCAGTGTGGAGGCCAAATATTTTATCCATTTTTTTATGTTTGTCTTTGAAGAGCTATTCGATTTAGTTGATGATCTCACCGTCTTGCATGCGAACGATGCGATCTGCACGTGCTCCCACTTCTTCAGAATGGGTAACGAGCATAATTGTTTGTTTTGTCTCTTTATTTAATTGGAGAATCAAATCCATGACTTCGTTTTCAGTTTGACTGTCTAGATTACCCGTGGGCTCATCTGCCCATATGATAGCTGGGTCATTAACGAGGGCTCTTGCTATTGCGACGCGTTGTCGTTGTCCAACAGATAATTCAGCAGGTTTGTGTGCAGCCCGGTCAGGAAGTCCAATGAATTCAAGTTGTCGAAAAGCTTTTTCAGCGGCTTCTTTTGGAGAAACTCCGGATACAAGGAGAGGCATCTCTACGTTTTCTTGAGCTGTCAAAACAGGTAAAAGGTTGAATGTTTGGAAAACAAATCCCATAAAGCGTGCACGAAAATCACTCATCTGGTCATCCGATAGTGTTTGTATTTCGCGATCATCGATAAAAACTTCTCCCGCATCGATGCTATCAAGCCCAGATAAGCAGTTCAATAGTGTGGTTTTACCACACCCCGATGGTCCCATGATTGCTACCATTTCGCCTTCGTTAACCTCAATAGAGACACTATTCAGTGCGTGTACTTCTAGGGTGCCAGCGCCATACGTTTTATGAACTCCATGTGCTTTTATCATTTCGCCCCTTTTTCGTCTGCATCAATATTGTCTTCTCTTTGGAATAATGAATCACTCTCTGGAGCGATATACCAGGGACCTGCGATGTTTCCACGTACATCATTTTTAATCGCTCTTCCTTGTCCTCCGTTGTGCACCATAATTCCCCCGCCGTTACCGAAAATCGTGTTTGAGATTAGTTCTGGACTTCCCCCAGTCTTGATTTCGATGCCGCTGAACTGGTTGTTTGAGATGTTATTGCCTTCAATCCTCCCAAGTGCGTTGTCAAATATGACGATTCCTGCTTCTTTTCCCTGGGTAATGGTATTACTTATGATAATCGGATTTGCTTTATTTTGAATAGCAATTCCACTTGAGTAATTTCCGGTTAGGTCATTATTTTCGATTAGACCTGATGCGTTTTGGTGAATGAGAATTCCTGCCTGCCTGCCTTCACTAATCTTGTTGTTTCGCACGATTGGATTTCCATGCTCGCGGATTTCAATTCCTGAGAGGCGATTTTGATAGATATCATTCCCAGTAATTGTACCTTTTGCTTGACGCCACACTAATATTCCAGCTTCTTGCCCGTTGTAGATTTGGTTGTCTTGAATAGTTGGATCAGCCCCATCTTTCACTTCAATGCCTGCATATTGATTTGAGAAAATTGAACAATTTTGAATTATCGCTTTACCAGTAATCAACACGCCTGCATTTATGCAGTCTTGGATTGTACAGGCATTAATTGTTGCGAAAGATGACTCTCCAATAAAAATGCCGGGAAGGGTAGCTCCCCGTACAATGCAATCTTTTATCGTTGGGTTACCTGACGTGATTGATATACCATTTCCAGGTTCGGCCAATATTTTTTCCACAGTGATGTTTTCGATGACGGGTTCGCCGCCGGTGCATTGAATAACCGTACCTAGACGGGATTGAATGATGACATCTTCAGGTTGTCCCAAACCAACAAGTGTGATTGATGAACTTAAGGTGATCTCTTCGGCATAAATTCCAGGTTGGATCAATACGCGATCACCTGATTTAGCATCTGCGATGGCCTCACTAATTGTTTGGTAGCTTGTCTCGCCGGGTATCTTTACTATTTTGCCGCTAGGTGATTGTTCAGTCATTTTTTTGCCTCTTTCAAACATTGGAGGGGATGTTGCATTTTAGGAATCGATTTTACTTGCACTGACAATATTAACGGGGTCTGTCGGATTTTGATCTCTTTGAGTAAAATCCCATGCTTTGGGTGGTGTCCAGCTCCCTGAATATGAGAAATAGGAAGCGATTAAGCTTGCTCTTTGTGTCATATCTAGTGACTTCCAAATAGCGATAGATTTAGTAGGGAACATCCTGTTTGAGTAGATGATATGGAAAGATGATCCCGGCTCTAAAATCCGGTTTGTTTCCCGAAAAATTTCAATTGGATGGGTCACGTATTGGATGGAAACGGTGAGGATAGCGGCATTAAATTGCTCGCTTTCAAATGGTAATTGAGGATTTTGGTTTAAGTCATGGATAACCCATTCGTCTAAATCAGGATTGTCCTTCATCTCCTCTGCATTCAACCCTAATCCGATGGTTTGATTATTTCTATAATCATCAGGTAGGTGAGAACGCCAGCTGCTCATCAGGTCAAGAATGGTTCCATTTTTGGGTAACACTTGGCTCAAATATTGTTTGATCGCATTGATTGCCTTGTTATCTACATGGGTCACAAATCGAGGTTCAGCATAGAAGGTTTGATCGTTTGATTCATCATCTCGATCAAAAAATGATGATGGATGCTCGTTGCTGTCAAACTTTGATTTTTCCATACTTATGTTGACCTTGATATGTTTGGTTTTTCTGAACCGATTGTTGAAGGCCACCAGGTCCATTTCTTTAGCAAAAGGACAACACTTGGAACAAGCAGTGCTCGAACTATAAATGTATCAAGCAAGATGCCTACTGCGACTGCAAATCCTAGTTGGAAGAGATCTCGCAGTGGAAGAGTTGTGAATACAGAGAAGGTTCCTGCGAGAATTAGTCCTGCAGATGTTATGACTCCTCCAGTTTGACTGATTGCCTCGCGAGTTCCGTCGATAAGACCGAAACGCCTAATTTCCTCCCGAACACGTGACATGATGTAGATATTGTAATCAACACCAAGCGCAACTAAGAAGATAAACATCCAGGGTAATAAAGAATACGCTACTCCTTGATGACCAAGTAATCCTTGAAAAACAAGAACTGATAATCCGAGAGCTGCTAGAAAACTGATGAGAACGCTGACCACCAAAAACGTAGGAGCTACTAAGCTACGGAGGAGCAAAACCAATATTATCCATATGGCTAGAATAATTAGTGGTGCGACAAAGAGAATGTCACGATTGATTGATGCACGGGTGTCCGTGTTTACGGCTGTTTCGCCGCCGATTACGATCTCATAAGAACTCAAGGTTGTTTGTGCTATCGCTGTATTCGTTGTCTTGCGCAGATCACTGATAATGTCCATCGCGGCAGTGCTGTATGGATCTGTATCTAGAATAACCTGTAATTTTGCGGTTGTTTGGTCTTGTGAGACAAAAGTTTGACCTGCCATGTATATGCCCAGTGCTGCTTGTTGTTCTGGCGAGCTTTTGTGTTTGGGGTTTTCCTGTCCCTTGGCCTCAATGGCAAGTAATATTGCTTTACCAATAGGCGAAAAATCAGTTGATAGTGGTGCACCTTGTGGTCGTGTTGGGCCATTCACTTGAACAACCCTGGGTTGTTCGGCAAGAACGTTTGAAAGATATTCGATTGCTTCAAGCTGATTATAGATAGAACTGTTCTCACGTGTAATAAGCACATCGGTTGGAGCTAATTCACCCGGTACAAAATCTTTTTGTAACAACTCGAAGCCACGTCGAGAATCAGTATCTTGTGGGAAACTGTCAAGGAAATTGAAACTCGGCTTCATTGATGGTAGACCAGATGTGAAAATGAGTAACATGCTTAAGGTGACAATCATTATTGCGCCGGGTTTGCGGGCAACAAGGTCACTAACCTTTTTCCAGAATCTTCCGCTTTGATCTTTAGGCTTATCGATTTTGAATGGCCAGAAGGCGGCTTTGCCCAATAACACCGTTAATACGGGTATGACTGTCAATCCAAAAGCAAGCATGACTAGAATCGCAACCGCAAGCATGGGGCCCATTGCTTTAAAGCTTCCATTTTGAGAAAGGATTAAAGCGAGCATCGCGATGAATGTCGTCCCGGCGCTGGATGTGATAGCGGGTCCGATGTTTTGCATCGTGGTTTGCATCGATTGCCTCGTGGGAAATCCTTTAGTCAATTCTTCTCGATATCGCGAAACAATGAATAATGTGAAATCTGTTCCAACGCCAAACATTAAGACGGACATGATCGATACCACTTGATCATTAAGAGCTAGGTCAAAGTGCTTTGTGAGTAAAGCGGCAATGGCATGCGCTGCTATCAGTGCCCAACTGACTCCAATGATTGGAAGTATCGCGAGAATTGGCGATCGATAGATCAATAATAAAAGAGTTAAAACCAGCAAAATTGTTATTGACGTTACTTTAAAATCAATATCGGAAAAAACATCTGTTAGATCTGTGGCGATTCCGGCTGGACCCGTAACAGAGACTTCTATTGTCGTATTTACCACTTCTTTTTGCGCTGCAGAACGAATCCAATTTACGGTTTCATGTACAGCACCATCTGCGAAGGCACCAGAAATCGAGATTACAAACATCGTTGAATGCTGGTTTTTGGATAACAAGGTGTCCTTCGCTTCAGGATAGGAGAAGAGAGACAAAACGTTTTGGATTGTCGAGGGAGCTTCTTCACTTTGTAACAGTGCGTCAATGTTTCTGAGCACGTCATAGTCGTTGTCCGTGAAAGAAGTTTCTTTATGAACGACAAGAAGAGCCGGGATGCCTTGAGAGGAAGGGAATTTAGCTTGGACGAGTTCTATCGCACGAACTGAATCCACACCACGAGGAAGGAAATCCTCCTGTTGGTTCGTTGTCACGTCGCTTAGAGCTGGGGCATTTAAACGCAATAAGACAACAAAGATTATGGCTAACGCAATAATCGCTGCATTTCCACGTTTTGATGAAACTAGGCGGGCGAGTAGGTGAAACAAAACAAGCTCCTAATTTTGTAGTTTTTCACAATAATGGTTCATCGGAAGACTTTTCTGGCGAGTTTCTTGTACTCAGAATTTCGGCTAATTTTTGTGCGCGATATTGAAAAATCTTGTGAATATCTCCGATCACAAATAAGTAGTTAATTAAACGGTCTCCCCAAACGGCATACTTGAGTTCATCTCGGGCCAGTGTGCCACCATTTTGTTCGATAAAATGATGAGTATGAATCCAATGGCGATAAGGTCCTTTTCTTTGAACATCGACGAATACATTTGGAGGATCCCAAAGTGTTATTTCGCTACGCCAATTGATCGGTATGCCATGCAAGCGCAGTTTGTAATCAATTTCGGCACCGACATGCATTGTAATGGGTGTCGGGGTAACGATCGAAAAATGTAACCAAGGCGGAGTGATCGTCTCTAGGTTTTCGGCGTTCGCGAAAAATTCAAACACATCAGTAATTGGTTCAGGTACCCAAACCTGTTTTTCGAATGTAAACCATCGCATTTCAGGACACCGCTATCGGACTTGAAGGTTTTTTCTGCAGGATGTCATAAATCGCTTCGTTAAAGAACGGGAATTGTAGGTCATAATTCGCTTTTTCCATCCTGACCGATGTGACGCGACGACTATTCAGGAATTCGGTGGCCATTTCACCCAACAGGCTTGTCAATATGAATCGCGGGACAGGCATGAAGCTTGGCCGGCCCATGATTTTTCCTAATCGTGCCATCAATTCACGCTGTTGCAGCGGCTCTCGGGATACCAAATTTAGTGGGCCCTCAAATGGTTCATTGAGGAGGTGCCCAATGCAATTGAGGACATCGTCTATATGAATCCATGGCCACCATTGTGCCCCAGATCCTAATGCCCCGCCCAAACCGAGATTTGTTACTTTGATTAGTGGGACCAGCGATCCGCCAGTGCTTCCGAATACTAAACCAAGACGTAATGTCGTAACCCGGGCACCCAATCTCTCAGCCCCTCGGGCGGCTTGCTCCCAGCCTTCACATACGTCAGTTAAATATCCGAAACCTTTGCTGGATTCTTCCGTGAGAGTTTCTTGTCCTCGGTCACCATAGTACCCGACCGCACTCGCAGAAATGAAAACCTGGGGAGCTGTATTAGAAGCTTCTAGAGTTTCTATAAGATGGTTTGTTCCTAGAATTCTTGACTCGGAAATAGATACTCTTTTCCGTGAGGTCCACAGACCAATCACAGGTTCACCAGCTAGGTGTATGATCGCATCTGTATTTTCAATACCGGGTATTCTTGATGGTCTTGCCGTTGGATCCCAATCAAACACATGATTGACACGGAGTGTTCGTTTCAAATCATCTAAATCTTGATGGACACCTCTTCGAGTCAATATGGATGTCGAGTGACCAGCGTCAACAAGGGATTTTATTAATTGCCGTCCAATGAAACCTGTGGCGCCGGTTACTAGGATTTTCATATGTGTTTGCTTTCAAAGTGTAAGTTGCGCAATGTTTCTTCGTCGTTACTCTTGTTTCGTCATTGAATGCCAACTAAGGATATTGTATTTAAATAAAGATTCCCATAAATAATCAGTTACCGTGATGCCGAACTTGCGGTAAAATCACACCCAACATTGATGGATATACAATACAACTGATGGTGGCAGATGTCAACTATAATCCTCATAAACTCGTCAAGGGGTAGATTATATGGAACAAAAGGTGGGTGGAACATTGGCGATGCTCGTAGAGCGATATTTGATTGGGGTTCTGAGTGGAGACGTGCAATTGGTGGATGACGTTGTTGATGATTGTTATAGGTCATCTCAAAATGTGTTGGATGTTTACTTTAGATTGATTTCCACCGCCCAACAGCGGATTGGTGAAATGTGGCATGAAGGTGAGATTGGTATTGCACAAGAACACTTGTCCACTGAAATCGCTCTTAATCAAATGGAACGATTACGGGCACGACTACCGGTGGCGGAAATGAATGGTTTTTCGGTAACTGTAACAACTGTTGAAGGTGAACATCATTTTATTGGTGCTCGCATGATTGCCGATTTACTTCAATCGATTGGTTGGGAAGTGCATTATCTAGGCCCGGAAACCCCTCGACATTCTCTTGTCGAGTATGTGGGTAAAAAAAATATTGATCTGGTATTGCTTTCATTTACACGATATGAAGCATTGTTGGAACTCCAAGAAACCATTCGTTTGTTACGGCAGTCGGATTCGTCTTTGCCAATTGTTGTTGGCGGAGCGGCGTCGAATTCATCAGAAGAGCAAATTCGTGAATCTGGAGCTGATGTCATTGCTGATCCCATCGCATTGATGATTCATGCGCGAGAAATAGTCGGTGATTCCTTTGATGATTATTCTTTGAATAGACATCTCGAAAAGATTGGTGAGCGTATCCAAAGAATGAGGAAGAATAATGAATGGAGTCAACAAGAACTCGCCGAAAATTCAAGACTTGATCGAACATATATTAGTGGATTGGAAAATGGTCACCAAAATTTGACCTTGGGTGCGTTATTAAAAATAACGAATGCATTTGGTGTGTCGATTGATTCCATTATTTCTGAATCATTTGAGAATTACATTGAATAAAAAAACGTTTTGGCAGTTGTCTTTTATAACGAGCGTTTTAAATCCTTTAGTGCAATAGGATCTGTGTCCATCATGAAAAGGGCGGAACATCTATAGATTCCGCCCTGTTAAACCAATTTATGTAATTGCTCGACTTCAGTTTCAGCTAATCGGATAAATGTTTTTGAAAGAAATCCAGTGTCTTATTCCATGAATCCATTGCTGCTTCTGGTCTGTATGCGGGCCGGTCATGGTACCAAAATCCGTGTCCAGCTCCGTCATATCGATGGAACTCATAATTTTTGCCATGCTTTTTCAACTCTTCTTCATGTTGCTCCACTTGTTCAGGGGGAGGATTTTGATCTTCATTTCCGAAGATACCTAACAGAGGACTGTTTAGATCCTTCGTGAGGTCAATTGGTGAAATTGGAGTTCGTTCATTCAACGCATCTGGCGCCATGACGACTCGTCCACCCCACAAATCAACTGTCGCGTCGAATCCCGAAACGCTGCATGAAACGAGGAATGCGTGTCGTCCACCCGAGCAAGGACCCGCAATTCCAACTTTCCCATTGCTGTTTGGGAGTCTTTTGATCGCTTGCATGGCGGCTTCACAGTCAGCAATGACAGAGGCGTCTTCTAATCCACCAGCACCTCGCGCCGCTGCTGCGACATCATCAGGAGCTCCTTGTCCGTAACGTTCAAAAATGTTTGGGCTTAGTGTGATAAAACCGTGATGCGCAAATCTCCGCGCGAATTCTCGCGTGATTTCGTCCCATCCAGGCATGTGAGGAATGAAGACAATACCAGGGAACGGTCCTGGACCGAGGGGCCGTGCAAGGTATCCCTTGACATCATCACCATTGTATCCAGTTATCACAGTGGTTTCTGCAATCATTCCTTCATAATCGCTTGTATTGAAACTATTCCACATATTCGCCTCCTTAATTTCTGGGGAGTTCGCGTATCAATTACCAGTTTACACTTTACATTGGTGAGCTCGCCTAGTCTACAATACTAGGTAATCTGAGTAGAGGAATTACGGGCAGACTCAGGTGTTTATATATAATAAGAGATGAAAATCATGTTTGGATGGAGGGCCTATATGCCAGAATTGAGTTCTTACGCGATTGCTGTGGCCGAACTGTTAAAGGCAAGAGGAGAGAGTGTCGCTGTAGCCGAGTCTTCTGCGGGAGGATTGATTTCAGCTGCGCTTGTATCAATTGAAGGTGCGTCAAAATATTATGTTGGTGGAACCGTATCTTATACGAGAGGTGCGGGCCAAAATCTGCTCGCAATTTCTGATTCGAAGTTGGAAAATATTCGGGCGAGCACCGAACCATATGCTTTAGTAAATGCTCGAGAAGTGAAAGAGAAGTTAGGGACAACCTGGGGACTTAGCGAAACAGGAGCGACGGGCCCGACGGGGAACCGTTATGGTGACGCTGCAGGCCACGCATGTTTAGCTGTGGCTGGCCCGGTTGAAAAATCTATTACCGTCGAAACAGGTGATGCGGATCGGGAAGCAAATATGTGGGTGTTTGCCGCCGCCGCTTTGAGCTTACTTGAGGAGACCCTCAAAGAAGCTGAGTAGAATATGCTCTAAGGGATTCAGTAGTTAGGCAGTTGTGCAATCGCTGGCATTTCGTTCGGTTCCCGTGTAAAGGTACGGCAAGTTTTGGTGAATGTTGTATGCTTTGCTAAATCAACTCTGACTTTAGCATCACAATGAGGAGGGTACCCCGTGACGAGTGATCAAATTTCTTTGCTTCCAACTGGAGTGAATCCCCAAAGGTATGATTTGACCTTGGCTCCTGACCTGAAAACCTTCACCTTTCAAGGTGAGGCGCAGATACATTTAGAAATCCAAGATGCCGTGGATCAAATCACGTTGAATGCGGTGGAAATTGAGATCAAAACAGCAGAGATTACCGCCGATCAGGAGAACCTAATTGCGTCAAACGTGACATATGATGAGAACGCGCAAACTGCAACGTTTAAGTTTGATGAAAAATTGCAAACAGGGAATGCAGTCTTGCACATAGAGTTTTCAGGGATTTTAAATGATCAACTCCATGGTTTTTATCGTAGTAGTTATGTAGACGTTGATGGTCAAGAAAAGTGGATGGCCACAACTCAGTTAGAAGCAACTGATGCGCGCCGTGCTTTCCCGTCATGGGATGAACCTTCTTATAAGTCTACGTTTAACGTGACCCTGATTATCCCACAGGATCTTGTGGCGATTTCCAACATGACGATTGCCGATGAGGTGTCCGTAGATGGTGAAACAAAAAAAGTGGTTTTTAATGAGACACCGCGAATGTCAACGTACCTTCTTGCATTTATAGTGGGTGATTTTGAATCGATAGAAGCGCAAGGAGATAATGATACAGTTGTACGTGTGTGGGCTACTCGTGGGAAATCAGAGCAAGGCCGTTTTGCGTTAGAAACCTCTGTCCGGTTGTTGGAATATTTCAACGGGTATTTTGGGATTCCATACCCTCTGGAAAAGCTTGACCATATCGCAATACCGGATTTTGCGGCAGGTGCTATGGAGAATTGGGGAGCGGTTACCTATCGAGAAATCGCACTGCTAGCTGATCCAGCGAACTCAGCGGCGGGTACTCGGCAGCGTATTGCAGAAATTATATCCCACGAAATGGCGCATATGTGGTTTGGTGATTTGGTAACGATGGAATGGTGGAACGATTTATGGTTGAACGAGAGTTTCGCGTCATGGATGGGAGATAAAGCGATTGATGCGTTGTTCCCAGAGTGGGATATGTGGACGCAGTTTATTGTGAATGATACAAATGCTGGACTCGGTTTAGACGGCTTGAAAAATTCTCACCCAATTGAAGCGGATGTTCGTGATCCGGCTCAGATTCAGGAACTCTTTGATGCGATTAGTTATAGCAAAGGTGGAGCTATACTTCGTATGTTGGAGCAGTATTTGGGTGAAAGTGTGTTCCAAAGTGGAATTCATGATTACCTTGATTCCCATTCTTATGAAAATGCGAAGACTACCGATTTATGGGATGCATTAGAAAAAGCCTCTGGACAACCGGTTACCTCAATTATGGGGACATGGACACAGCAGATGGGTTATCCAGTCCTTTCGACTGAGATTGATCGTGATAGTGATCGTGTTGACGTGAAGGTGTCTCAACGCCGTTTTGTTTACGATCAAACTGATGGTGATGTTGAAGATTCTTCTTTATGGCAAGTGCCTGTGAGTGTTGTTGGAGCCGGGGGGGACGGAATAGATCGGTCGCTATTAACTGAGAAAGATGGCGTTATCCACCTGCAAGAAGCAGGTGTGAATCTTACTTCAGAGGGATGGGTCAAGTTAAATGCTGGTACTACTGGCTTTTACCGAGTGAATTACACAGAGAATGAATGGGAGAAGTTTATTCCTGCGATCGAGAATCTTGAATTGTCAGCAAGTGACCGTCTCGGCCTTCAAGGCGATGCATATGCATTAGCCCGTTCTGGAATTTTACCAGCGACAAAGTATCTATCGATGGCAGGGGCATTCACAAATGAGCAAGAATATGCGATTTGGGCGGATCTTGCAGGCAATTTACGACAAATGGAATCATTGTTAGGGCAAGAGGAATATCTTGAGGATTTCAGGTCTTTTGGAAGAGCTCTTTTTGGAACGATTGCCCGGCAAGTTGGTTGGGACCCCAAGGCCGATGAAGGGCATCTTCGTGTTCTTCTCCGATCTGTTGTTTTGGGGCAATCAGGTGGTTATGGTGATGAAGCAGTGATTGCTGAAGCTCAAAGCAGGTTCAATGAATATTTGAAAGATCCGGAAAAATTGGATCCGAATCTACGCGCGATCGTATATGGGATTGTTGCACAAAATGGTGATGAAAGAGTCTTTGATACGATTCGCGATTTAGCAAACCAGGCTACCCTTCATGAAGAAAAACTTCGGCTCCAAGGCTCTTTGAGCCGCTTCGAAGACCCTTTAGTTATTTCCAAGGGATTAAATCTGACACTTTCTGATGAGGTTAGATCGCAAGATACAGTGATGTTACTCACAGCTTTCGCTGGTAATAGCAAAGCACGAGATCTTACTTGGAAATTCATCAAGGATAATTGGTCTGAATTTGATAGGCGCTATGGAGGTGGAGGTTTCGCAATTATGCGGCTAGTTTCAGTAACCGGTGCCTTCACCCATGAATCTGACCGGCAAGATGTAGAGAGTTTCTTCGCTAAACATCCGGCACCAGCGGCTGAAAGAACAATCCAACAATCCCTGGAAAGAATCAACTTGAATATTCGGTGGATCAACAGGAATAGAGAAGAACTTTCAGGCTGGTTGAGGGACCGTACTGGTTAAGGCAAGAGTGCTCTTAATCCCTTCTAGTTCATTAAGATTCTCAGTGTAATTTGAAGAAGATATACTTAGATAGATGAGCGACATTACTTCCATAAAAGATGTGTTTAGGCAAACTGAAGGGATGTTGCGGGGCGTAGGAATTGACGATGCATTTACGGAAGCGCGTATCCTTCTCCAACATGTACTTGATGTTGATGGAGCAGGATTCTTGCTTCGTTTGGATGATTCTTTAGATCCTAGGGTGAAAAATACCATAGATGAGGTTGTGCGACGACGGTTGCGTCGTGAGCCTCTCGCTTACATTGTTGGGCACATAGAGTTTTACGATATTGATGTGATCGTGGATAGTCGAGTTTTAATACCCCGACCCGAAACGGAAATTCTTGTGGAGACTGCACTGGATTGGTTACGTGAAAGGCATGGCAATCCTTATATTGTCGACGTAGGGACGGGAAGCGGATGTGTTGCTGTGACAATTGCTAGGCATTGTCCGCAAGCGAATATTGTTGCGATTGATACCTCTCGGGATGCTTTGGAAGTCGCTATGCAAAATATAGATCATTATGAATTGGGTGGGCGGATCATTGTGCGGCACGATGATCTGTTGAGGAACCACGAATTACCTATTGATCTGTTGGTAGCCAATCTACCTTATATCCCAACAGAAGATATTCATGGTCTTATGCCGGAAGTACGTGATTATGAACCACGAAGTGCTTTAGATGGAGGATCAGGTGGTTTACACATCATCCAAAATATTCTTCTGCAAGCACGGGATTTTATCAGCTCTACCGGCGCATTGATTTTTGAAATCGGTTTTGGTCAGGCAGCTGAAGCAAAGGCGTTAGCGCTTAGACATTTTCCATTTGCTGAAATAAGGCTAATTAACGATTTTGCGGGCGTTGAAAGAATTCTTGCTATTCATTTAGTAGACGATGAAAACCCATGAGTGTAATTTATTTGGATGTGTAGGAGCAATCTCTTATGGGTATTCCGATTTATATGATGCTGTATGGAATCAGATGGATTCAAAAAGACATCTTGGTTTCATGATACAAATTACTTTGTTGAATGTTGCAATTATGGAGGGGATATGAATATTTTTGTTTTTGGTTCTCTTGCATATGATCCGATAATGACATTTCCTGGCAGATTTGCCGATAATATTTTGGTTGATAAGATCGATAATTTGAATGTGGCTTTCATGGTTGACAGTTTTGTGGAAAGACCTGGTGGTACAGCTGGAAACATTGCATATAGCCTCATGTTGCATGGTCAGAAACCCAAAATTGTCGGTACGATTGGCTATGATTACCAAGAATATTTTGCATGGCTTGATCAAAATCAAATGATACGGGAACATGTGGAAATTATTCCTACAGATCCGACGGCCCGGGCGTATGTTATTACGGATCAAGATGAAAACCAAATTACGATCTTTAATCCAGGTGCGATGCAGCACGCGACTCATTTTGGCCTGGAGATATACGATAGTACTGAAAGCATTGCGATCATATCACCCACTAATTTGGAGGATATGAAAATATATAGTCAGCGCTGTAAAGATCTAGAAATACGATACATCTTCGATCCCGGACAATCATTACCAGCATGGGAAGCGAGTGATCTGACCCATGCGATTAATGGCGCAGAGGTTTTGATTGCGAACGAATATGAAATCGAGTTGATTCAAAACAAAACAGGACGTGGAATCAAAGATTTGGCGGTTGATGTTGGGGCGATAATTGTGACGATGGGAGAGCGTGGGGCTTTGCTTTTTCAGGAACAGGACATGTCAGGAAGAGCTGTTCCCGTGACCCATCCAACTAAGGTTACTGACCCGACGGGAGCAGGTGATGCATTCCGCGGCGGCCTCCTGGCAGGCTTGGTTAATGGCATAGACTTGTATGGATCGTCCTTAATGGGCAGCGCTACGGCCTCTTTTGCAGTTGAAGTTATGGGCACCCAAGAATATCGATTTACCATGAGTCAATTTCAAAAACGACTTGCACAACTCGAAAAAGAGTAATTCAGTAATTCATTGGTCTGTGTTTTTATCACAATCGACATAATTGACTCCTGCGAGTGTTGTACCTTATCGTTACGTTGGTCCAAACGTTCACATTGATTTAATTTCGTAAGATTCTGATACACCTTGGTTTGGGTCTTGCGCTCGGTTTATGATGCGTCCCTTTGAAATTTTGCCCGGCATTTTTTATGTGAAAAAGAGATAACAGTGAAGATATTTCGTGGTTGGTATGTCGTTACTGCAGCTGCACTCATAAATGTTTATGGTGCAGGGGTATGGTTCTATGGGTTTCCTATCCTCTATCCGGCGCTCTTAGATGAATTTGGATGGACTGCTGCAGGGGGCGCAGCGATCGCATCTCTCTCGCGTTTGGAAGGTAGCTTGGAAGGACCAATCGTTGGTTGGTTGGTTGATCGATATGGTCCGCGAAGACTAGCTATCATTGGTGCTATTATTTTCGGATTTGGGTATATGGTAATGAGCCAAATCAGTGGTGATGGCTACGGTATTGGGCCGTTACAAATGACTGCGTTTAGTGCTTTCGTTCTTCTCTATGCAGGCTGGATGTCCATCGGTTACAACACCGGTTTTGGTCATGCCAGCCAAGCAGCTGTAAATGCATGGTTCATAAAGAAGAGGTCTCGGGCATTTATGCTGTTTTCTTTAGGCGCAGGTGGAAGCGGACTCACAGTTTTAGCTTTTGGTTGGGGCATCGCAAATTATGGTTGGCGGCCGACCGTGTTTTTGTCTGGTGTTGGGATATTTCTCATAATAATTCCCTTGTCTCTCGTTCTAGTCCATAAACCTGAACAGGTGGGACTGTTGCCGGATGGTGAAAGCCCAGAGGACCTGAAGGTCCAACCGAGCGATAGTGAATCTGCAATCGATTCTACAACCGATGGTGATGTCATTGAAAATGAGTATGACTTTGGCGTTATTGAAGCAATAAAAACATTTTCCTTCTGGATGATTATTGTTGGTACGGGGTCACGGTCTGTAGCGATGACATCTGTGATTATTCATCAGGTGAAATATTTGACCGATATTAGAGAGATATCTGATATACAGGCGAGTGCGGCTTTAGGAGCGACTGTGACTATTAGTGTTGTTGGGAGGACTATTTTTGGTTGGCTTGGTGATTACATTGATAAGCGATATCTTTTAATTGCCGCGACTTTGCTCCAAGCCTTTGGAATATTCATTTTGGCAAATGCAACGAATATGGCTCTAGTTTGGGTATATGCTGCCATGTATGGAATAGCATATGGAGGCGGGATCCCAGTATATATGGCTATCGTTGGGGACTACTTCGGTCGGAAGAATTACGCGACGATTCGTGGATTTATGCAAATGTTCCAGATCCCCGCAACGGTAACAGGACCTATTTTTGCGGGGTGGGTGTTTGACACAACTGGTAATTATCAAATTGCATTCACTACGTTCATTGGATCAATGCTTGTTGGAATAGTTTTCTTGTTTCTTGCGAAACGACCCCGGATTCCCACAGGGACTCCGCAAGGAAATATTGCTGAGATGACTGGGTAAAAGGTAAACATATCTGTATGGATTTTGATAATCAATCTGTTGGGTATAACTATCGGACAAATCAAATCTAGTTTGTACTAAGTAATGAGATGATATTAGGAGAAGCCCATGGACGAAATCGAAGTGATATTGCAACAATTCGATTCACGTGATGAAATAAAGATTTTTGATAAAGGTTCATATGAAACGGTAATAATAAATAATATGATAATGGGAGAGCGACCTATGAGCCAGGTTGGAAATGGTCAGAGCACGTAGGTCCTTCGATCGGGAAAGAATTTTGTGATGTAGAGCACGTTGGGATGGTTATCTCTGGTGTTTGTACAGCCGCATTTCCAGATGGAGAAGTTGCCACTATGAAACCCGGCGATATCTTTTTCGTGCCATCACGCCCCCATGATAGTTGGGTTGTTGGAAATGAGCCGTATGTTTCTGTTCATTTGCTAGGTGCTGATAACTATACGAAGTGAATGATGCTCATCAATTTGTGTGAGAAAGTCGCAAGGCCTTCCGTATTGCTTCAGCAGATGGTAGTCGACCTAATGCGCGCAATATTTCACTACCGTTTTGGTCTAGTAAGAGATATGTGGGCACGCCAACAACATTGGAATTTCGCATGAAATTTTGGCCATTGATTGTTCTGCTATCAACTCGCGTCACTGTGACTCTGCCTGCCAGTTCAGCCTCTAGCCTGTCAACGAAAGGCTTAGCCGCAAGGCATACAGCTCAGTAGTTCGAATACACTACAACGAGGCTAGGTTCTTGCATGCTATTGGTGGTTTCAGGATACAGGGGCGGTTCTAATCCTTGTTGGGAATTTGTGGATATAACTTGAAAGATCAATAGGACAAATATTGTGCAAGCCGTTCCAATTAAACCAGCCTTTAAGCCAAGTCTACTTTGCGCAATTAGGAATACGGTGGTTGCAATAAACATTGCAATTATGACAAATGAGTAAGTATTAAGAAACTTTTCCACTGAGTGGTGTCCAGCCTTATGAACGGTGATTGGTAGCCCATACGGGATTCGAACCCGTGATCTCCGCCTTGAGAGGGCGGTGTCCTTGGCCGCTAGACGAATGGGCCACATTTATCCCTGGAACGTGTTTTAGCTACATTAATTGGTTGTATTTCCCTTGGTTTGCTTTGTGAAGTCATCTTCTGGGACACTTGAAGCAGATGGTTGTTTTATCAACATCGCGCCGGTACCAACCGACCAAGAGTCTTAGAAACATAGCCTCAAGTTACTAACTTTCTAGAAATGCGCTCTCTTTATCCCACGGGTGGTCTCCGTCGCACGCTCCGCAAAACTTGAGGATGTGATCAAAAATCTCATTTTCATCATAAGATTTTTGATCTGGAGAAGACATCCCGGTTGCAACGTCTTGGCCTGTGGTAGGGCATTTAATCATGATGCGTGGCATAAATCTCTACCTCCGTATTCTCGTAAATTGGTTACTGAATCTGTTTTAAGTTTAACATGTCGTAGATATTCAGGGGCTTCAATGACATGTGGGGTTTGGTGATTAATCAAGTAACGCGATCGCTTGCGATATTCTCTGTAAAGATTTCTCTCGCCCCAAGATCTTCATTGAAGGAAATAGAGGAGGTGAGACTACACCGCCGGTAATTGCTACTCGTAAAGCACCAAAAAGTTGTCGCGGCTTGGTTCCTAAATTAGAGATTACTATTTGCAATGATTCTTCCATTGCCTCATCTTCCCATTCATTCAGTTGTTCCAAAGTATTAAGAGATACGCTTAGCCAATTTCTTACCTCAGGAGCATTTTCTGGTATTTCGATATGAGTACCATCTCTTTCCGCCCGTTGAGCTTTCTTATCCCCCATTCCTGACCACAACCGAATTGGTGGGTACTCAATATCGCCTTCCAAAAAAGAGATTTGGTTCCATACTTCATTAAGTTTCTTGGTTCTTTCTTGCACTAAAGGAGCGATTGCTTCTAAATGAGAGGAGGAAAATGAATTCGGTGTCTGGTCTGTCTGCCAAAAAGACGAAAGTTTTTCAATGAAATCACCATTCGATAAATTGCGAATGTACATGCCGTTAAACCATTCAAGTTTATCTACGTTAAAGATAGCGGGGGAAGAACCAATCCGTTCGATCGTGAATGATTCGATCAATTCAGGTAGTGAGATCAATTCAGTACGGTCATCTAAGGACCAACCTAAAAGAGCCAAGAAATTTATCATTGCTTCGGCAAGAAAACCTTGGTCTTTGTATTCAAAAACTGAAGCCGCTCCGTGTCTTTTCGATAGCTTGCTTTTATCAGTTCCCAAGATTATTGGCAGGTGTACGAAGATGGGTTTTTCATACTCTAGTGCATTGTATATTTGCCAATGCCGGGGTAGGGATGCGAGCCATTCGTCTCCACGGAGAACGTGGCTGATTTCCATTGCGTGGTCATCCACGACACTTGCAAGATGATATGTTGGGAAGCCGTCTGATTTTACCATCACGAAGTCATCGAGGAGTTGATTTTCCCATGCAATTTCTCCACGGATGATGTCATGCGCTGTTGTGACTCCTTCAAGTGGCATTTTGAACCGGATGACTCCGTTTTTTGTCGAACCTTCAAATTGGGTGAAATCGCCGTTAGCGCCGAAATCCATGTCTCGGCAATGGTTGTCGTATCCGGGTGGTTCCTTACGTGCTTGTTGCGCCTTGCGGACTTCTCCCAACCTTTCTGAAGAGCAATAGCAATAGTATGCACGGCCGTCTTTCACCAACTGAATCGCGGCTTCGCTATACAAATCAAGTCTTTTTGATTGGTGATAGGGTCCGTATTGTCCTCCAACATCTGGTCCTTCATCTTGATTCAGTCCTAACCAGTTCAAGCTATCGATGATAGCCCTTTCAGCGTCAGCATCGTAACGTGCTTGGTCAGTGTCTTCTATGCGGACAATAAAATCTCCATTGTTATGGCGTGCATATAGCCAAGCGAATAAAGCGGAGCGGATATTTCCAATGTGGGGTATCCCAGTCGGGCTTGGAGCGTATCTTGTTCGTATTTTTGAGGGCATCTAAATTATCCTATCAGTCATTTGGTGAATCAATCGCAAATCAACTATCCCGAAAAGAATTCTAGAGTACTTTTCATGTGTTATTCAACCAAGTATCGGGTTCAGCTTGTGCAATCAGGTCTAATGCTTCACGCAAGTCATTTGGGATGTCAGCTGTTAGAGCAACGGTGTCGTTTGTTCTCGGGTGGGTAAAAGATATCTTGTGTGCATGTAAGAATTGGCGGTTAATAAGAGCTGATTTTCCACCGTATGCGCGGTCACCTATTATTGGGTGTCCGATCGATGCCATATGGACCCTAATTTGGTGGGTCCGGCCAGTGTCTAAATAGACCTCAAGCAGAGATTGTTTTGTCGATTGTTGAAGAGTTTTGTAACTCGTTCGGGCGTATTTGCCATTTGACACGATGGCCATACGTTTCCTATTGCGTGGGTCTCGTCCTATTGGCCCCTCAATAACTCCAGTGATGGATTTTGGTTGGCCAAATACCAATGCGAGGTATATTTTCTCCAACTTCCGGTCTTTAAATTGTTTACTTAGGTGATGGTGAGCGTAATCATTTTTTGCCACTAAAATGATCCCGGACGTATCTTTATCTAAACGGTGCACAATTCCTGGTCGCTCGATCCCCCCGATCTCAGAAAGATCTGAAATTTGGGCAAGTAATCCATTGACTAAAGTTCCACGCCGATTGCCACCAGAAGGATGGACAGATATACCTGCTGGTTTATTCACTACTACAATGTCTTGGTCCTCATACAAAAATTCAAGGTCTAGCCAATCTGGTTCAAGATCCAATGGTTCGGGAGCCGGAATCTCGACTGTTATGGTATCTCCCTGAACGAGC
>CEUS01255210.1_pt1 | contig 22200 bp, 20 predicted proteins | sample 427031 | NCBI WGS metagenome assembly CEUS01 (sample SAMEA2622837, study PRJEB7988) | marine metagenome | biome: marine biome (ENVO:00000447); feature: marine epipelagic mixed layer (ENVO:xxxxxxxxx); material: "saline water (ENVO:00002010), including plankton (ENVO:xxxxxxxx)" | depth 140 m | reverse complement strand
TTGAAATTGACTTCATAAATTCATTTATATCTTTAGGTTGGAGCTAGTAGAATCCGCGCGGATTTTATCCTAAGGGGTCTGGGCGAACAACCAAAATTATCAATACTTTAAAAATAAAAAAGAAAAGAGATTCTTTAAAGAGTGTTTTTTATCAGGTTGAAAACTTCTTCCGTTTCTGGCTCTATGCCAGTCCAAATTTGAAAGCTGCCAGCCGCTTGGTTCACAAGCATGCCCAGCCCATCTAGACATATTTGTACGCCTAAATTTTTTGCTAATTGATTGAAGTAAGTTGCCTCTTTTGAATAACTTAGATCATAGGTCCAAATGACTTCATTAAAGAGTTCAGGATTGAATGTAAAATTACCTCCTGTTATGCCTGCTGAAGTTGTGTTTATAACTCCTTCAATCTTCCCTACAGGAATCTCATTTGCCCTTAAGGCTTCTACTTCTACTCCCCTGTTTGTGAAATGTTTTGCTAAATCTGAAGCTCGCTCGAAAGTTCTATTAAGTAACGTTACTTTTTTGGGTCCTAAACTGATAATACTGGGAATAATTGACCGGGAAGCTCCTCCAGCACCTAAAATCACTAGCTCCTTGTCTTTAAGAGAAATTTGATTATTGACTAAATCGTCTAAAAAACCCTTGCCATCAGTTGAATCAGCAAATATTTTATCCTTATCTTTCCACAAGGTGTTTACTGCACCTGCTTCTAACCCCATTTCGCTTATTTCGTCCGCTAAGTCAAGGGCCAATTCTTTTAAGGGCAGGGTTACATTTAGTCCTTCATATCCACTTTTAAATAATTTTATTGTCTCTTGCTTAAAGTTTTTTGGGTCTACTTCTATTGCTTCATAAGAAATATCAATCCCGGCTTTTTTAGCAAATTCAGAGTGGATCCTGGGAGAAAGGGTGTGTTTAATAGGCTTACCTATGACTGCAAACTTTTTCATTATTAACTCAAACTCTTATCCACCTTTCGGTTACAACATCTTGAATGGGAGTAGAACCTTTTAAGCTGCCCAAAGACCCTTCAACTAAACTCAGTTGATCAAAATTTTTTTCTACTTCCTGCTTTGTTTTCAAAGGCTTTTCGCCCTGTATGTTAGCTGATGTTGAAACAATTGCAGCTTCAAACTTGTCACAAATTTCTACAATTGTGGGATGACTTGAAACTCTTAAAGCCACTGATTCATACTTTCCTCTTATCCAGGCAGGAGTATCTTCTGTGGGCACAATCCAAGTATGAGGTCCGGGCCATTTTGATATTAACTTCTCCTTGTACTTATTTATATTAATGTACTGCTTCATCTGTTCTAAATTGCTACCTACTAATATTAACCCTTTGGTCACAGGCCTTTTCTTTAATTTAAGCAATCTATAAACGGCCTCTTCGTTCTGTGGGTCACACCCTAAGCCCCAAACTCCTTCAGAAGGATAAGCAATGACCTTGCCTAGCTTTAAGTCAGCTAAAGCAGTTTGAAGCCCCTTCATGTTTATTTTTCTGAGAGTTTTTTATTAACTTCAGCAATTTTCTGCTTATTATCTTCCCTTATTGATATAAGGGTGTCAGCAATTTCTTTCGAGTTGATGGAAAGCATTTGTGCTGCCAAATATCCAGCATTGGCTGCTCCTGCAGAGCCAATAGCGACTGTTGCTACTGGAACTCCTTTGGGCATTTGAACAGTTGATAAAAGTGAATCAAATCCATTTAAAGGGCCCCCGTCTCCTGGGATGCCAATTACTGGTTTGACAGTTTTCGACGCTATAGCTCCTGCTAGATGGGCTGCTAATCCAGCAATGGCTACATATATTTTAGTACCTCCCTTTTCTGCTTCTTCTAAGTGTTTATGGAGTAGGTCGGGCGTTCTGTGAGCTGAAAAAACATTTATAGAAAAGTCTATAGACAAAGAGCTTAGCACTTCTCCACATTTCTCTGCTAAATCCAAATCTGATTCAGACCCAATAATAATTGAAACTGTAGCGGTCACTTTTTCTCCTTATTATTTAAGAAGTCGTATTCTAATATAATCCACACGGTTAAAATATAAGGAATGGCTGTATTAAAGATTTTAATTTTTCCTGATCAACGTCTGCGAACTGTCGCCAAAGAAGTCCATGATATAAATGAGAAAGTTAGAACTCTTGCTAAAGATCTTTTAGAAACTATGTATGAAGGAAGCGGCATAGGTCTTTCAGCTACACAAGTTAATATTCACCAAAGGCTCTTAGTAGTAGATATAAGTGAAGAAAAAGATAGTCCTATGGTTTTTATCAACCCTTCTGTTGAGGCTCTTGGGCAAGAAAAAAAGACCTATGGTGAAGGCTGCTTATCAGTTCCGGGCTTTTTTGAAGATGTTTCTAGGCCAGCTAAAATAAAAATAACCGCTCAAAACTTAGATGGAGAAAAGTTTTCTATGGAGGCGGAGGGTCTACTGGCAGTAGCTGTACAACATGAAATGGATCACCTAGATGGGAAAATATTTGTAGATTTTTTGTCTAATTTAAAGAGACAAAGAATTAAACAGAAGTTAATCAAAATGTCTAGAAAGGTTGTTTAAAATGAAGATAGTTTTTGCCGGCACCCCCTTGTTTTCAGCTTTCCACCTAGATTTGCTTATAAAGAGCGAAAATGAAGTAGCTGCAGTTCTTACACAACCTGACAGAAGGTCTGGTAGGGGGAAAAGACTAAAGATATCTCCGGTAAAGACCTTAGCTCAAAAAAATCAAATTCTAATTCTTCAACCTAAAAGTTTAAAAAATAACAAGGATGTCATTGATAAGCTTAAAGACATAGGGCCCGATTTAATCTTAGTAGTAGCTTATGGCCTTATTTTGCCCAAAGAATTTATTAACTTACCCAAGCTTGGTTGTATTAATGTTCATGCTTCATTGCTTCCAAGGTGGAGGGGTGCTGCCCCTATAGAAAGAAGTATTATGGAAGGAGACACTGAGGGCGGAATTACTTATATGAAAATGAATGAAGGCTTGGACACGGGTCCCATAATTAAATTTCTTCCCTGCCCTATTGGGCCCCAAGAGAACTATGAATCTTTAGAAAAAAAATACCAAAATCTAAGTGAAGTAAACCTCATAAAGTTCTTAAAGGATGTTTCTTCAAAAAAGATTGAGGAAGTAAGCCAAGATTCTAGTCTTGCTACTTATGCAGAAAAAGTTGAGAAACAAGAAACTGAGATACTTTGGGAAGTCGAATCTGCTGAATTTATTGAAAGAAAAATACGAGCCCTATCCCCTAAATATGGATCTTTTACTTTTTTTGGAAATAAAAGAGTCAAAATTCTAAATTCAAGCCTTGAGGGCTCTCCTAAAGAGCTGTTTCCCGGGCAGATCTATATTTCAGATGAAGATCTTCTTTTCGCAGGCTGTCTTAATCTTAAGTGCTTAAGAATTAACAAACTTCAAATTGAGGGCAAGCTACCTGTTGATGCCAAAGACTTCATAAGGGGATATAAGGAAAAAATATTTCAGGTAAAAAAGTTTTCAGCTTCAATTGAAAATTAATAGTTACGATCATAAATAGGTTTATAATTCCGATAACTTGATTTCCGGGAAGGAAAATTTTTGAAAATAATTATTCTTGGGGCGGGCACAGTTGGAAGCACACTGGCAACATTGTTGTCTAAAGAAGACAATGATATTACTGTAGTTGACCAGAACGAAAATAGCCTTCATCGCTTAGAGGAGGACGCAGATATTAAAAGTATATCTGGAAGCTGTTCCTACCCAAATAACTTAGTTAATGCAGGTATAGAAAAAGCCGATATGGTTGTTGCGGTAACCGGCAGTGATGAAATAAATATTGTCTCATGCTTAATATCAAAAGTTCTTTCTCCAGAAGTTAAAACAATTGCAAGAATAAGAGAATCTTCATACTTAAAAAATAAAACTAAAGACGCAATTAATTCAGGAAGCATTCCAGTAGATATTGTTGTGAGCCCTGAGAAGTTAATTACTAATCATATTCAAGCGCTAATTGAAACTCCAGGCTCTCTTCAGGTTCTAGAATTTGGTGAAGGTTTGTTAAATTTAGTTGGGGTTAGGGCTGTAGAAGGGGGGCCCTTAATAGGTCACGAAATATCTGATCTAAAAAAACACATGCCCAATGTAGATACTCGCGTAGCTGCTATCTTTAGAGGCAAAGGTTCAATTATCCCCAAAGGTACTACTACTGTTATGGCAGGCGATGAAGTGTTTTTTATCGCGAGACGAAAAGATGCCAAAAGGGTAATTAATGAGATGAGAAAGAAAGAAGAGCCATACAAGTATGTAGTTATTGCAGGAGGCGGGAAAATTGGCAGTGCACTAGCTGAGCAAATTGAGTCAAATCACAGGGTCAAAGTTATAGAAAGTAACGCTGAGAGGGCAAAGGTGATTTCAGAAAACCTTGTAAATACAATTGTATTAGAAGGAAATGTCTCTGACAGGTCTTTGCTTCATGAAGAAAATATTGAAGAGTGTGATGTGTTTGTTGCATTAACCAATGATGATGAGGCAAATGTCATGTCATGTATGCTGGCTAAGGAAATGGGAGCGCATAAGGTTATAGCTTTAATAAATAATGATGCTTATGTGGATCTTATGGAAGGCAAAAACATTGACATTGCAGTTGCCCCCTCCCAGATAACTATAGGAACATTTTTGTCTGAGTTAGCAGGAGATGAGGTTGTTAAAGTTCACTCCTTAAGAAGGGGTGCGGCAGAAGCCATAGAGACTATTGTTAAACCTTCAGAAAATGGAAAGGACGATGTAATAGGAAAAGAGCTAGGAAATATAAACCTTCCATTGGGGGCAACAATAGGCGCTATAATCCGTAAAAATAAGGCTAAAATCGCCCATGATGATGTTAAATTACGTGAAAATGATCATGTTATACTTTTTTTAACTGATAAAAAACTTTTGCCTCAGATTAAAGATATCTTTTCTCCTTATTAGATAGTTTTTTTATATGAATTTTCTTTACACGCTTAGAATTCTGGGTATCTTATTGATGTTATTCAGCACTGCACAGATATTACCAGCTTGTGTAGCATACTATTACCAGGAATACGAACTTATTAAAGTCTTTTTTAACACCCTTCTTTCAACCTTTTTGTGTGGTTTATTTTTATATATGGCCTGTTCAGCTAGTAAAGAAGACCTTAGAACAAAAGACGGCTTTATAATAACTGTGCTTTTTTGGACTGTTTTAGCGATTTTCGGTTCATTTCCATTCATTTTTACAGAAGATATACAAATTTCTTATGTAGATTCTTTGTTTGAATCTATTTCTGGCCTTACAACAACAGGTGCAACTGTGCTAATTGGCCTTGATGACCTTCCTAGATCTCTTCTCTTCTATAGACAATTACTTCAGTGGTTAGGGGGTATGGGCATAATTGTTTTAGCTGTTGCTGTGTTACCGCTTTTAGGCATAGGCGGTATGCAGCTATATAAAGCTGAAACACCAGGTCCTCTCAAAGACTCTAAATTAACTCCAAGGATTAAAGAAACAGCAAAAGCACTATGGTATGTATATCTTACAATGACTATATTATGTGCTGGAGCATATAAGTTCTTCGGTATGACTACTTATGATGCTATATGCCATGCTTTTTCTACTGTTTCTATAGGGGGATTTTCTACTCATGATGAAAGCTTTGGTTTCTTTACAGAATCTAGCATAAGATGGACTGCTATAGTTTTCATGGTTATTGCTGGAATAAACTTTGGTCTTCATTATATTGCTTGGACTAAAAGAAGAGTGTTGCATTATCTATATGATTCTGAGGTTAAGGCTTATTTAGCTATTTTAGTATCTGTATTTCTAATTACCTTTATAACACTTAGGTTTTACATGACAGGTCAAGAAACTGGGCTTTTGCAAGAAAGCGCTTTTCAAGTCGTATCTATAGCTACCACAACAGGTTTTTTGACATCAAATTACTCTAATTGGCCTCTATTTGTTCCTATCTTGCTACTATTTGCAGCTTTCATAGGTGCTTGTGCCGGGTCTACAGGTGGAGGAATAAAAGTTATTAGAACTCTTGTAATGGCTAAGCATAGTGCGGGACAAATAACTAAATTAATACATCCAAATGCGGTAATTTCTATTAAATTAGGCAAAAAAGCAGTTAATTCTAGGATTGCAGAGTCAGTTTGGGGATTTTTCTCTATTTATGTTATTGTTTTTATTATATTATTTATGTTCCTTTTATCACAAGGCAATGATTTTATTACCTCTTTTTCTGCAGTTGGAGCAACTTTAAATAACCTAGGCCCTGGCTTAGGAGAAGTAGCCACCAGTTACCAACAACTTAATGATTACTCTAAAATAGGTCTTTGCATAGCCATGGTATTGGGCAGGTTAGAGATATTTACGCTTTTAGTACTATTTACACCTGCTTTTTGGAAGAAATAATCTAAATATCATGAAAAAGGCCGTTTTAAAACTGTTCTTTGCCCTTTTAAGCTTTGCTTCACTTAAAACCATCTATTTTTTTGGGGAAGTTATAGGTTTCTTTCTAAGTATTTCACCAAATTCAATAAAAAGAAACACTCAGATCAACTTAAACTTATGTTTTCCAAAAAAAAGTTCTGAGCAAATTAAATATCTCACTAAAAAAAGTCTAAAAGAAAGCTCAAAAAGCGCACTTGAATCTTGTAAATACTGGGATGGTCATAACAAGAAAGACTTAAGCCTAATAGTTGAAGTGAAGGGTCAAGATTTAATTATAAATAGCTTAAAAGAGGGCAAAGGTGTTATTTTATTTACACCCCATATAGGAAATATTGAAATTCTTATTAGTTTAATTGCAGCTAAATTTAATTGCACAGTTCCTTACACTCCTGCAAAAATTAAAGCTCTAGATGAGTTGGTTAAAACCTCCAGAACCTTAATGGGAGCAAATATGGTAAAAGCTGATTCTGGTGGAATTAGATCTTGCCTAAAATCACTATATGATGGCAACTTAGTCTTAATGGCCAGTGATCAAGTCCCAAAAAAAGGCAACGGCATAATTTCACCTTTTTTTAATCTTCCTGCTCTTTCAGTTTCTTTAATCTCAACCATGGCAAGAAAGACTAAAAGTCCTTGTCATTCAGTGAGCTGCTTAAGAAAGGGAGGGGGCAGAGGTTTCAGCATAATCTTTAATGAAAAAGTAAAAGAATTAAATGATTTGATTGTCCAAGAAGGAGTAAATCTTATGAACAGAGAACTGGAAGAATGTATAATGAAAGCTCCGGAACAATACGCTTGGGAGTATAAGAGATTTAAAAACTCTACTTTTAAAAATCCTTATTAGAAAGCTTGAAAATGATAGTAAGTGCTTACTATATAAATATTAATTAAAATAACCATGCCTGCAAAATCTATGGAAGAGCTTACCTCTCTTTGTAAGCGCAGAGGTTTTATTTACCAAACAAATGAGATCTATGGTGGCCTTCAGGGGCTATTTGATTATGGACCGCTTGGTGTTGAATTAAAGAATAATCTCAAACAAGCTTGGTGGAAGTCTATGGTTTATGAAAGAGACGATGTTGAAGGTCTAGATGCAGCCATTTTGACAAAACCAGAAGTGCTGAAATATTCAAGACATGAAGATACATTTTCAGACCCTCTTGTTGATTGCAGATCTTGTAATTCGAGATGGAGGGCAGACCATCTAGACGGACAAAGCTGCCCTTCTTGTGGTTCTCGAGACCTTACAGACCCAAGGCCCTTTAATTTAATGTTCAAAACAAATGTGGGCCCCATTGATGATGGGAATTCTTTCGCTTATTTAAGGCCAGAAACTGCCCAACAAACATTTACAAATTTTAAAAATGTTGTTGACTCCACTTCTAGGAACCTGCCCTTTGGTATAGCCCAAATAGGTAAAGCTTTTAGAAATGAGATTACTCCAAGAAACTTTATTTTTAGAGTAAGGGAAATGGAACAGATGGAGTTAGAGTTCTTCGTCAAACCAGGAACAGATGAAAAATGGCATCAATTTTGGGTTAAAGACAGGCTAAGATGGTGGTCTGAACAAGGGGTTTCTGAGAAGAAACTTGACTTATATGATGTTCCCTCCAAAGAATTGGCACATTATTCAAAGTCTACAGTAGACATTATGTATAAATTCCCTCATGGCAGCGAAGAATTAGAAGGAATAGCCAATAGGACAGATTTTGATTTAGGTTCCCATTCAAAAAATCAAACTGATCTTGCTATAACAGCAAAAGTAATGAAAAATTCCTCATCAAATGCAAAACTGGCCGTTCAGGACCAAAAAACTAAAAAATGGATTGTGCCTTATGTGATAGAGCCTGCTGCAGGTGTAGACAGGGGGGTGTTAGCTGTCTTAAATGAAGCTTACAAGTTAGAAAAGCTAAAAGATGGCAAAGAAAGAACTGTTCTGTCGCTAAAGCCCCACCTTTCGCCCATAAAGGCTGCAATTATACCTCTGAAGAAAAATAATGAAGAAATGGTTGCTGAAGCTGCCAACCTTAAGAATGAGCTTCAGGGGCTAGGTTTAGGAAGGGTTTTGCTTGAAAATTCGGGAAATATAGGAAAAAGCTACAGAAGGCACGATGAAGCGGGAACTCCCTTATGTATTACTTTGGACTTCCAGTCGCTTGAAGATAAAACTGTAACTGTCAGAAATAGAGATAACATGGAACAAGAAAGGATTCATAAAAAAGACACTGCTAATTATCTTCAGGAGCTTTTAAAGTAAGTGCCCAGCCCTTCCTCTAAGCTAATAATTTTAGATCGAGATGGTGTGATTAATGAGGACCTCTGGGGCTATGTCACCAAGAAGGAAGAGTTTAAGTTTATTGATGGTAGCCTTCTTGCTATAAAAAAGCTTACAGAGTCAGGGTTTACTATAGTTGTGGCTACAAACCAAGCATGTATAAGTAAAAAAATTATTAACGAGAAACAGCTAGAGGCTATTCATAATTATATGCGCCTCTTGGTTGAAAAGTCAGGAGGAAAAATAGACTACATAGTTTTTTGCCCTCATGTACCAGAAGAAGAATGTACTTGTCGTAAACCTGAAACAGGTCTCCTAAAAAGGATTGAAGAAGAAATAGGATTTTCTTTAAAGGATTGTTTTTTTATAGGGGACAAAGAGTCTGATATCGCATGTGCCCTTAGGCATGGCTGTGTTCCTATTTTAGTTAAAACTGGTTACGGCGAAAAAACATTATCTTCATCTAACTGTCCGCCAGCAGAAAGGTGTTTTAATAATCTTTTAGAAGCTACAGGCTACGTTTTAAAAAATTAGATGATTTACCTTAGATCATTTTGTTTCTATCTAATCTACATTATTTCTGGCTTGCTTACGGGTTTGCTTGGCTGCTTAATAGGGCCAATTTTAAATCTGGAAAATAGAATTAAATTCTTGTCTCAGTGGCCAAGGTTCTCAAATTGGGTTTTGTACAAAGTCTGTAACATTAAAATCGTAGTTGAAGGTAAGAATAACATTCCAAGCTCTCCCTTTGTAATTGCTTCTAATCACCAAGGACAATGGGAGACTTTTTTTTATCAATATTTTTTCTACCCCTTGTGTACTCTTTTAAAAAGGGAGTTACTATTTATTCCTATATGGGGATGGGCGCTTGCTTTGTTAAAGCCCATTGCCATAGACAGAGGAAACCCAACAGTTGCTTTGAGGAAGGCTCTTAGAGAGGGCGAGAAAAAAATAACTGAAGATTTTTTGGTTTTATTTTTTCCTGAAGGCTCAAGGCAAAATCCTGGGGAAGTGGGCAGGTATGCAAGAAGTGCTTTTGAGTTAGCAAAAAAAATGAATGTTCCGGTTCTACCGTTAGTTCATAATTCAGGGGACTGCTGGCCTGCTCACAGGTTTTTAAAGTATCCTGGCGAAATTAAACTTGTTATTGCCCCTCCTATTAAGGACATAGAGTCAAGCGAAAAGGCAGCTAGAGAGACTGAGGGATGGGCAAGCCGACAGCTTAATGAAATTAGACACAAAGACTAAACATCTAGATTGACTACAAATTTGGCGTTTTCATCTATAAAAATCTTTCTAGGTTCTACATCGTCCCCCATCAGATCATTAAACAAATCATTAGCCTTTTGTGCATCTTCAACGCTAACCTGGCCTAAAAGCCTTGATTCAGGATCCATAGTGGTATCCCAAAGCTGATCAGCATTCATTTCTCCTAGCCCTTTGTATCTTGAAACAGTAAAAGACTTTTTAGCTGCCTCTATAAGCTCATTTACAGACTCGGAAAAATTATTTGCATTAAATTTAAAATTATTTAATTCAAAGTATGAATCTTTAGTGAGTAATGATTTTAAGTGCTCTCCAAAGGCGCAGATGTCTTTGTATGCCTTTGATCTAAACAGGCTTGGGCCTAATGACCATGTTGAGGTTGTACCATGCCTGTTGAGAGTAACTAGAGGTTCAGTAATTTTTTGGCCTGTTATTTTAGACGCCTTTACTTTCCAGGTTGAGCCAGTTTTTACTACTGAATTGAGTTTTTTCTCAACTTGATTGCTCCAACCCTTGACCCCCTTTTCTGATTTAAGGTCAACAAGCCTGTCTACATATATCATTGCTTCAATAAGCTCCTTGGGGTATTGGTGTGTCAAAAGGGAAATTGCTTCTCTTGTTTTTTGGTATTGAGAGATTAGTTTTCCTAAGGCCTGCCCTCCTATAGATTCTCCTTTCTTATTAATAACAAGCTTTGTTTCGTCCAAGACTTCGGACAGGAGTTGCTCTCTAAGTTCATCATCATCTCTAACATACACTTCCTGCTTTCCTTTTTTTAACTTATAAAGGGGGGGTTGTGCGGTATAAATATATCCCTTTTCTAGTAACTCAGGCATTTGTCTGTAAAAAAAAGTAAGCAACAACGTTCTTATGTGCGAACCATCAACATCTGCATCAGTCATAATAATTATCCTGTGATATCTCAACTTTTCTGGCTGCCAGTCCTCCCCCTTTATCCCACAGCCTAGAGCAGTGATTATTGTAATAATTTCATTAGATGAAAGTACTTTATCTATTCTTGCCTTCTCGACATTAATAATCTTCCCTCTTAAGGGGAGAATGGCCTGAAAGTTTCTATCTCTTCCTTGTTTTGCTGAACCTCCCGCAGACTCTCCCTCCACTAAATACACTTCTGATTTTCCTGGGTCTTTTTCTGAACAATCTGACAACTTTCCTGGTAAACCTCCTCCATCAAAAACTCCCTTTCTTCTTGTTAGCTCTCTTGCTTTTCTAGCTGCCTCACGAGCCCTTGCTGCATCAATAATTTTAGAAGCTATCATTTTTGCATCAGTTGGATTTTCAAGAAGATAATTAGATAGTTGCTTGTAAACCTCCTGTTCAACTATGGGCTTAATTTCTGATGAAACTAACTTATCTTTTGTCTGAGATGAAAACTTTGGGTCTGGCACTTTTACAGATATTACTGCAACTAAACCTTCTCTAGCATCATCGCCAGATGCTGAAACTTTTTCTTTTGCTATCAGCCCCTCTTTGTCCATATATTTATTTATAGCCCTGGTTAAAGCAGTTCTAAAACCAACTAAATGAGTACCCCCATCGCTTTGAAAAATATTATTTGTATAGCAATTAACGTTTTCCTGATAACCATCATTCCATTGAAGTGCTACCTCTACACAAATTTGGTCTTTATTTTCTTGGGAGAAATGAAAAATTGAATTTATTGCATTTCTTTTTCCGTTTAAATGTTGAACAAATTCAGCCAACCCTCCCTTGTGCAAGAAAGTTTTTTTCTTTTCTGTCCTTTTGTCTTCTAATACAATTTTTAGACCTGCATTCAGAAAGGACAAGTCCCTAAGTTTTGAAGCTAATATTTCAAAATCAAAAAAAACATTGGTAAAAGTTTTTGTTGAGGGGGTGAGGGTTATTTCTGTTCCTGTTAAGTCACTTTTACCTGTAGGCTTTAGCTTTGACTTAGGAACTCCATTGCGATAACTTTGCTCATAAGTCTTTCCGTCTCTGTTAATTCTAAGCTCTAGCTTTTTAGAAAGAGCGTTTACAACTGAAACCCCAACTCCATGAAGCCCTCCAGATACTTTATAAGAATTATCGTCAAACTTACCTCCTGCGTGAAGCTTGGTCATTATGACTTCTGCGGCCGAAATGCCTTCCTGTTTATGGATATCTACGGGTATTCCTCTTCCGTTATCTTTAACTTTTACGCTGTCATCTGAGAGAATTATCACCTCTATTAAATCACAATGGCCTGCTAGTGCCTCATCTATTGAATTATCTACAACTTCATAAACCATATGATGCAAACCCGTTCCATCATCAGTATCCCCTATATACATGCCCGGCCTTTTTTTAACAGCCTCCAGCCCCTTTAGCACTGTTATGCTTGAAGAGTCATAACCATTTGATTTTTTTAGGTTTTTCTTATTACCAGAAGAACCTTTCGATTTTAAGTTCGTACTTTTTTTTCTGGAGTTTTTGGGTTCTTTGGTATTTTTTTTAGATGCTACAGTCTTTTTAGCTGGCATAAGAGTATTTTATCTTATTTTTAGAGATTAATCTGCTTAAATTCTTTGAAAAGGGGACTAGATTTTGCAATATTTTTTCCTGAGATAACAGTTACTATACTTTGTGACTTTAGCTTTTTTATTTCTTTTAATGCATAAGGTAAATTAACATCATCAAGCTCTGCTGTAAGGTCATCTATTAAATAAATAACTCCTTCTCTGTGATTTTCTATTATAATTTCCTCTAATCTAAAAAATATTAATAAAATCAATAACTTCTGCTGACCTCTAGACAAAATAGACTTTGCTAATTTGTTGCCAATGCCAAACCTTATATCAAACCTGTGAGGTCCTGCAGAAGAATAACCCAGGGCTCTATCTCGAACAATTAAATTGCTATAAGCATCTCTTAAGGATGTTGAGTCAGGCCAACCTTTTTGAAAAGAAACATTTAAGTTCTCAAGAAAATATAATTCCTTATTTTTATCTGCTTCTGACCTTAACTCAATAATGACTCCCTTAACTTTCTCAAAAAAACTTCTTTGCTTTTGTGCAAGAACTTCTCCTTCTTCTATTAGTTTTTCCGTCCATATGTTTAATTCCTCTTTTGATGACTTTCTTTTAAGGGACATATTCCTTTGGACTAAACTCTTTTTATATAAGTTGTGCGAAACTAAAGAGTTCTGTTCCACGTGAAACATATTTGAATTAAAAAAATTCCTTCTTATATCGGGCTCTCCTTCTAGCATTCTTAAATCTTGTGCCAAAATTAACTGGCCCATTGGAACATTTTCCTTTTTTACTGGGCTATTCCCAATTTTTCTTTGAATAGTTATTCTTTTATTTCGTAATTTCTCTGATTTTATTTTTAGATCTTCTTTATTAGCTTTTCCTTCTAAATATAACTGAAAACCATTTTTTACATCTTTTATACACTCTTTTAGATCTGAAGTTCTTAATGATTTGCCTGATAGTAGTAGGTTTAAGGCTTCTATTAATGATGTCTTGCCTGAACCATTTTTTCCTAAAACTATGGTGTTTTTATAACTAAAATTTAGGTCCGCTTCTGTAAAGTTTCTAAAGTTTTTTAAGTACACCCTTCCAACGGGCATTTATAGTCTCATTGGCATTATTACAAACTTTTCTGAGTCGTTACCGGGCTCTTGGATAAGACAACTAGCTTCCTCTCCATAGAAGCTTATTTGTACCTCTTCTGATTCAATTACAGACAAAACATCTAGCAGATATCCTATATTAAAGCCTATCTCTAAAGAAAGTCCTTTATAATTTACCTCAAGTATTTCTTCTGCTGTTTCTTGTTCAGGGTTGTTTGCAGTTAACTTCAAAGAGTTACTTTTAAGTTCAAATCTTACTCCTCTATACTTCTCATTTGATAAAACTGAGGCTCTAGATAATGCAGATTGAAGTTTTTCTTTTGAAATTAAAAGATTACTTGGATCCCCTTCTGGCAATACTTTCCCATAATCTGGAAATTTTCCATCTATAAGTTTTGATGTGAAATCTAGGTTTTTATCTTCTAATCTTATACTTGCTTCCCCAAAACTTAGTTTTATTTCATTATCATTTTGTCCTAATATTTTTGTAAGTTCCAAAACAGCTTTCCTGGGTAAAATAAGTCTTAAACCGTTGGATTTATTTTCAGTTTTAATGTTTTTTGTTGCTAAAGCAAGCCTATGTCCATCTGTAGCCACAGCGTTAACTTTTGAGTCTTCATACTCTATTAGCAGGCCGTTTAAATAATACCTGACATCTTGGGAGGCCATACAAAAAGATGTTTTACTAAGAAGTCTTTGAAGTGTTAAAGATGTAATAGATATAGTTTCTGTAGTCTTCTCAGCATCTAGTTCAGGAAAGTCGTCTGAAGAAATAGTTGCAAAATCTGCATGAAAGTTTTTAGAGCTTACAGTAAGTTTTCCATTTTTTAGATTAAACTCAAGAGTCTCCTTTTCAGGTAAAGACCTACATAGCTCTGACATCTTTCTTGCTGATACAGTTATTTCACCCTCCTCTTCTACAGCATTAACCTCAGTTATTGTCTTGATTTGTATTTCTAGATCTGTTGCAGTAATTTCAACTTCTTTACTTCTGGCTACTATTCTTAAATTCGCCAGTATAGGTATTGTCTGCCTTCTTTCTGCTATAGAAGCTCCTAGTTGAAGAGCTTCTACTATCTGAGATTTTTCAGTTAGAAATTTCATTTTTAAATTGTTAAAGCCCGAAATAGATTTCTATAATCTTCTTCTATTTCATTATTGAAATCTCTTAACTCCTTAATCTTTTTACATGCATGTAAAACAGTTGTGTGATCTCTTCCTCCAAAAGATTCACCTATTTCAGGTAAACTGTAGTTTGTCAGTTCTTTTGCTAAAAACATGGACATCTGCCTGGGTCTTGCTATTGACCTACTTCTCCTTTTTGAAAGCAAGTCACTTAATTTTATATTGTAGTACTCTGCTACTGTTCTTTGTATATTATCTACGCTTACTTGCCTAGCCTGAATAGCAAGCAAGTCCTTTAGAGAATCTTTAATTAAGGCTATATCAATTGATTTACCCGTAAAGTTTGAGTTAGCTATTACCCTTTTTAAGGCGCCCTCTAATTCCCTAACATTAGATCTAACTTTTTGTGCTATGAAAAAAGCACTTTCTTCGTCCAGCTTGCTTCCCATTTCTTCTGCCTTACTAAGAACTATTGCTACCCTTGTTTCTAGCTCAGGTGGGTCTATAACTACTGGCAAACCCCAACCAAGTCTTGACTTAAGCCTATCTTCTAATCCATTTATTTCTTTTGGGTATCTATCGCAAGTTAATATCATTTGACTTCCTTTTTCTAGCAAGGAATTAAAGGTATGAAATAACTCTTCTTGAGATTGATCTTTTCCTGCAAAAAACTGTATATCATCAATTAAAAGGGCGTCCAGGGTTCTGTAGTATTGCTTAAATTCACTAACTGCTCCTAATTGTAGAGATTTTACGAAATCGCTCACGAATTTCTCCGAATGTGTATAGGTAATCTTTTTTTCTGGATCAGTTTGTTTAATTAAGTTTCCCACCGCGTGCATAAGGTGAGTTTTTCCAAGCCCCACGCCCCCATATATAAACAATGGGTTATAAGAGTTTTTTAGGCCAGATGCTACTTGTTTTGATGCTGCAAGAGCAATGTGGTTTGACTTTCCTTCTATAAAGGTTTCAAAAGTAAAACCAGATATTAAATTAGTTTGATGAGATTTTCTTATGATAGTCGTCGGTTCTTTAATTTTTTGTTTTCCTAAGCCTTTCGTATTCTCAAGCGATATGCCTGCAGAGTTTTCTTCTTTTACGTTTCCATTTAGGTTTTTTTCTAAATTTATTTCAAAACTGAGACTCAACTCCTCTTGGTTTGTAATGGCTGAAAGCCTTTCCTTTATTGAGTTTCCATAATTATCTTCAACCCAATCTAGAATAAATTTGTTTGGAGCAATAACAGAATAAGACTTTGGAGAAATGCCATCATTTTCTTTTAGATTTAATGGGGCTATCCAGGTAGAATACTCTTCTAAAGTGAGATCTTTCTCTAAAGTTTTTTTGCATTCACTCCAAAATAATATTTCACTCACGAGACTAATTATAAAGGGATTTTTATAAGTTATCCACAGCATAACAACAATTATTTTCTGTGGAAAAGTTGTTGATAATATGTTTAGTTGATTTTTCTTGTGTATTTAGTCTAAAAAAACTATTATGCGCCCCCATTCTTAATTAATTCTTAAAAATGAAAAGAACTTACCAGCCAAGTAAGAAAAAAAGAGCCAGAACCCATGGGTTTAGAGCTAGGAACTCAACTTCAAACGGGAAAAAGATCCTAAATAACAGAAGAAAAAAGGGAAGAAAATCTCTTACGGTATAATTTTTATGCCATTAAGTGAAAAGCACACTATTCCTACCACTCCAGGATTTGGTCTAATATTTGCTAAACCCGACTTTAAATTAAATAACGGAAATTTCTTTGTTTTGGGGAAGAAGAATAATCTAGAAAGACCTAGGCTTGGTGTATCAATTAAAAAAAGCGATTATCGTCTAGCCGTACAAAGGAATGCTATTAAAAGAAAAATTAAGAATAGCTTTAGAAAACACGCACCCAATCTTCCTTGCTTGGATTTTGTTGTGTTAGTTAGGCCCGGTCAATCTGCTAAAGAAAAAACAAACCTTGATTCTTTGTGGATAAAGTGTCTTTGAGCATTATGATAAAAAAAATTCTTATATATTTAATTAAAGCTTATCAAAGGTTTGTTAGTCCTTTCTTGGGGTCAAACTGCAGATTTCATCCCACCTGCTCTGATTATTCAAAAGAGGCAATAGATAAATACGGGATTGTAGCTGGAGCCTGGTTGTCACTAAAAAGAATTTCAAAGTGTCATCCGCTTGGTGGAAGTGGATTAGACCCCGTGCCTCATAAGGAAAAATAATGGACTATATAAAAGTTTTTCTTATAGGTCTTATAGTCGTAGTTTCATATTATCTTATTTTGCAATGGTCAAGCCTTCCGGAGGAAGAGGTTAAGTTTAAAGCAGTTGGTGAAAAAACTTTAACCTTAAATCAAGAAGACATTGATGATAGTGAGGACTTACTATCAGCCCTTAACACAACATCACCACAATCCGATGAAGTTGGAAAATCAACAAGTACTCAATTGGCTTCAACACGAATTTTTTCTATAGACAACGATGTGCTAAGGGTTAAGGTTGATTCGCTAACAGGTAAGTATATTTCTGCTGACTTAATACCTATTAAAACTGAGAAGGGTTCAGATGAATCTTTGTCTATTTTTGGGTCAAGGAAAATAAACTCAGAGGAGGGGTGCCCCGTCTTCCTTGGTGCCACACAAACTAACGATGACTGTGTTGGAAATTATTTCGCTAGCTCAGGGTTTTACTCTCCGGGTTTAGGTTATTTAAACCCCAAGTTTTCTTCTTTAGAAAAAATGCCCTTGGGAGACGAGGGTATTATTTATATTTTGTCTGGAGAAAATGAAGATCTTCTTTTCACCAGAAGGATTTTAATGCGCCCTGGTCAGTTCTCTTTAGAGGTTGAAGATGTTGTGGGTCTTAAGGAGGGATCAGAACCAACCAACGTGATCCCTTATGCAAGGATTTTAAGGGATGGTTACAGACCTCCGGGTCGCTTTCTTGACTTTGACTCCTATACTTATCTGGGCCCTGTATTTTCTACTGAAAACGATTCTTTTGGTAAGTTAGATTTTGGGGATCTTAGTAAAAATAACTTTGAAGAGGAGTCTTTGGGTGGTTGGTTGGCGCTTGCTCAGAGATATTTTGTGTCATCTTGGGTCCCCCAGCAGGATGAAAGGCATAAATTTCAAGCCAGAAGGGTGTCTTCTGGCGCATACTCTATAGCCCTTACTAGCCAAAACAGGCTTTTGTTAGACTCAAAGCCCGTATCCTATAAAAATTCACTCTATGTGGGCCCTAAAATCTCTGAAAACCTAAATAAACTGCACCCAGACCTCGGGCTGGTTGTGGATTATGGGTTTCTGTGGTGGCTTTCTGAGCCCATTCACAAGCTAATAGCCTGGGGCTTTAGCTTCTTGGGCAATTGGGGTTTTGCCATTTTGTTTGCAACTATAGTTTTAAAAGGTCTTTTATGGCCCCTTAGCGCTGCCGGTTATAGATCTGCTGCAAAAATGCGGGCCGTGGCTCCAAAAATGTCTGAGTTACAGCAAAAATATGCAAGTGACAAAACTAAATTGGGCCAAGAAATGATGGCATTCTATAAAAAAGAGGGGGTAAGTCCCCTGGGGGGCTGTCTTCCGATGTTGCTACAAATGCCGTTCTTTCTTGCTTTTTATTGGGTTTTGCTTGACATGGTAGAGCTTAGACATGCCCCCTTTGTGTTTTGGATAACCGACCTTTCTTCTTATGACCCCTTTTTCATACTCCCCATACTTAATGCCGGCCTTATGTATTACTCACAAAAGATGATGCCTGTCACACCCAGCAACGACCCCACGCAACAACAAATGCAAAGTGCCATGAAGTTCATGCCTCTGATGATAGCGGCCATGTTTAGTATTTTTCCAGCTGGATTTGTTCTTTATTTTACTGTCCAGTCTCTAATTACTGTTGTTCAACAGGCTCTGTCTTTTAGAAAAGCCGGCATTTCTTTAAAATCAGTTTAGTTCTGGATAGTTTTTGTGGAAGAAACTATTGTTGCTCCAGCAACTCCCCCTGGCAGGGGCGGGGTTTCTGTTGTTAGGCTTTCTGGTCCTAGCGCCCCCCAAATAGGTGAGCTGCTGTGTGGTGAGCTTCCAGAGCCCTGGTGTTTTAAGCCCTGTTCCATTTTAAACAACAAAGGTGGACTCTTAGACACAGGTCTTGTTGTTTTTTTTGCTGCCCCAAAGTCCTATACGGGCGAGGATGTTGTTGAGGTTCATTGTCATGGGAACCCCTTAATTGTTGACTCTATTGTGGCAGAGGCTGTTTTTTTGGGGGCAAGAATTGCTGAGCCAGGAGAGTTCACAAAGCGTGCATTTTTAAATGATAAAATTGATTTAACACAGGCAGAGTCTGTAGCTGATCTTATAGCTGCCCAAACCTCATCCGCCCTGGTTGCTGCCAACTCCTCTCTTTCTGGCTCCTTTTCCTCTCTTATTAATAGAACCATAGATGAGGTTGTTGGTGTTCGTGTTGTGGTGGAGGCATGTTTAGATTTCTCTGACGAAGAGTCGGTGTCGGCTTTTGAAGAGAAGAGGTCTTTGGTGAGGCAGGGGGTTGTAGAAAGCCTTCGGGTGGTTGGTTCTTTACTAGATTCGTCTCGTGTCGGCTCTAAAATGCGCGAGGGTCTTGGTGTTGTTATTTTAGGTCCCCCTAATTGCGGTAAGTCCACTTTATTAAACGCACTAGCTAAAGAAGATGTGGCTATTGTTTCTGACACACCGGGGACAACAAGGGACCTTCTTAGAGTGGTTCTTGATTTGGGCGGGCTTCCAGTAGAGTTCACTGATACAGCTGGTTTGCGTGAAGATACAAAAGAGGAGGTTGAGATTGAGGGGATGAGGCGGGCCGTTTCTGCTACCGATGGTGCTGACTTGGTTGTGTTGATGAGTTGTGTTGGTGAAACTTTTAACCCCCCCACCCCTCCCTCAACCAAAACCCTGCGTGTGTTTAACAAAATAGATGTTTTTCCTGATCGCCCCCCTCTTGGGGTGGGGGAGGTTTTTATTTCTGCCTTAACGGGTGAAAACCTGGATAAGTTTATAGAGGCTGTTTTTAATTGTTTTGGTGTGGGTCCGGGCATAGAGGTTCCTGTTTTGGCCAGAAGGAGGCATTTGAGTTTTCTTGAGAAGGCTCTTTTTTCTCTTGAGTCTTCTTTGTCTGTTTTAGATGGTGATGGTGATTTGGTTTTGGCTGCAGAAGACTTAAAGCAGGCTCAAAGCTTTCTTGGTTTTATAACTAGACCCGTGACCTCTGATGAGTTGTTGGGAGAAATTTTTTCTGAGTTCTGCATTGGTAAATAGCTGTGTATAAATAGGTTTAAGTTGTGTGGTTTTTTTCTAGTTTTTTTTTATTAAGAGGTTTCTTTAATTGACCAACACCTTTCTTTTGTTTTCTTTTTGTGTTTATGCCTACATGAGGCCTTTTGTTTTATTGGTTTTTGTGGAGTTATCCACCTTTTTTCTAAGCCCTACAACAACAACTAAAATATAATATATAGATAATATATTTAATATTAATAATAGAAGAGCGTGCATAACAGAAGATTAATAGTTGTGGGAGGTGGACATGCTGGGGTTGAAGCTTCGGCAGCCGCCGCAAAGATGGGGTGTGAAGTATTGTTGGTGACCCACAAAATAGACACCATAGGCCAAATGTCTTGCAACCCCGCCATAGGGGGCATAGGAAAAAGCCATCTGGCAAAAGAGGTAGATGCGCTCGGTGGGCTTATGGCCAAGGCCACTGACCTGTCTGGAATACACTACAGGGTATTGAACTCTACCAAGGGGCAGGCGGTTAGGGCAACAAGAGCCCAAACAGACAGAACTCTTTATAAGAAAGCCATACAAAACCTTATAAAGCAAACACCAGGAATTCGGGTGAAAGAGGGTTCTGTAGAAGACTTGATGATAGAAAATAAAACAGTAAAGGGGGTGGTTTTGAGTAGTGGAGAAATAGTAAAAGGTAACGCAGTTATATTAACAACGGGGACGTTTTTGGGTGGAGTCATGCACACGGGGTTTGAGCAAAAGCCAGGAGGAAGGGCGGGCGACCCCCCGAGCAACAAGCTAGCAAAAAAACTAAGAAAACTCCCCTTTAGGTTTGGAAGGCTTAAGACAGGAACCCCACCCAGACTAGAAGGAAAAACCATTAACTGGGCAAAGCTAGAAAAACAACCAGGAGACACACCCACGCCACTCATGTCTTACCAGAAAACTGAAACCAAAAGACCACAGCAAACAAATTGCTACATAACGAAAACCAACACCAAAACACACAAAATAATAAAAGAATCCCTAAACCAATCCCCCTTGTACACTGGCGCAATAGAGGGTGTGGGGCCCAGGTATTGTCCTTCGATAGAAGACAAGGTAACCAGGTTCGCTGAACGAAACTCTCACCAAATATTTCTAGAACCAGAGGGGCTAAAAACAACAGAAATATATCCAAACGGAATATCAACAAGCCTTCCAGAGGAAACGCAAGAGGCTTTTGTGAGAACTATATTTGGGTTAGAGGAGGTAGAGATAACACAAAAGGGGTACGCTATAGAATACGACTACTTTGACCCAAGAGACCTGAAACACACCTTAGAAACACAACACATAAGGGGGTTGTATTTTGCAGGCCAAATCAACGGAACCACGGGATATGAAGAGGCAGCAGCACAGGGGGTTGTTGCAGGAATGAACGCAGCCCAAAGCTTAAAGGGCTTAGAGGGGTGGGTGCCAAAAAGGCACGAAGCCTATATGGGGGTTTTGATAGATGACCTTGTTAGCTTGGGGACCAAGGAGCCTTACAGGATGTTTACAAGCAGGGCTGAGTATAGGCTTATTTTAAGAGAAGATAACGCAGACGCAAGACTAATGCCCAAAGGAAGAGAGTTGGGGCTTGTGGGTGATGAAGACTGGGAGGACTTTAAAAAAAGAACCGAGAGAGTAACCAGAGCCACCAAGACCTTAAAAACAAAAACCATAAATCCCGGCACAAAGGAGGCGAGAAGCATAGAGGGAGCAACCGGAGAGGTAATCAAAAAACCCAAAACCGCACACGAGCTGCTAAAGAGACCCCAAATAAACTACAAAGACCTGGCTGTTGTTGAGGACGGCATAACGAAAAACGAAATAGACAAGATAGAGGCAGAAGCAAAATATGAGGGTTATATTAAAAGACAAGGAAGGGAAATAGAAAAACTACAAAAAAGCGAAAACACACCCATACCAAAAAAAACCACATTTAATAAAATTACCGGCCTCTCGAATGAAGTAAGGCAAAAACTTGAAGACGCCAAGCCAGAAAGCATAGCTAGAGCCGCAAGACTGCCGGGCGTTACCCCTGCGGCGATATCCCTCCTGTTGGTTCATCTAAAAAAGGAAGCTGCCAGATAGTGGCAGAAGAAAGCCATAAAACAACACAAAGACCAATTAAGAAAATTTGAAGAACTACTTCTTGATTGGAACAAAGCCCGCAACCTTATCTCAAGAAAAACACCCACAAG
>CEUS01108371.1_pt1 | contig 22204 bp, 21 predicted proteins | sample 427031 | NCBI WGS metagenome assembly CEUS01 (sample SAMEA2622837, study PRJEB7988) | marine metagenome | biome: marine biome (ENVO:00000447); feature: marine epipelagic mixed layer (ENVO:xxxxxxxxx); material: "saline water (ENVO:00002010), including plankton (ENVO:xxxxxxxx)" | depth 140 m | reverse complement strand
CCTCCTCATAAGCATCCTCATGAGCAAGCTGGATTGGTATTGGAAGGTGAATTCGATTTTACCATTGGAGATGAAACAAAGACACTGGGCCCTGGGGAGGCTTACATTATTCCAGGCGGAGTTGAACACAGCTTAGTAGGTTCGGATGGTTGGGCACTGGCTCTTGATATATTCAGTCCTCCTAGAGAAGAGTACAAACAATAACAAGAACCAGTTCGGCTATTTGTAAATTACATCAAGACACTTGGATTTCAACATATGTTGTCTACAAACTAACAACGACCGAAATCCACTCAATTTTCCAACTAGTTTTCTAGTCTAGGTTCCAAACCTGATGGTGGACACGTCGTCATCATAGTCTACGCCCTTAGTTGCCCAGAATATTTTGGCAATTTCATCTACAGCTTCAACTAGTTGCGCTGCTGACTCTGAATTTACGTTTTGTTTGTTTGTGCCAGCAAGTTTGTTAGCTTTCCATACTAGTTCATGTAGATTAGGATATTTTTCAAGATGTTCAGGCTTGAAATAGTCAGACCAGAGAGTATTTAGTTCATTTTTGACAAGTTGTGCATGCTCTTCTTTAACAGTCACATAACGCGCGACTGAATTCGGAGTTGAAACATCTTTTGGAGGCAATTCAACCGCTTCTAATCTAACGGCCATTTTAAGGACAGTTTGAGCAGCAATCTTTGCTGAGATTGGATCGTATATGCCGCATGGAATGTCACAGTGTGCCTCAGCAAATCGGACAGGGATACATTTTTGTAAAATAGCTAGGATGTTCATAAGGCCATACTCCTGAGTATTGTATATACTATGAACATACAATAACTATTGTACTAGCGCAAGGATACCAGTATGAATAGATCTTTAGTTACTATAAATTTCCGAGACATTGGTGAGCGATACGTCTCGACGAAATTTTGATTTGTTGCATCAGGAGGAGGTTTAACTTGGAAACCACAGGCAATTCAAATACCGCTTATATGGCATTGAAAGAATGGGCTGTGGTTGTGGGAATTATGGGTAATGGTAGGCAAATACTGACGCTCCGTAAAGGAGGTATCCACCCTTCAGATAAGAATTTCAGAGTTCTCCACAAAGAATTTCTGCTGTATCCCACATATGAACACCAGAGACAAGCATTGTTGAAGGCTGAACATAGGGATGGCTCATATGTAATTTTTGAGGATGCGGCAACGTCCAACACGATCTCGATGGTGTATTGGTGCAAAGTCACAGATTTTTACCAGATAGATCATCCAGAGACTCTAGTTAAGCTAGCACCGTATCACGCCTGGACGGACGAATATGCTGAGAAAAGGTTACATTGGAGACCTAAGCAACCATTAACTGTCGCGCTCATGAGAATATACAAGTTGCGAAAACCTGTAACGATAGAATTTTTAGATGAATTCGAAGGTTGCAAATCGTGGGTAGATTTGGGTCAACAAGTTGGATTGGGTAAAATGGATCCAGTATTGGACGACAAACAATACTACCAAACTGTAGGTGAAATTAAGGATTTAATTAATCAACACTGAAATGTCTACAATAGTCGTTATAGTAATGACAAAAAGATAAAATACCTCAGTTCTTTCGGCTCTCCTTTGGTAATAGTCTTTTCATCTCTCCCTCAATAAGCCTAAAGTCTCTTTGTGGAATCAAGTGCAATCTATCCAAAAATGCTAGCGGCCAATCTTCCGGTACCCATCTCTTTACGTATTCTAGACGAGGCCCCAAAATCAATGCGTCTATTTGAAATTTTGCATCAAGAACTATGTTGGGCTTTAGTTTGACTCGGTATTTGTGGTCATCAGGTTTGGAGAATGGATTCCACAAGGCTGTTTCGTCTGTGAAAAACTCAGATGTAATTGATGCAGTAGCGGTCCATTTCTTCAGGTCGGGAACATAGAATAGGACCCGGTCATCTTGTTGCATACGCTGAACTCGACGTTTTTGATGTCTGCCAAATCCCATCAAGGCAAACCCCATTTGAGTAGTGATTTGGTGATTTTCGAGAGACTCTACTACCATCCAGTAGTTTTTACCCATAAGTGATTGTCCTTTGATCAATTATTAACTGAGCAATAATATCATCAATCATTGTTGATCATTATAGTTGATCGCAATCACTGTAGCTCCCGCATGATTAGATAAACATGACGGATCAACTTGAACAGTTCAACACTGTATCTAAAAGCAGATAGTTCAGAATCTTCATCCATGTGTACTTGTACAGCGTCTTGAAATAGGGAAAATTCTGTGTAGTGGTACTTATCAGGATCATTGTAATTTTCCAAAAATCGGAGCGATTCTTCATATGGAACTAGACGATCATTCCTATCATGCATAATAAACATCTTAGTTTTAAGTAGATGAATATTTGTCGAAGGCGATATTGCTTTCAAAAACCTAGTGGTGGAAGTCGATAGATTTTCTATCAAATCATATGTTTCTGCTAAGGATACTCCACTAATCAATTGATATGTTGCGAAACCTTCGGGACCGAGTCTAATTGGCTGCATGTTCGACATATCTTCGTTTTGAATAAACATACGGTTGAGAATAGAGCGATCACGTACGTCGGACACACCCTCAATCAAATGTTGATTTAGGACACTGCGGGTAAGTTTGTCAGGTTCCCATAGTCGATATTCATCTTTTTGGAAGCTTGTACGACTACTTACTGCGCGGACAAGGTCCGTAGCATCATAATATCCTGCGAAAAAATTAAGAAATTTGATATTTGAACTTATCCTAGAATCTTGGGCAGCTACCGCCAACATTGATGCACCAGTACATATTCCACTCATACCAACTCTGTTTGAATCAACTCGATTCATAGTTTTTAAATACTCAAATGCCTTAACTAGTGAGTCTATATCGCTCTCAATGATCTTGTTTTCGGCTTGGGTCCGTAGCCAAGGAATCATTACAATCACACCTGATCTCGCAAGGGCGTTACCAAGGTCTACAATGCGCTTCTCATCCCGATCTGGGGGCACAACACCCATATAGAACAACACTGCCGGATGTTTTCCTGACCCGTGTGGCAAATATAAATCTGCTTCAGACTCTCCTACCGCAATCGGGAATTTTATTTTCTCTCTAACAGGTGTACCTGTGACAAATTCTTGTGGCTTAACGGGGGAGGATTCTAATATTTGAGGAATGAACAAAAATGTTTTAACCCACCCCTTTCCTTGAGGAGTCCACATTACTAGCGCAAATATAAGAATGAATGTACCTAACAGCCAGCGGACCGAGTGATGACGCATTTCATGTACCTAATAATTATATTTTGACACTGTGAGAAATCTGGTGGTAATCTGCAACGGATGCTAATGTAAATTAAGGACAAATGATAGTTGGTTTTGTAGTTCATAATGCCCCAATTTTATTCTTCCACTTGACTAGATCACTCATTATCGGAAAGGATAATTGACATTGCCTTACAATTCAGAACCTGTCGGAGCAATAATTTTGGCATCAGGTCAAGGGAAAAGGATGCGCGGTGAAGACAAGGTGTTTTCCCAAATTAATGGCAGTCCGTTAATATCATATGCAATTAAAGTATTTGATAACTCACCTTTTATTGACCGGATAGTTTTGGTTGTTTCTAGTCAAAATGTCAGAATTGGTAGGGACATTATGGCGAAATATGCTTCTAGTAAAAGTAGCGACGTGTGTACAGGGGGGCAACGGCGTCAAGACTCAGTGCGCTGTGGTTTACAAAAACTTATTGATGTTGAATGGGTTGTTGTACATGATGGGGCAAGACCGTTAATTGAAGCAGATATGATTGAGAAAGGACTCGATGAGGCTCGGCCTACTGGTGCTGCGATTGCCGCTGTTCCAGTGACAGATACTGTGAAGTCAGTTGATGATTCATCGGTCGTTTCGGCCACAGTTTCAAGAGATATGCTTTTCACAATACAAACTCCACAAATTTTTCGGCGTAATATTTTGGAAGATGCTCATCTCAGGATAACGACTGATGTTACTGATGATGCTGCCATGATTGAGATGTTGGGAGGGAGTGTCAGAACATTTGAAGGCTCTAGAAAGAATTTCAAAATCACCACTCCGGAAGACCTGGATGTTGTCAGAGCCATTTTGGAAATGGAAAGATAGGACATAGAGATAATGAATTTCAGATCCGGGATAGGAATTGACTGTCACCCTTTAACGGCTGGCCGAGCGTTGATCATTGGAGGTGTGGAAGTTCCGTTTTCAAAAGGACTAGATGGCCACAGCGATGGGGATGTGTTAATCCATTCGATTATAGATGCTCTTTTAGGTGCTGCAGGCATGGGAGATATAGGTGTGCATTTCCCTTCTTTTGATGTTCAGTATAAAGATATAAACAGTATAGATTTATTAGTTAAGACTTATGAGCTCATAAGTGAGAAATGGCGTGTGTGCAATGTGGATGCTACAATTATTGCTGAACGCCCATCTTTGAAAAACTATCTAAAACCGATGAAACAGATTATTGCATATTCGATTGAGATAGATAGCTCTCAAGTTAATATCAAGGCAACTACGACTGATGGACTTGGTTTTACCGGAAGAGGTGACGGTATTTCAAGCTTGTCGATTGTTATGCTGGAATCCATGAAATGAAACTTTACAACACACTGTCAAGAACGATTGAGAATTTCACTACTGATGACAATGTTGTCAAGATGTATGTTTGTGGCATAACTCCGTATTCACCTTCGCATATAGGCCATGCAATGTCGGCGGTCGTATTTGATACCTTACACAGGTATCTTCAATATGTCGGTTACAAAGTACGCCTTATCCAAAATTTCACTGACATCGATGACAAAATGATTGAAGCGGCTTTTGCAAAAGGCATTACAACTGACGAATTGGCCGACCAAAACATCAACGATTATTTTGCAGGGTTGAGTGCATTAAATGTATTAAAGGCAGAGTCATATCCGAAAGCGACAGAAGAAATACCTAGGATTATTGCGATGATCGATTTTCTTTTAGAAAGTGATCATGCCTACGTTGAGCAAGGCGATGTTTACTATAGAGTTGGTAAATTTGCTGGTTACGGGAAATTAAGTCGGAGAACCTTAGACAGTATGCAGGCTGGAGCTCGCGTGGAAGTAGATCCCAAAAAACAAGATGAAATGGATTTTGCTTTATGGAAATCTGAAAAACCAGGAGAGCCTTCTTGGGATAGTCCTTGGGGCAGTGGAAGGCCTGGGTGGCATATAGAATGTAGCGCCATGTCTATATCAAATTTAGGGGATACTATAGATATACATGGTGGTGGACCAGAGCTAATTTTCCCTCATCATGAGAATGAGATAGCTCAGTCAGAAGCATATACCGGGAAATCACCTTTCGTCAGGTTTTGGGTACATCACGGATTGGTTCAAATGGGTAATGACAAGATGAGTAAATCCTTAGGAAACGTTCTTTCGATTCACGATGCGTTAAATAAATATACAGCGGATGGATTAAGGTTATTTTTTCTTGCCACCCACTACCGTAGCAAACTGGTATATTCTGAACAGAACGTGCTTGCTCAGGACCGCGCCGTCGATCGAATGCGCAATGCTCTTAGAGCAACTCATTCAAAGCTAAACTATTCGGTAGATGTCTCCCAGTATAAACAAAACTTTATTGAAGCAATGGATGACGATATTAATACTCCGAAAGCATTGGCTGTCCTGTTTGATTTAGTTAGAGACATTAATCGGGTCAGTGATTTGGGTCAAACAGCAGCAGATGCGCAAGGTTTACTTAAAGAACTAGCATCTGTCTTAGGATTGAGATTAGAGGGTTCTGATAATTCCACGACAGAAGAGATTAGTCCATTCGTAGATTTGCTTGTGGACTTACGTAACCGCCTCAGAATCAATAAGCAATTTGACATGGCCGATGACATTAGAGACAAATTAGTGGATTTTGGAATCCTTATAGAAGATACTCAGGGCGGAACTGAATGGAGGAGGAAAACCGATTAAGATTTATAGATCAGAAGAATCTTACGCTAATAATCGATATACCCACAAATACCACCACCAAAAAAATTGTGAACCTAAATAGTGTTAAGTCTAATCCTCTTCGAGTACGAAACGAACTTTCTGCGGAACCAAAAAGCCCTCCTCCTTGACCACGAACTTGAACCAATATTGTGACGATCAGTAAAACTGATATCACCAGTTGTAATATATTTAATAATGTATTGCTCATTTTAAGTTAATATTATAAAGATTGACCCACATGTACTGTAAAGCTTCTTAATTTACACTTCTATCGTACATGGATATTATCGCTTCGGCTAGTCTTTTAGCATCATGCCTTAATGGATAGTTTGGATCCACCAAGGGTGATCTTTCCAAAACAGCATTGACCAAAGGTCTATCATCGTTGATTACTGTTTGGTTAGGTGATTTCGTTTGATCTGAATTAACATCGCTGTTGGCTATCACAAAATCAATCAGAGTATCTGATGTGTGTAGTTGTATGGCTTCCAAGTGGTCTGCCACGCTATATCCGGTGGTCTCACCCTGTTGTGTAGCAACATTGCAAACATAGACTTTTTTGGCAGTGGTCTTGCCCAACGCTTCTGAAATTCCAGGAACGCAAAGGTTTGGCAAAATGCTTGTGTAAAGACTGCCTGGACCGATAACGATCATCTGGGCTTCGAGAATTGCATCTGCTGAAGGCCCGAATACTTCTACGGTAGAAGGATGTATAGTTAGACGTTCAATTTGCCCTCCATATTCAGTGATTTTTGATTCACCATGAATAGTATTCCCGTCACTCAATTGGGCAGATAATTTCACATTATCCACTGTTGAAGGCAAAATCTGGCCGTGGACTGCAAGAACTCTACTTGATTCAATGAGTGCCTGGTCGAAACTTTTGGTGATGTTTGACATGGCAACAATGAACAAGTTACCAAAACTATGCCCTTTCAGTCCGTCTCCTTCGCTAAAACGGTATTGGAATAGCTCAGGCAACAACGATTCACTATTGGACATAGCAACGATACAGTTCCTAAAATCCCCAGGTGGCAGTACCCCCAATTCGCGCCGTAATCTTCCTGAACTACCTCCGTCATCAGCTACAGTGATTATTGCTGTTAGGTTTTCAGTGTATGCTTTCAGTCCACTCAGCAACACTGATAGTCCGGTGCCTCCTCCAATAGCCACGATCTTAGGACCGCGTCCGCGTGATCTTCGAGCATAGATAGTCTCGGCCAAGCTATCAATGTTACCGTGTGAGAGTACTATAGGACCAATAGAGTTGTAGAGTTTCACGACGGAAAGCGATATCAGCCCAATAGAGCATATAACTAGCACGATACCCTCTAAGTGGGACGGAAGAAATTCAGGGAAACGAACATCAAAAATTTTTCTAAGTAAAAATGCCACTCCAATAGACCAAATTGCCACTCCAGCACCACCGATGAGTAGCCACCTCTTTATTCCAATACCTGGATAAAGCAATTTTATCAATCCCCGCCACCTAGGGTTACTCTCCGGGCTAGCTTTGTTACTCTTCATGGTGATTTCTTCGGGTCAAGTTTCGCCTTTAATAATTTGGTTACCATTTGCGGGTTAGCCTTGCCGGAAGTGATTTTCATAACTTGTCCCATGAGGAATTGCATCGCACTATCTTTACCGCTTATGTAATCTTCCACTGGTTGCGGATTATTACTGATAGCAGTATCTACGAATGCTTCTATTGAGGTTGTATCGCTAATTTGGGTCACCCCGGACTCTTGGATGATTGATTCAGGATCCCTGCCTGTCTTAAACATTTTCTCAAAAACTTCTTTTGCCATGTTCGAGTTGAGTATGCCGGCTCGTACCATATCGATTAATTTGACTAAGTCAGCAGGCTTGATCAACAATTTTTGGATATCGCTTCCGTTAGCGTTCATCAGTCTCGTCATTTCACCTAGAATCCAGTTAACAGCTGATTTTGCCAATGTAGGTTTTTCTATGGCAATTTTGGTCCCAGATTCCATCACTTTCTCAAAAAAACTTGTTACAGATTTATCCTGCGTCAACTGTTCTGAATCGTAATCAGAAATCTGGTATTGTTCAATTAATCGTGCTTTTAGGGCTTCAGGCAACTCAGGCAAGCTGCTTCTAATTTGCTCTATCCAAGAAATGTCCAAGTGTATGGGTGGTATATCGGGATCAGGAAAATAACGGTAATCCGAAGCATATTCTTTTGATCTTTGGGAGACTGTTACCCCTGAATCTTCGACCCAGCCTCTTGTCTCCTGTACTATACGAAGTCCGTCTTTGGCTGCTTGTGTTTGACGCTGTGTTTCGTGATGAAGAGCCTGATATACTGACCGAAAGCTATTCATATTCTTTATCTCGACTTTAGACCCTAGTTCATCGGACCCCTTAGTACGTACGCTAATATTTGCGTCACAACGAAAACTTCCTTCTTCCATGTTAGCTGTACTGACACCAGTATATTGAAGAATTGAATGGAGTTTGGTCAGATAACTTCTAGCTTCTTCTGGGCTTCTCATATCTGGTTCGCTAACTATTTCCATGAGTGGAACGCCTGAACGGTTGATGTCCAGTAAGCTATATTTCTCCCCATGATCTTCGGATCGATGCAGTAATTTCGCGACATCTTCTTCAAGATGTACCCGTGTTATCCCGACGGTCTTTTGTTCCTCTCCTATGCCTATGGATAGTTGTCCCAAGCTTGCTATTGGCCTGTCAAATTGAGATATTTGATATCCTTTCATCAGATCTGGATACGGATAATTTTTCCGATCAAATTTGGTCAATTCTCCAATATTACAGTTCAAAGCAAGACCGGTAAGTATGGTTAACCTGACGGCTTCTCTGTTTATTACGGGCAATGATCCTGGCATGCCCATACAGACCGGACATACCAGAGTGTTCGGTTCCATTTCTTGGTATGAAGCAGCACAAGAACAAAACATCTTACTGTTTGTCCTGAGCTGTGAATGTACTTCAAGTCCTATGACTACTTCGTAGTCCAATAGCTATCACTATCTTTTCTGCTCGTCTGAAAATCAATGTTATAGAGCATCTAGAGTATATGGGACGGAAATAACAATGGCAAACTCGCTATTTTATGGATATAGGGTTGCTGATGTTTATTGTTTATATATGCTTGGCTCAAAACCAAAACCGCAAACTTACCTGCATTGGTTGGAATTTCGAGGATCCAAATGGATTTGTTGGGCTTAAGTGCATACTCAATTTGTATTAATGTTGTATTATCGGTGATGGAATCTAAGATTTTCAGCGATTCTTGAAACTTCAAATCAATATCAGGCCCATTTGATCGTAGAGCAATCTTGTGATAATCCCAGCGGGAACTGGTCGGGTCTAAAAATTAGGAGATCGATTGTCAGCTTACTACCCGGTATTTGTAGATGTGAAGAAACGTCGATGCATAGTAATTGGGGGCGGAACTCAAGGTGCAGAAAAAGTTCACAAACTTCTAGATTGTGACGCGAACGTCACTGTTATAAGTCCAGAAGTAGAAGAAGAAATCAAGGAAATAGCCCGCCTTGAAAAAATTTCTTGGTACAGACGAAAGTACAAAAGCGGTGATTTGGAAGGAGCTTTACTAGTCGTAGTAGCGGACACAACAGATGAGACAATTAATCAACAAGTTGCTTTGGAAGCGCAAGAAAGAGATATTCTTTTGAATGTTATGGATGTCACTCATCTCTGTACATTTATAGCCCCGTCTATTGTAGATAGGGGTGCGGTTTCCGTTGCTATCTCTACTGGAGGAGCAAGTCCGGCTCTAGCACGCAAATTTAGGCAGGAGCTAGAAAAAAGTAACTTAATTGAGTACGCTGACCTTGCCCCGCTACTTTCTGAGGTAAGAATGGAATTGAAAAAAATTGGCAAAAGCGTTGATGGAGAGCGTTGGCAGTCTTGTTTGGATGAGGATCTTCTTCGAATGGTTCAATCAGGTGCATTAAAAGAAGCCAAAGAGATCCTTATGAACGGTTTACTGGATAATAATTAAAAACACATAGATTGGGCTGATCGGAGCTGAGTCTTTCTATTTAAATTAGAGAGTTACTGGTTGTCAGTATTTTGAAAAATATTCAATCAATAAAAATAGGCTCGAGAGCAAGTCCATTAGCTCTTGTCCAGACTCGTGATGTTTTGAAAGCTTTACAACTAATCGAGCCCAATATTTCATTTGAGTTAGTTCCTATAACAACTAAAGGAGATCGTGAACAGAACAAGTCATTGTCAGAAATTGGGCGAGGAGCGTTTGCGAGTGATATAGAGCGGTCTATTCAATCTGGAGAAATAGATGCGGCAGTACACAGTGCAAAAGACCTTTCTTCTGCTCTACCGAAGAGACTTGAAATAGCTGCTTATGCAGCTAGGATTGATTCCAGAGATGTAATTGTAAACCGATGGGATCTGGAATTGACCAAACTACCTACAGGTGCCAAGATCGGCTCAGGTAGCCCACGGCGGATCGCACAAATTAAAGCTGTTAGACCAGACATTCAGTTTGTTCCTATACGTGGCAATATTGGAACTCGTCTAAATATGATTGATGGCCAGAATTACGACGGCGTCTTACTAGCCGCTGCGGGCCTTATTCGACTGGGTTCCGAAGAGTTGATAACAGAATATTTGATGCCAAGTGTGTGTACACCTGATCCTGGTCAAGGAGCTTTGGCTGTTCAGACAAGAACTGACTCTCATCAAATAATAAAATTGTTAAAAAAATTTAATCACAACCCGACTTACCAAGCGGTTAGTATTGAGAGGGCAGTGGTTCGATTGCTAGGAGGAGATTGTAATTCACCAATAGGTATTAACGCAGAAATTTCAAATGGAAAATCGATAGTGACAGCCATGATATCAGAAATAGACGGTAGCGATATAATCAGGATACTAGAATCATATCCTTCTACAGATCCTGAGATTGTGGCATTGAGAGTAAAAGAATCTCTGGAAATTGCCGGCGCAGTAAGATTATCAACTTGGGCTGGTGAAAAATGAAACCAGGCTTCGTATCTATTGTAGGTGCTGGTCCTGGTGATCCAAATTTAATTACTCTAGCGGCTACTAACCGATTGGGGATGGCTGATGTAATTTTGTTTGACAGGCTTGTCAATGAGAAAATATTAGATTTTTCAAAACCAAATGCTGAGCTTTTGAACGTAGGGAAAATCCCCAATGAAAATCAAAATGACCAAAATTATATCAATGACTTAATGTTGAAAAATGCCCTTATGGGCAAATTTGTGCTTAGGCTTAAAGGAGGGGATCCATTCGTGTTTGGGAGAGGTGGGGAGGAGGCAGAATTCCTCAGAGCAAATTGCATTCCCTTTGAAATAGTGCCGGGGATAACTTCTGCCGTTGCTGTGCCGGCGTATTCTGGGATTCCCATCACCTATAGAGGGATAGCATCTGTGGTTACAGTTGTAACTGGAAACGAAGATCCGTTGAAAATTAGCACAGATGTGAAGTGGGATTTGCTAGCTCAACAGAATGGAACCATTGTGGTGATGATGGGCTTGCAAAATATATCCAGAATTGTTGAGGTTTTAATTAAAAATGGGCGGTCACCAAATACTCCAATAGCAATTACGGAAAATGGAACCTTGCCTAACCAGAGGACTGTTGTTGGAACACTGGCAGATATTGTCAGTATAGTTTCACGGGAGACCATACATGCGCCAGTAATCATTGTTGTTGGAGATGTCGTAAATTTTATTGAGAATATAAGATGGTTCGATCGCAAGATTCTATCGGGTAGAAAAATTCTGATTACTCGAGCCAGTAACCAGGCCAGCCGGTTATCTGAACTTCTGAACCAACTCGGGGCTAATACGGTTGAATTGCCTACTATAGAAGTTAGACATGTGGAGAATGATTCATATCTGGACAAAGCGCTTTATGATTTGAAGAAGTATCAATGGATAATATTTGCGAGTGTTAATGCTGTGGAATCAGTATTCGGTAGGTTGTACGAGATGGGTCAGGATGCTCGATGTCTGGCAAATAGCAAAGTAGTGGCTATTGGTCAAGGGACCTCGGAAATTTTAAGAACCAAAGGAATCGTTGCTGATGTCGTACCCAGGGAATTTCATTCACAAGGCTTGATTGACGCATTGAAAGATCAGGGAATAGATTCATCAAGAATCTTGCTTCCACAAGGGGATATATCCCCGGATAATTTAATTCAGGCATTTAACAAATTGGGTGCCGTGGTCGAGCGAGTAGTGGCGTACAACACAGTAACACCAAGTTTAACGTCCGCATATGTTAAAAATATATTCAATAAAGGGATAGATGTTGCAACTTTCACCAGTTCTTCCACCGTCAGAAACCTAATCCTCTCAATCAATAAAGACATCAGTGTTTTGTCTGGCGTGACGATCGCTTGCATAGGCCCTGTGACTGCTTCAACTGCCAAAGAATTTGGACTGGATGTGGAAATTGTTGCAAAAGAACATACTATTTCAGGGCTGGTCAGAGCTATTGAGGAGTATTACAGCTAAATGAATAAATTTCCAGAGGCAAGATTGCGTAGACTTAGGAAAACCCCAGCTTTGCGTAACATGATCCGGGAAACAAAATTGGAGATAACGGACTTTGTTTATCCAATATTCGTAGCCCAAGGTGACCAGGTTTATGATCCGATTGCACCAATGCCAGGAATTTTCCAACTATCTTTGGATAAATTGAGACAGGAAATCTTGGAGATATCTGCGCTAGGAATACCTGCGGTTTTACTGTTCGGATTGCCTGGGAAAAAGGATGATGAAGGAAGTGAAGCTTATAAACAAGATGGAATTGTGCAACAAGCTATCAAAGTGGTCAAAGATACTGCCAGTGAATTAATTGTGATAACTGATGTGTGCCTATGTGAATATACTGATCACGGCCATTGCGGTATAGTGTCAGGATTTAATGTAGATAACGATAAAACACTCAGCCTGCTAGCAATGACCGCTGAATCTCATGCTGCGGCTGGAGCCGATATGGTTGCGCCTTCGGCAATGATGGATGGTCAAGTTTCTGCGATAAGGAATTCATTAGATATCAATGGCTTCATCGATGTTCCAATAATGTCATATTCAGCCAAGTATGCTTCGGCTTTCTATGGCCCGTTTAGAGTGGCGGCCGATTCTACGCCACAATACGGTGACCGGAAAGCTTATCAAATGGATGTTTCGAATTCTAACGAGGCTATTCGAGAAATCAAGTCAGACATAGATGAAGGCGCGGACATTGTGATGGTGAAACCAGCGTTGGCATATTTGGATATGATTGCCCTTGCTAAGAGGATGTTTAATCATCCAGTAGCTGCTTACAATGTGAGTGGTGAGTATTCAATGGTTAAAGCGGCATCACAAAATGGCTGGATAGATGAAGAACGAGTAATACAAGAGATACTTATCGGTATTAAGAGAGCCGGAGCAGATATAATCATAACCTACCATGCTAAAGAAGTGGCGCGGTTGTTGGAACCTTAATTAATAAATTCTTTCTCTTTTACCAAGAGGCCAAAGTCTATAAATAGCTTTCCCAATTATTTGTTGTTCGGATATTGGTCCTTGGGTTCTGCTGTCTTTGCTAATTATTCTATTATCACCCATCACAAAGTAATCATTTTTACCGAGGATCCATTTTCTAGAGTCATCACTGAATACTGTTACAGGGCGTCCTTTGAGATATGTTTCTGTAATTAAGTGGTTGTTAACTACAATTGCCCCTTTATCTATTAGAATTTCATCTCCTGGCATTCCTATGATTCGCTTGATTTGGTGAGCTTTTTCAACGCTATGAGGTTTTATAACAATTACATCTCCTCTTTTAATTGATCGTGGTTTAAGTTTGATCAATATGAGGTCACCTGGTGAGATGGTAGGTAGCATGCTTGTGTTGCCTATACGGTATGCCAAAAAGAGAAAAGAAATAAAGATTTTCCTCATGAAGTGTTTAAGGGCAGTCAAATCAAGTTACTCAGGAAGTCACGTATAGATAACAGAGTTATAATTTACAAGTTGATCAAAATCATAATGGCTTACAATTGTGGTAAATAAAATATTGATTGTCATAAAATATCATTACAACGGTATTTTTCTTTAGCAATCTCAGTTTCTTCGATCAAGAATTGCAAAAACGCGTTTTGGGTAGGATTCAATCTAAGATCATTCCTGTAAAAGACTGTTAACGGTCTCGTACACTTCCAATCCACTACATCCAAAACCTTGATCAGGCCAGAGGCAAGTTCAGGAACAATCCCAAGCTCGGATATCATGCCGATTCCCAAACCAGATTCCACTGCTCTTTTGACTGCCTCATTACTACCGAGTTCCATGGATACTTTAACCGGAAAACCATGCTTGGCAAGTGACTTTTCAGCGATATCACGTGTAGCTGAACCAGATTCCCGGAGTACAAAATCGTGATTTATCAAATTCTGCATGTACAAACCTGTTTTTGTGGACAAGGGATGGTTTGGCGATGCAATCAGTACTATATTGTCAGATATATATTCAAAAGATTCTATATTTTCACTTCTGATATGAGCACCTGCGAATCCCAAATGGATCTCTTTTTGCTGTATTCTCTCAATAATAGTTTGTGTGTTGGTTATCTCAACCGAGATTTCTATCATCGGGAAGTTATTTCGAAACTTTCCAATGATAGATGGTAGTAAATATTCACCTGGAGTTGTGGACGATCCTATTGACAATCTACCAAATTTTAATCCTGCCATATCCGTCATAGTCTGGCTCATGTCTTCAGCGAGTTCAAAGATACGTTTTGTGTAGTTGTAGACCATCTTTCCTTCTTCAGTCAATGTAATGCCTGATGAATTACGGTTGATCAATATGGTGTGCAAGTCCGATTCTAGTTTCCGTATCTGTATAGATACTGCTGGTTGACTAATTGACAGTGCATGCGCAGCTTTAGAAAAACTAGCTAGCTTGGCTACTGTGTCAAAAATCTTTAATTGATGAAAATTTGTGTCCAATTTAGCTTCTTTCATAAAACGATAATTAAACCTAGTATGGACAAGGTGAAGTATATGTATTGAAGATCACATATTCTGTAGGACGAAGGAAAAAAATTAAGAGAAAGCCTCTGGTCCACAAGAATTGCAGGCTGAAGTATAACATCCGATAATCTAGGAGTCTTGATTACCCGATGTTACATTACTGGTAAGATGTATGAACTCATAAATAATATTAATAACGAGTAACGCATGTTATTTCTATGGCAGGCACTACAATCTTCCCTATTGAACCGTCGTATTTATAGTACTGTTGGAGATACTCCGGAAGCGATGTTTCGCTCGCTTGCTGTTGTTATGGTCGCGGGTATTTCATTTGGATTGGGAGTTCGCGCAGCTCCAATACCCAATAGCGAGGTAAGCCCTGAATTTCAAATGATGCTGGCACTGAGTACGATGCTCATCGGCTGGATGGTATGGACCGTAGTTGTATATATTTTAGGTAGTTTCCTGCTTGGGGGTAAAGCTAGTCACAGAGATTTGATGAGACATTTGGGTTTGGTTTATGGTCCGGGTGCGCTTTTAATTTTTTATGGATTACCAGCAGTTGGCGCATTGTTGACCTGGATAGTCAATATTTGGATATTGGCCGGGGGTGTTGTGGCCGTTAGCGAGGCACAAGGGCAAGGACTAATGAGAACCATTTCACCGACTGTTATAGGCTGGATTCTTGGCCATATAATACTTCAAGCTTTTGTTTTTGGTCCCAATTCCGCTTGAACATAAAATGCAGGATTTTATTCATCTATATAACCTTTAACTATTTCCCAGCGGTCACCTAGTAATTTCTTGATGTTTGAAGTTGTAATTCTTTCAACGTCACTGACCGAGAGGCCTTGAATATCTGCCAGTTTCTGAGCTATAGATTCAAGGTGTCTGGGCTCTGTCCAGTTGTCACGGTTGTTTTTGAATGGCTGCGGTGCCGAGTCAGTTTCCAACACGATTGTTTCAAGAGGTAGATCATGTGCCAATTTCTGTAGTTCTGGAATTCGTAGCAGTGGTCTTGCAAGCGAGATATGAAACCCTAAGTCAATGACTTCGTTCGCAATCCTTTTATCAGCTTGAAAATAATGCATAATTCCTCCAACTTCATAAGCTCGTTCTTCACGTAGCACCCTAAGGACTTCACTGTGAGATTCTCTACTGTGAAATACAATAGGTAGCCCAACTTCGCGTGCTATACCAATCTGTTTTCGGAAGGCGCTGAACTGGAACGCCCGGTCTGGAGCTCCTTCCATAAAATCTAATCCTATCTCGCTTAGTACTAGGATTTTTGGTGAAGAAGCAGCGAGATTTGTGAGCTGGTCCATGGCTGAATCGTCAGGCTCTTTCTCCAGGTCCATTGGGTGGAGTCCAATGCCCGCAAATATTGTTGGAAATGCGTTGGACAATTCCACTGACCGAAGCGAAGAAGACATCGTTGTACCTGCTGTAATTATTAGTCCTACATTTGAATCGTGGGCTCGATTTAACAAGCCTGAAATTTCGCTGTCGTCAAAAGACTCTATATGTGTGTGGCAATCAACGAGCAAATCATTCCTTAAAATTGGATATTTGTTTGGTTACATATTACTGGCGGGAGCTCAGGGGATTCACTATCATTAGGTTCGGCTGTTGAATTATACAATAATGAGTAGTAAGTCATGGAAATTAGGGTATCGAGTCAAATAATAGCAATTCTAACAGCGGGCGTTCAGTTATGAATAAACCAGAGAAAAAAATTTTAGGTCCTTGTAAAGCTCAATCGTGCTTCGTATTGTTTCTAACTGTTATTGTCATATTGGGGATAGGCTGTTCCAGACCAAGACAGTCAATGATAGACTCGGTACCTGAAAAAACAATCCAAAATCCCATTTTCCAGAATGATCTCCCGCAAGTCCAACCTACAAGTTCAAGGCTTCAAAGTAGTGCTGAACTAGAAAAAGAAAAGATTGTTATTCACAGAGAATATGGGACTCCTAGCCCAACTGCATTGGACTCCAATGTTTCTTCAAATCAAAATCCCACTAGAGTCCCCAATCAAATAGCACTTTCCCCGGTGGTTGAAATATCCCAATCCCCAAATGTAGACAACATGAGTAGAGGTGGATTGTTAAATTTATCTTCTAGGTCAAACATTGCTCACATGGACGTACACGATGAAGCTTCACCTGTCTTGTCTACATGGGGGCCTGGAATTGTTTATAGCAGGTTAATGAGATATAGCACAGGACCAGATGTGCACTTGCCAAGCATGGAAGTGGAGTGCGATCTTTGTCAGAGTTGGGATATGGAAGGGAACAATGTTTTTGTATTCAAGCTTAGAGAGAATTCGCAGTGGCAAAATATAGATCCGGTAAATGGCAGGGAAGCTAATTCCGAAGATGTCATCTTCAGTTATTCTAGGCAGGCACAATCTGATCGCCCCAATGCTCCACTGCTCGGTGGGATAGCATCAATACAAGCTATCGGCGATGATGGTATAAATATTTCCTTATCCGCTCCAGATTCAGATTTTCTACTGTCTGTTGCTCACGGGCATTCTAAAATAGTTGCGCCTGAATCTGTTGCAAAGAATGGTGACTTGCGTGATGGACCGACTATAGGCACTGGTCCATGGGTATTGGTTGAAACCAGCCAGGATGTGATGCATTCGTTCGAAGCAAATTCTTCTTATTTTGAACCGGAGGTTCCTTTGGTCGATGGACTGGATATTCATATAATTTCTGACCAAGATACTAGGAATGCTGCCTTTAGGGTCGGATCGTTAGATATAGAGCAAATGGATGAAGCACAGTGGGTTTCGTACTATGAAGACAATCCTTCATCTAAATTTTTAGCTATACCTGACACTACTATGGGTCTTGAAATCAGTCTTAATGCAAGAATTGGCCCTTTTACTGATGTGAGAGTTCGTAGAGCAGTGTTCCAATCAATTGACCCATGGAGTGCGATCGATTCTATTTGGCATGGTCGGGCTTACCTCTCACCGGGGTTCCCTATTGCTTCTTCAGATTGGTTGGTTCCGGAAAAAGATTTGAGGAAATATTTTGATAACCCTGACAGAGCACGGGAACTTTTGGATGAAATAGGAGTAAGCCAAATTAGCCCGATCGAGATAACTGTTGGTGATTTTGGGAAACTTTTTCATACGCATGCCCTTAGAATATTGGATGAGTTAAAGAATGTGGGATTGACTGCTGATATTAATCTGGTAAACAAAAGGACTTATGCTAATGATGCCTGGGCTGACGGTAACTATCAAATACTTGTTGGTCCTCCAGCTTATTCCGCCACTCCTAACGGTTACTTGTTCCCTGTTTTGCACAGTTCAGGCAGTTTAAATACCAGCGGGATTCACGATCAAGATTTGGATGATTTAATAGAAAAGCAGTCACGAGAACTAGATACAAATGCAAGAACTCAATTAATTAAACTGATACAGTATAAATTGCTGGAGGACGCTTATAGATTTATGCCAGCTGCGAAACTTTCTATATGGACCTGGAGTTCACGAGTTATGAACTTTCATCCTAACTTTGCGGGTTTTGAGTATTCTCACTGGAATAGAGTTTGGCTCAAAGATTAATTATTGTCACTTGGAGGCTTCAATCGAGAACTGGCCTTCCGAAACATATTTAGCAGTAATAATCCCAAAGATACTGTAGTTACACTGATTACTACAGGGGTAAGCCAATTATTGGTATCCAGTGATTTTCTGTCAAAATGTGGATTGTTAAACTCTGGCCCAATACTAACAATAGGTAACTCACCGAGATTTAAATGATGCTGGATATGTTTAATATCATAAGAAGGTGCATCGGTTAACTGGTTCCCGTAATATATTCTGTAATTGTTTTCGGGGTTTGCGCTGAAAAGAAATTTTCTTTCATAGCTCAACACGTCAGCCCCTTTTATGTTTAATGCTAGGTTATCGCGATTATCAATAATTAATCTAATATATCGTGATGTTTGCACTTTGTACGAAATCCCCAAACGGTGGGCGGTAAAATTGGGCACGCTGATGGAGTAGATTATCGAGGCGTCTTGTATAGTAGTCCAAGACTCCGAGTCTTCACTTGCTTGAACTTTTACTTTTCTAGAAAAATTGTTATCAGAGACTTCAAGAACTACTTGGTGTGAGGGTAATCCGTTGGAACCAATATCGATTTCTACAGCCGTTGTTTTGCCGTTATCATTTTGACTGGACAAAAATTTAAAAATGTCATTGGATTTTTTCTGCGGAGAAGTACTTGTTACAAATAGTACTTGTCCTCCTGTAATTTGCAGAGGCCCATCATCCTCGTCAGATACTCGAACCCTGACGTAACGAGATGTTGTAGGTGGGTAATCAATGCCATTCTGGTGATCAGCGTGACCCAAATCATCAAATTGGATACTGTACAGTTTTTGTTCAGAAACTCTACTCCAGTTCTTATGGTCATTACTCGTTTCAACTACACTTAACCGATTGAAATCTAGTATTGGAGTATCAATTTCAATCCGATTATGTAAGATCTCTTGACTTCCTAAGTCGGCCGTTAAAGAAGTGTATTTACCACCCACGTCTCTATTGTGTTCAAAATCCGCGTGAAGAAGTCTTTCCTGATATTCTCCAACACCTACATTTAGAATGTATGGTATTTCAAGCCCATTGTTGTCTATTATCCGGACATCCTTCAATTTCTCTGAGCTATTTGAAAAAATATCAACATCAGGATGGATTGATATCAGATTGGAGGAATTAAAGGTTTCAGGTACAATTATTTCTTTGTAATATTCCCATTCGTCCAATGAAAAATATGCAAAAATTGTCTGGCTGGCTAGCAATAGTGATCCGGCTGTCCCGAAAATAAAATACTTGATAGGCAATTTAAAGAAGAGAGTCAAAAAAGGAATTCCTTGATGGCTGACCGGTGTTTTTGATAGAAAAATCCCCCCACCAACATAATTAGCCCCAAAGACATATAGGCGACTACACGATATCCTTGGTCCAATTCAAAAGTGTCCACAAGAAATAGCTTAACTATAGGTACAACTAAAAGTACCAACCCGCCCAGCCTGACCATTTGCCAGTTTTTTAACATCCCAAGAGCCAGCAGGCATCCAGCGTAAATTGCCCATAATACACTGAGGGACAAACTTTTGATGTGGTTTTCACTTTGCGAGTCCAACTTAACAATATCGCTATCAACAGTTGTTATTATTTCGGCGCTCAATATCCATATGGTAAGTAGATTTGCCGTTATCAGAAATAGATGTACTAAATAAATGGAATTAGAAAAATCTTTCAACAAAATTGATGCTGAAGAAGCTAGTCTGGATACAAAAAATTCATTTGGCAAATCTACAGGATTAGTTGTTGAAGATTTGGTTGATTCTGAGATATTTCTGATGGAGATGAAAGATGCCAAATACAAAGAAATAATTCCTATAACGAATGCAAGGACACGGAGGTTTAAGATAATTCTGAAGTTTTCTAGACTATAAATAGCTGTTTCAAAAAATATCAACCGTATTACAGATATGCACATTAATATTATTGCTGAAACTCTTAATTGCCATATACTGAGCTTGTACGATGCCCAGATAAATATAACGCCTTGTATTGACCACGTAACTGCAACCCAAGAGCCACCCATTTGTACTGGAACAGCGGTTACTAGGAATATAATTGCTGTGCCGAGTAACATTAGAGAAAAATTGGATTGTTCGTTAGTTTTCAGCGCCAAGTACGCAAGTCCACCATAAAATATTGCTAACGCCAATGCTAACGTGCCAATCCACATCGAATAATATTCCTGCAGAATTAGGTAACTCATTGCGAAATATGCAGTGGCGTTGAAAACTAAGAGGGTCATGTCACTTGTCTTTGGAATCTTTTTCCAGATTAAGTGAAACACAGTGTTGCCAGTAACGAATATCAAAAATATGATGGTTAGGCTTACTTGAGCTACTATGGGGTTGAGAAAATCTTCGTTTTCTCCATACCATATTCCAAATATCAAGATAGACCCAGTCAATGCAATTAATCTGAACCAATACCAATTACGCACTGTTGATAATGCAATAACTCCGAGGTCTAAAACTACGATATACACTATTATTTCAAGGTTATGATATAAACTTGCAGATTCTACATTCTGACCAAAATTTTCTAGCAGTAAAGGAGCTGAGAAGGCTCCAACTATACCTATGATGGCTAAGGAGCGGGATTCTCTGAAAAATGCAGATATGGTGGAGGTGCAACTCACGAGCAGTAGAAGTGCTAACGCTGAGTAGAAACCTATCAAGTCGTAAAAAGCAAAAGAGGAGAAAATTGAGACGTATAGGATTCCAGTTCCTCCGCCGGCAATCGCTTGAGTGTAAGAGGGATACGATTTTTTCCAATATTCGCTAATTCCCAAGAATGCCAGACCGGTCACGATTCCTAATATAATACGACCCTCTTGTGTGACCCAGTTCTGATCGAATACTAATTTAAGAAAAAATCCCATCCCAATTACTACGGCCAGGACCCCTATTCTGGCTAACCAATTGCCACCAATGATCGATTCCCAGTCAAAATTTTCCCAGATGGGAGTGGTTCGTTGGTTATTTTCAAAATAAGCGGAATTAGGTTTTCGTGTCGCCTCACCTTGGAAGTCGCTTGGCTGTTTTGTTTCCCTTTTAGATATATATAATTGGAGATTATGTACTTGCTGTTTAAGCACACGAACGTCTTTTTTCAGTTCATTAAGAAGTTTATTTGTATCCGAATTTGTTTGGTCGTTGCCTTCTGGGAATTGGTCCTCGTCTTGCATCAACAACGTTCCACAAAATATACAAAAACTGGATGAATTATTATTTTCTCTGTGGCAATTATGGCAGACCATAATCCAACCTTAAGATATCCTCCGGATTTTTGAGAGTTTATTGTAGATCTTTAACGATTTGAGTTACCGTGGATGTGACTAAAGATCCTGATGTTTCTAATCTTACCACTTAATAACGGCGATTCTATGAGTTAAAGTGATCTCAACCATGTCTTGTGGATATCCTATAAGGAAAATCGGTTTAACTGTACTGGAAAATGACTATCAAGATCGGTAATTAATGAATTCCCCTCTCGTGGCCATTATTTTTATGACCATGGAAGATTTGAACTTGATGGTTTTGTATTAGTTCGTCC
>CEUS01124289.1_pt1 | contig 22240 bp, 18 predicted proteins | sample 427031 | NCBI WGS metagenome assembly CEUS01 (sample SAMEA2622837, study PRJEB7988) | marine metagenome | biome: marine biome (ENVO:00000447); feature: marine epipelagic mixed layer (ENVO:xxxxxxxxx); material: "saline water (ENVO:00002010), including plankton (ENVO:xxxxxxxx)" | depth 140 m | reverse complement strand
GTTGCCATGAATTGGTAGTGACCCAACCCAGAGTACAATCCCATCAGCAGCAGAAGAGACAATTGTCTCGCTATCCGCAGGAAAATCTGTCCCTGTATGGTAGCTATGTACAGCGCCAGGCATAAAAATTCTATGTTCCCCAAACCCAGAATTCTCGTTCATTTGCAGGGGCTTCACAAAAGTTCCTTTCCACAACTGCTTGGTATTTATTTCATCAAAAACGCTATCAAAAAATAAACCTTCCTCCGTCGAGTATTTTGAGTCCAATAAATGGCTTATCGATCTTGGAACCTCAATATTAGCGCTGTCCACATCACGTTTACTGACGGTGTAGAAGGCGTTTATCTCTTCATCGACTAACTCTATAGACATAGATTGCTCCCCTGTTCTGGAATCGATGGGTATTGGAAGAAAAAACACATGCTCACCATTCATACAGAAAGAATTCACTTGAATTCCATTCACTGTAGAACTCATAGGACCCCTCAATCCTCTCAACCTTACAAGCCCTACTGATCCTTGAATCAATTTGTTCGGCATGATTATTTGCGGTAACCGACCCGAGTCCCCACTCGGATGATGAGCCTCAATCGCATAAGAAGGAAACATGCCGGCATCTTTAGCCAAAGACCCTATCTCTAAGACTTCCACTGGAACATCGAATTCACCAGATTTATCTGTATTTTGCCCAAATTGGCCAATACGAATCACTGCCCGCTGAGCACGCAAAGTTTTTGTTCCCTCTATCTCGCCATAAGCAACAGGTAACCCATATAAGTCCAACCATGATTTTGATTCACCAAACATGCTCTCCAGGATCATATTGCCCTTTATGATGTCAAGATGAGCAGATTTGATCTCTTCAAATTCAACATAGCTGTTTGGATCTAACTTAGACCCATAATCAATGATCTTGTGGTCTGGTATCCGCCATTGAGACAACAAATAATCATCGTGTCCAAGCCTACTCAACTCGTCGAGAGTGTTAACAAAGCTAACATCTTTTTTTTGAGGATCCCACCGCAAAACCGCATATTGAAATCCTTGCATCAAAAACCCTTTGTAGCGGAACGGTTGAGTGATGGGATATCCAAGAATTGGAACTCCCCCACGACGATTAAACCCTGTCCACATATCGGCCGAATCATTATCCACAACAGAAAACCCCAATCCGGTACCATCACCACCTTGAGAGTAAAACCATCCTCCTAAAACCGGATAGTCCGGGGAAATTGAACAAAGTGTTGGCGGATTATCTGCATACGCAGTATCAACATAAAACGCACATAGCGTAAGTACCAGACAAGAGACCATAAGTATGCGATTTTTGACCCTATTTAAACGATCCACTTGAGATACATAGTCCTAAATAGTCTTAATTGGTACTTTGGCACTGAAAAACATGTGAGTGCTCAGCCTAGTTTCCAGTAGTCAATATTACAGAGTCGCCCACTGAAACTTTTGTCCCGGCAATAGGAGATTGCGATTTCACTACTACAGGCAGGACAGGATCCGACGCTGGTGATTTAATACGACTTAATACTAACTCTGCATTTGTTAATGCAATTAACGCTTCATTCAATCCAATCCCAACTAAATTTGGCATCAATACAATCGCTGGTTCAAAAATACCGGCCGTGACCAATGAGTCCAATTCAACAACCGAACCAGACCCAGGATCCTGAGAAATCACTTGCCCTATATCTATACCGGGAACACCATCATGAACAGTGTCAGCAACAAATTTTAGCCCCAATTCCGTAATCATCTTTTTTGCAGATTCTTCACTTATCCCAATTATCCTCGGAATAGAAATCAGCTCTGAGCCCTTGCTTGCCTCCAATATAACCTGCTCTCCACGCGCTCTTACTTGACCTGCAATTGGATCTTGAGTTATCACAATCCCAGCAGCAATATCTGGATGAAAAGACCTGGTCTCTACAACAATAAATCCAAGATCTGAAAGAATTTCACGAGCCTCAATAACAGAGCGGCCCACAACTGAAACTAGGAAAGCACTCGCTTCTCCACTGCTAACAACAATTTTCAAAGAAACATCCTGATTTATGTATGATCCCGCAGGCGGATCTTGTGCTATAACCGTCCCGGGCACAACCTTTGAGTCAAAAGCATCATCTACGGCTAGGCGGACTCCTAGTTGCCCAGCCAGAACTTGAGCCTCAGTGAGTTGACGATTAAGTAGATTTGGTACCGTGATGGTGTTTTCAGTCTTCTCAAACCCAGACGTACTTTTCTCAGGAGCAGTCAGCGCTACCTGCATCTCATCAATAAGTCCAACAATAGGTGTGAGTGGGTTATCAATCCTGGGTAGAATTAGTAAAAACGCCACAATCACAGTGGCGATAGTAGTGCCAATCATCCAGCCATTCAGGCGCGCCTTCGAGTCCTCAGGCACAGTTACTCGTCCAATGTTTATGCGCGCAGCTTTTGCCAAAGGAAATGTACGCTGACGGTCAACAATACGTCGCTCCGAAAATATTACATTGGATCGACTACTAGGATCCTTTTCTTCGATATCAAGCGCTAGGGCCCGCAAATCATCATATCGCTTGCCCGACAAGTTGGTCGCCCTAGATGCGACTGAATCAAGCCAATACGGCAATCCTTCAGTCATTAACTCATTACCTAGCCTGCTCAACAAAACACCAACCGCATAAACCGCGCCAACTTCCACATTGTTACGATCTAGTGTTTGTGGATTAAATCGCAATCCGTCGGCACCATCCTTCCCAACAATCAAACCCATTACGTCTGATAGCCAGCCATGTGCCAGAGCTACCTCACCTGTATCGCCCTGCAACACCTGTATAGGATCAATAGCAACGACTCTGTTGCCATCCACTAAATACTGTGCAGAAATACGGGCAACCTCGATTATTACAAAAGCCAGACGAGAACCATGCAAATCCGTTGATCTTTTACACGATTTAAATAATTCAGACCCTTTTGTCCTGTCCAAGACATAGAATTTTTTGTCTTGTTCAAAATAGCTCAAATCATACTTTTCGTTTGAACACCATCTGCCAATTGCAGCTGTAATTTGCTCTACCAATGCCACACCTAAATTGGCGGTTTCAAAAATAGCCAGCCGAGCAAATGATACGTCGTCTTCAATTACACATTTATACATGTGAATCGGACCAAGTTTGGCGTATAAATCAAGGCTACCAGGCACCACTCCCAAACGGTCAGTAGTCAAATCGTGGATTTCCATTGGCCTCAATCCCTTACACTAACCACCGACCCGTTGTCCGATGACAACAAACCCTCTTCTCTCACTCGCAACGAGACTACTTGAGAAATACCGTCATTTGCCATAGAGACACCAAATATTGCATCGGCCCCTTCCATAGTCCCTGCATTGTGCGTGATCACAATAAATTGCGTCAGCCCGACAAAATCCTCGAGAATCCTTCTGAATCTACCGGTGTTCTGGTCATCTAAAGCAGCATCGACTTCATCCAGAACACAGAAAGGACCAGGCCTGGCACTAATCATTCCAAATAGTAATGCAGCAGATACTAAGGACCTTTCCCCACCAGACAATGCAGTCATTAACTGCACACGCTTTCCTGGCAATTTTGTAGTAATGGCGATCCCTGATTCAGCCGGCACTATTGGATCATCAAGCAAAATATCGGCTTCGCCCCCATCAAACAAAAGTCGAAAATACCTACGAAACCCTTCGCGCACATCCTCAAATATCGCCATAAATTCACGTCTAACCGCATTCTCTAGGTTACTAGTCAACTCAACCAGTTCATCTATAGACAATTCCATGTCTTCAATTTGTGATTTTAGGTCCTCATATTTCAACAAATCCTCTTCATATTGTTGCGGAGCCAAAAGATTCACAGGGCCTATCTCATGTACTAGGTGCCGCAATCGAGCAATTTCAGACTCTAATTTGCCAATCGACCCCTCGTATCGTTCAGGCTGCATACCTATCGCTCCAAGCTCCTCTTGGCCTCGAGACTCAATATCTTCCATCTGCTGTCGAGAAGCTGCAATCCGATCATTTGATCGTTCAATTGCGTTACGCAATTTGCCAATTTCAACTTCCAATGACTGCTGAGCCAATAATGCCCTTTCTCGCTCTATCCTTAGCTCTGCCACTGCAGCAGAAGCGGCATCAACTGACTTCACCTTCTCCCTCTCTGTTGCCCTTAATTGATCCAATTTCACTAAACATTTTTGAACTTCTGTCTCAGCTGTTAATTTTGTAGCTGCGCTAGTTTCCGCACGACTACCCAATCTATCCAAAGCCTGATCCAGTGCTTCCAGTTGGCGCTTTAAATTGATAATACGATCGTTATAGTTTTCCAGACTTTGTCTATCCAGAAGTATCTTTGCTTGTTCATTTTCAAGAGATGAGACCGATGACTGAGCTTCAGAAAGGTCATTCTCAGCAGCATCTGCATTACCTAAAGCCCTATCAAGCAACACTTCATACTCTGTTAATTTACTTTCTGTGTCCCGTTTCTGACTTTCCAATTGTTTAACACTGACCGTCACCCTATCAATGACTTCACCCCAATACACTCGTTGCTTCTTAAGTGAATTTAGTTCTTCTTCCACCCCACGCTTGGAAGCTACAATCTTTGATTGGTTGTTCGTAGCCTGTTCCATATCTAGCAAATTGGCAGCTTTGTCCGTTTCAGCACTCTCTAAACCTCGCTGGGCCTCAACTTCAGCCTGCTCACCAATCTCAATATTCCTACAACATTCATCGATCTTTTTTTTCAGATCAGTAATTCTATGGGTAACAGTGAGCCCCGACGACAATTCATCGGCACTTACGGATATCGACCCATCAGGACTGATTACGTCACCATCCAGTGTTACCAATACATGCCCAGAAATAGACACTTTTTCGTTGCGAATTGTGAGTGCTGTAGATAGATCCTGTACAACAATAATCGATGACAATAACGGTTCCATCATATTCAAATATTCTGCATTCACCTCCATTAATGACGACAACGCCCCTATAACACCTTTTTCGCCAACAGCCACATCAGAAGGCCAAGTAATAGAGGGCAATTGTGGAAACCCAGACAACGATCGCAAACTAATCCCGGATAGTTTTTCAGACCGTACATCAGAGATGACAGTCAACAAATCGTCAGTGTTTTCGATAACTATGTCGTCCAATGCATGAAACAAGACCGCACCCACTGCCTTATCAAATTCAGCTGGAACATCCCGTATCCCGTCACGAAGCAACCCCACTATATTGGATGACTGGTTGCGTTTTCTAATTCGCTGAATGCCCTCATCGCCTCCATTTCGCGCATCCTCCAACACTTTCAATTCGTCCTTCATCGCCTCCAAAATCGCCCTGTCTCTAGTCAGTTGTGTTCTAACTTTATCGAGCCCATTTCTAGCATCCACCACTGCTCTATCAGTAGTATCGATATGTTTACGTAGCTCAGACAGTGCAGTACTGATCGAACTGAGTTCTTTATCACACGAATCTATAATTTGATGCGCCTCAATTTCGGATTCTTCTATCAGGCTGTGCTCAATCTGAGCTTCTCCCAAATCACGGACCAGCTCGTCCGACCGCAAACTAGACGACTTAACCAAGTCCTGTAGGCGAGAAACTTCCGTTGTGACACGAACGGCTTCAGCACGAGCTTCAACAACGACTTGCTTGATCCCAGACAAATCAGGTATTGCCGACAATAGTGGCTTATCTTGATCGGAATCCGCCGATTCTAATTCTCCAATAACCTGCTTCTTTTGCTCGTATTCAGCCGTAAGTAATTCCAGTTCACCACATACTCGACATCTCTCTTTATCGTTTTCATCAATACGTTCTTGCAACTCCTCCCCAGCTCTAAATTCGAACAATACTCCTTGCTCTGCAACCGCACACCTAGCCTTAGTATCCGACAATTCATCTCTTAATTGCTGAAGCTCTATGGACAATTGCTCCGAAGATGCAATCATGGAATTGACTTCATCTTCTGATGGACCTTCAACAGCATCAATTTCATTCGCTTCAAGCTTACGTAATTGCTCTTCAGATTCAGATTTACTTTCGCTAGCCAGTCTTTCTGCATTGGAAGCCAGATAGAGTCTGTGACCAAATAATTGCTTTAACATAGCTTCAAGTTCAATGCGAATATCTCCACTTTTACCAGCAACTTCAGCCTGGATCCTTAATTGCTCCAATCGTGGCTCAATCTCTGAACATAAATCACGAATCCTATCTAGGTTTCTATTAGTTTGCTCTAGCCTACGACGTGCCTCATCACGCCGGGCGTAATATCGCGAAACTCCTGCACTTTCCTCGAGTAATTCTCTTAATCCGTCAGGCTTCAATGTAAGGGCAGCATCTATTTGCCCTTGGTTAATAACTGAATTACCACCTACCCCCAATCCAACGCTACGCAACAAATCCTGAATGTCCTTGAGCCTGACACGGGCACCATTTAGTAAATATTCATTTTCCCCAGACCTGTGCGCACGTCTCGTAATTGCAATTTCATTGAAATCGACTTTGAACCACCCATCAGCATTGTCAAAAGTTAAAGATACTTCAGCTAACCCAGATCTGCCTCGATTGCCCCCCCCACCAAAAATGACATCCTCAGTCTTCGTACCTCTAACAGCTTTCATACTTTGTTCGCCTAGCGCCCACCGCACAGCATCGGCAATATTACTTTTGCCTGATCCATTCGGACCAACCACAGCTGTCAACCCTTGCTCAAATTCCAAAACGGTGCGCCGGGGAAAACTTTTGAATCCAAAAATATCTAGACGCTTCAAATACATGGCGATCCAAATCTAACTAACATAGTCGGATCCCATAAACATATTCAATGCAATTCCTGCAGCATCTTGCTCTGCCCGTCTCACACTAGTACCTTTGCCGATGCAAATGGTCTGACCTTCAATAATTAGCTGCACACTATAGTTGGGCGCATGATCAGGGCCAATCATTTCCAGCAACTGATATTCTGCAGTGCCCCTATCTCTCGCCACTAGATATTCGTTCAACCTACTTTTATTCTGGCTAGAGTCCTTTGCCAAAGAAAAGTCATAATTATCATAGAAATCATCCATCCACGGTAGTAAAAATTTCTCAACTGTCGAATACCCTGCATCGACAAATACAGCACCTATGACAGCTTCGAAACAACTGCCAAGCACATTAGATCTAGCACGTGAAGACGCTGACAAGACCCCCCCGCCAGTAGCTATGTAATCTCCCAGCCTTAATTTCTCTGCAGGGATTGATAGATTTCTGGTATTAACCGCTGCTGCTCTGGCTAAGTGCAAATCTCCTTCGGCTCGATCAGGGTATCGACGATACAAATACACGCTCACAACTAGTCCTAATACAGAGTCCCCCAAAAACTCCAGTCTCTCATTTGCATCTGATTGATCGAGGTTAGTTTCATTAAGTAGAGAGTCGTGCGTTAGCGCACATTGTAATAACGAAATATCACGAAAAGAATGTCCTATGCCATCCTGCAAAGGTCCCAAGTTAGCCCATTGGCGGTTTTCTCTCGAATTCAACTTGGTTGCCATCCAAGAACATTGCATGCATCTTCAGAACAAATAGGCCAAGCATTGACACTATTCCTACTACTCATAGTCGCACAATTGGAAGGCCATTCTCTTATCGGACAATACGGACAACCCCTATATTAAGGACATCAGCAAACTGCTGCCACAGCCCAGTAGTCGCAAGCGTGTCTATTGCCCAGCACCTGCATACACCGGCTTGCACCAATGAGCATACGATTGGTGGTTACCTTTGACCACATCGAAGTATAGCTTTTGTAAACTACTAGTTACCGACCCCACCTCCCCATTACCAACTTTCCGATTGTCCACTTCAGAAACTGCAGAAATTTGTGCGCCGGTTCCACAAAGAAACAGTTCATCTGACACATACAACTCAGTACGATCGACGCGTCGCTCAATAGTGTCTATGCCCAATTCTGTTTTTGCCAGCTCTATAACCGTTGCACGAGTTATACCTTCCAGAATATTTTCGGATCGAGCAGGCGTAACTAGATGGCCATCTCTGACAATAAATAGATTTTCCCCACTGCCTTCACTAACATGACCATCAGTAGTAAGCATGATTCCTTCGTCGTAACCCAATTCCTCTGCTTCAGTTTTTGCCAAAGCAGAATTCAGATAAAGCCCCGTAGCTTTCGAACGTGCTGGAATCATATTGTCATCGATCCGATTCCAAGATGATATACAGCACCTAATCGGCTTGTTGACATCCAGATAATCTCCAAAGGGCACAGCAAACAAGAAAAAGTCATCCGGCAAGAATTCAATGGTTGAGTCTGTACGCCTTACCATACTCAGGCCTACGATAGCCCCACTTTTATATACAACCGGCCTCACATAAGTATCAGTACGATACTCGTTTAAACGAATTAATTCCGCGGCAAACTCAGTCAATTCATCTACCGTATAGCGCAGAGACATACGCAGCATACTTGCAGACCGATGTAGACGTTCAAAATGCTCTGGAGCTCGAAACATGTACATCTCTGAATGTTCGCTGTTCCAATAGCCACGTATACCCTCGAAGCAACCTGTCCCGTAGTTCAACGCATGAGTTTTGACGCTGACGCGCGCTTCATCAATAGGTACAAACTTACCCTCAAAGAAAGCCCATTCTTCAGCCATTTACAAACCTCTCTGTATTGGCCCTAAAACCTGTCGTCATCAGCTTGATTGGATCACCGCTGCAGAAATTAGAACTTATTGCTCAATTAGCTCAAGCTAGATCGAAATTATACATTTGGAACACCAAACCCAATAACACAGAGATCAAAACACCTTGTTTAGCGATCACACATTGGAGGGAATTGCCGCCACCAATCTTCGCAAGAGAATCAGGTCGCCACGCAAATCACATATTTCGGAAAATTGTTCAAACCCCCACTTTTCATAGAGATCCTTTGCATAGTCATTTGGACGATCCACTCCAATAATCGCACTAGTCCGGCCCACTAATTTCCCATATTCACATGCCATATCGACCAACTCTTTACCGACACCCTGTCTCCTGTATTCTTCCAAGACAAACAAAGTGTGTAAGTAACAATCGGTTTCCGCATCCGCAATATTGGGATCCATCTGGTTAAGTCGCACCCATATTTGTCCAATAATCCGAGAATCTATAACGGCAACAATAGAATATTGATCCCCATGGTCCATATCCCCAAAATACCTGTGGATCACTCTGGTTTGATTGGCACTTAGGCCAGATCCCCAGTGCTCCGCTAATTGGGACGCATCCGAAGGCACTCCCGTCCGTATGACATATGGCTGAGGGGCAAGCGTACCCATTAGCTTTAGTTCATTCCACACAATATTTAGTCCAAGAAGTTGATGCTAGAAACGTTTTACTTTCCGTATTAACCACCCGTCTAAACCTAAGCTCCTCTGGGAAAAGTACATCATTATGACAGCAAATCCCATAGCCAACACCCTATCAGAAGACTCTATTGCCACTACAGAACCCAAAATGCCACCAGACACTGAACCTAACGTAAGTGGTACCACTGCCGGCCACAACACATTTCCCAACCGCATATGCACCAATCCAGCACTAAAGGTCGTAGGTACCATGACAAGTAAAGACAATCCTTGAGAAGCAAGTTGAGGCATCCCAAGAAAAATAGCACTACCAGGAACCACAATTACACCACCTCCAATTCCCATTAAGCCTGATACGGTCCCGGAAGTTAGTCCTATCAATGGTGCGGCCATTGTTGGGTCGATTCCAAATCGATGATCTGACTCATGTGGCACATCGCCAAACAGCATCCTAACAGCAGCCAAAAATATCACCGTCGCAAAAATACGTCTTAAGCAAACTCCATCAACTTTGTTGACAATGGCGGCTGCCAAAGCAGCCGCAACAACCGCGGGCAGAGCAATTGCAAACGCTAGCCCCAAATCATAGTCCACCTTGTTGTCGTAGGAAGCCGCTGCAAAGATTGCCGTCATACATATAGCCACCGTAGAACTACCAATTGCTTTTGTGTGATCCACTTTTGCCCAAATTACCATTAATGGAATACTCACTACGCCTCCACCTACGCCAGCCAAGCCGGCTACCAATCCGCCAATAACGCCTATAAATGCAAAACGCGTCCACACTAGAAATTCATCTCCGTCCTATCCTCAGCAAGCCTATTAGCAGAACAGAACTTATACTAAATTTTAAATCCGTACCTATACGTGTATGCATCATGAAAAGTAAAAGGAACTCATCATGAACTATCCGGAATTGCTCAGCATGGGTGAGTGTATGGTTGAACTCGTAACATCTGACCCTATCAAGGATGCTACCTCTTACAGCAGGGCATACGGTGGCGACACCCTTAACGTAGCAGTTATGGCTGCACGACTTGGAAGCAAAGCAGGTTACTTAACCAACGTGGGCGACGATCCTTTCGGAGACTATCTGATAGAAGCATTTGTGAGTCAAGACATTGATGTGAGCGCCATTTCACGTGTGCCTCAACCTAATGGCTTGTATCTAATGGCTACTCTCAAGTCAGGTGAGAGAGAGGTGGTGTACTACAGGACGGACAGTGCTGCTTCAACCATCAATCCGGATAAATTGCCAAGAGAACACTTGATCAATACAAAAATCTTTCATTTCAGCAGTATTTCGCAAGCCTTGTCATCCTCGACTAGGGAATCTGCAACACTGGCTGCCTCAATGGTTCTAAAAGAAGGAGGGCAAGTTAGTTATGACCTGAATTTCCGGTCCTCATTGTGGATGAATAATGACCCTAGAGTCGTAGTTCAAGAAGCAATTGCACTTGCCAACATAGTGTTTGTTAGCTGGCCGGAAGATCAACCAGTTTTTCCAAACATGGAAATCTCAGAAATCATCGATTACCTAAAGCAACTAGGCCCCGAAATAATAGTTGTCAGAGAAGGGGAGCTAGGGTCATTGGTTCTAGCAGACAACCATGAACAACGAATACCCGCAAACGAAGTTCCTGTAGTGGATACGATTGGAGCAGGGGATGCATACACAGGAGCATTCTTACACTCACTTCTTAACGGCCTTGATCCTTTTGAGTCTGGATTAGTTGCAACCACAGCAGCTGGACTTTCTGTACAAGGCCCCGGGACTGTGATGTCGTATCCATCGCTCGACCAAGTACGTAATAACTTAGCCAAAAGCGTTGTTCTGTGACTAACTCATCTAACGGCGTTGATCGAGATGAAATTGCAGCTGAGTTTAATAACGGAAGTGGCATATATAGCTCTAAGTTAGACACTACGGATTTCAATTCGCTTGTAGTTAGCCTGTTATCAATAATCAGTTCTACCGGTCTCACAGGATTAAATCATCATCAGTCACTGGGCAAAATAACTACCATCGATGCGATGATGTCACTTCCCGGGCTATTTATCACAACGGGCAATGCCTCACTAATGAAATCGTTGTTGATCGAAGAATCGAGGCGAGTTAGAAAAGGCCAATTACCAATATCGCTTTCCCAGCGGACAGACGCCACACTAGACAAATCTTCGGAAGCAACTTTATGGCTACTCGAAGCTATAGCAACCTATATTTCATCGACAGGAGACCAATCGATACTGCAAGAAGTATTGACGCCCATGGTTTTGGCTATAGATCGTCAAATCGCTAGCAACAACAACGATATTGGCCTAGATCCCTCAGACGGGCTACTTTCTTTGAAATGCGAAGACCTGGGTTCTCGAAAGCCTATACGGCTAAATTCATTGTGGTACTCATGCCTAAGAAACCTCGAGGCCTGGCTTAAAACTGCAGGTTGGAGCGATCGAAAAGTAGCTGATTTGGCGGATTTGTCAGCCATATCATTCAGGGAGAAATTCTGGGTAGCCAGGTCTGGTTATCTAGCTAGCGAGACTAATCAGCCAAATCCTAACGAACCCGACTCGGATCAACTCTTTGCCCTAGCACTTACACGACCACTAATTCACGGTAAATTGGCTCGGTCGGTAGTATCTCATGTCCGATCATCACTACTAACTCCGTATGGACTCAGGCGTGGCAACTCAGTACTACCATGGATGTTGTCACCATTTGTCTCAGCACATCTTCATGCATATGGATCCAAAAATAGTATCGAACACGTACTAGACGCACTAATACAAATACCCAGCTGCACTAACCATCATCTGCGTAAATCCTTGCCCTTGAATACAACATCGGAATCCGGTGTGCCCAACCACCCCAACTCACTGCACCTCCCCAGCATTGCATCTATTCTGCAAGCAGACCAACTATTGTCCTACTGACTACAATTTACCTGATTCCTCTCACTCCACTCAGAACGTGTATCACATCGAGAAGAGCCTGTCTCTCATCATCGCTAAGCCTCTCCTCAGAAAATCGATAATCAGCCTTGCGCACAACTTCCGCCAAATGAAAGTCAAGTTGATCCCAATGAGTTATTTGTACATCTATCAACAACTCAATTAAATCCGGATCAACCGCAGCATCTATGGTCTTCGTTAAATGAGGTAGGCAAAGGGCAGATCCGGACTTAAACCGTTCTTGTAAAAGACTATCTTGCCAATGAGTAATTACTGTAGAAACATATCGAATTTCCGCATTGTCAATTTCAGTACATACAGGGCAAGATTTCGTTTGACTAAACACTACATTATTTTCAGAAGTCCGAAGCCATTTTCTACCAAATAATCGTATTGCACGAGGGATGAAAGATTTCCAGTTCGATGGTTCAGCATTCTGCAATTCTCGCCGGATCTTGCGCAAAATATCCGAGTAGGTAAACGCAACTGCCAACGGACTAAATTGCGTAGACATTAGTTGATGCGCGTGCACATTACAGAACCCATTAGATTCCCTGATCCGAGAACGAATGTCTACATCAGTGACGTTATCACCGCAATAGACATCAATATACCGACGAGAGATCCTGTCAGACAGAAAGCACAACGAACATCCGTCACGCCCCATCGCCTCATACAATTCAGCAAAACTGGGTTCGCGAGTTGAAAACCTCGGATCGGACCAGTCAATATCCAACCGCCCAACATGGTGCTTGGATTTACATTTAGCTCTGTGGTATTCGGATGATTCGGTCATATACAAATTTATCTGTGAATTATCCTGCTCATCTATAAGATCCGGTTCGCTGATTTAGAACACTACAAGGGATTGTAAGCGAAATACAGGTATATACTGCTTAAAAAGCCCAGCGTATTAATAACTACTACGAAAGACAGTTTGATCTTCATTATGATAGTTGAAGAACTTAGTTCCCAGATTAATGAATTAGCCATCCCAGAGCACACTCGCAAGGTGGTGGATCTTCATCTCGAATTTCTTCGAGATTGTCCCGATAATTCCCTAGACACAATCACCACCATTGATTTCTTGAGCCAGGTAGCACAGCTACCTTGGAAATCCTCCGATAAGTCTGTAAACCCGAAGAATATATCTGATTTGCCCACAGTAAACATAGGCCAATATGTACCTGACTATATGCACCGACATTTGACAGATTTTATAACCACCTACCCCATCTCCGAACCCAAGACTCTGGACAAAATACCCGTTCTAGTAGGCCCTCCGGGAACTGGGAAACGCACACTAACAGAACGCATTGCAGGCGTATTGAATATGCCTGTACAAGAAATTGATCTTGGATTCATGACACACGACGGCCACTTATTTGGAACACCAGGTGACTCATCATTAGCAGAGTCCGGAGCGTTGATCAAAGCGATTATGGATTCAGGTCGCCCAGACACAGTAATTGTTCTTCGCAACCTTGGATTGGCCGTGGAACAGTGGCCAGATCGTGGACTAGACCTTTTACGGTTGCTCACAAATTATAAATCCAGACAGAATTTTCGTGACCGATTTCTAAACATAGAGTTTGACCTTACCGATGTTTTGTTTGTTATTCATCTGAATTCAACCGACGAATTACCAGAAATCATATGTGATCAAACATGTCTCATAGACTGCCCAGGATACACATCTGATATGCGAAAACAATTAGCAATTACGTCCATCATGCCCAAAATATTAGACACGTATGGCTTAGACTCCACCGAGTTAATGCTTGGCGAAGACGCAGCTGGAGATTTGGTTAGAGATTATGCAAAAGAACCAGGACTTTCTTCGTTAGAAAGAATTTTGCACAAACTAGTAAGACAACTTGCAGCCAAACAAGCACGAAATGAGGATTGGCAAGGAACTATAGACTCAACGATACTTAGAAATATGCTTGGGTCGCCTTCCGACAGATGTGTTGCTATAAACACGGCTCCAAGGCCCGGAGTGAGTAAAGGAATCGTACTGTCAAAGACAGGAGCTTCAGTAGAACCATTAGAAACAGTAGTCATCCCCGGTGAAAAATATTTTTCACTGATCGACAGTCGAAACACTGCATTGTACCGAGTAACCGACACTGCTTATCATTTTGTAAGGTCACGTATGACAGAGTTGGATATATCCGCCCGACAGCTATATGAGTACGGATATCAGATCGGTCACCAGATTCATCCAGCAAATCAAGACTCTACTGTTATGGGACTAGCCATGCTGGTATCAATAGTATCCATCTTGAGAGACCGTTCTGTAGATCCAGAGTTGGCCTTGGTGGGAGAATTGACACTAAATGGCCAATTACTCGGGGTCACGCACCTAAATCATCGTCTTCTTGCAGCAGAACGCGCTGGTATTCGTAGAATAATTTTACCTAAAGCTAATAGCGACGCAGTCGCCGAATTGCCACAAGATTTACAGAGCCAGATAAGTCTGGTGTTAGTGAATGACGTAGAACAAGCTATTCGGGTTGCTCTGCAATAGTTCAAAACAAAATTGGATAACGCTGGTACCCTAACGACGTAGAATCGACGGTTGCAACACTAACTGCAATCGATCACACATAGGGTCAATAATGTTTGGCGTAGGCGCATTTGAATTCGTCTTAGTCCTATTAATTGCAATGATTGTATTAGGACCAGACAGAATACCAGTAGCAATGCGGACTCTCGGAAGGTGGGTCCGACAGTTACGCAAAGTAGCAGCTGATTTCCGTCAAGAATTTGATGAGGAAATCAGTATTTTGCGTGGAGAAGTTCAGGCTTTGCGCGAAGAAGCTGAACTCACCAGGGCCGAACTGCAAGAGATTCAGGACGACATAGCCCAGACAGTTGGAGAAGCACAGGGAGACTTAGAAGAAGCCGCTGACGACATTTCTGGACAGATACGTTCCACTGGACAGGCAGTATCGGGCACCCAAGAAATCACTCCTCGTCCACATGCACATAAAAACATGGACACGGGCCCAGTCACTGAAATTGAGAGCAGTTCAACATTCAGACATGATCTCGACCCCGCAGACTCAATGTTTGACGTGCTTTCAACAACTAGCAATGCCGATACAAATTATTCCAATATTGAGCCGCCCTTCAGCCCAATAGAAACTCTAGGATGGGACAGCATTAGGCAGCTTTCTCCTTCTGGGCAGAACTTTGGCGCAATGCTGAGGCTTGTCGTTAATGACGAAACTTCAGTATTGGATGCCCGTAATTTATTAGCTCAACAAGCCGAAATAGACGCAAAACAATTAGCAGGCTTCATGAATAAAGGCCCACTAGCCGCGGCCATATGCTGGGCTGCACAAAAACAATTTTGGATGAATGCCGGCGATATAGACATCGACCAACCAGAAGATAGCACTGTAAGAATACGACTCTACAAAGATCCGTATGGATTAGACGCACGTACGGACGGACCGGCTGCGATCCTAAGTCAAACTTACGATTTGACACTCTTGGAAAAACTTGGGGTCGAAGGTGAGTTTACTGAATTGCTGTCGCATGGATCCTCTTATACTGAATTGATACTCCGCAATGCATCGACACAGAAAGATGATTCCGAACCAAATGCAAGCGACGCTGATCTCCTATCTCCCGAAGGAACGGTTCCTACAAAAGAACCCAAACCGCGATAAATCACAGATTACGCTAACATCAAATAAACATTTTGTAGGGGAATTTTATGGAAATAGATCGCAAAGTAGCCGTCGTCACCGGAGCTTCATCTGGTATTGGTCAAGCAGTCGCAGAATCGCTTGGTAAATTGGGACTCTCGGTGGCTGTCAACTATTTTAAAAATAAAGACGGAGCGAACGCAGTGGCAGCCAATATAAATCAATACGGCCAGGCAGCCATAGCGCTTCAAGCTGACGTGTCTATAGACGAACAAGCCCAAAAACTGATAATTAACACTTTTTCGGAGTTTGGTCGCATAGATTACCTGGTCAATAATGCAGGAATGACCTATTTTGCCGAACACGGCGATCTCAATGCCATGACAGAAGACATGTGGCTGGATATCTATAAAGTAAATGTGATAGGAGCTTTCCAAGTATCAAGAGCGGCTTCAAATTACATGCGTGCAAATGGAGATGGAGCAATAGTCAACGTATCTTCAATCGCCGGTATTACCGGAGCCGGTAGCTCCATAGCTTATGCAGCTTCTAAGGCAGCTCTAATTTCAGTAACAAAAAGTTTGGCAAGATCATTAAGCCCAGAAGTGCGTGTCAATACCGTGGCCCCGGGGTTTGTTGATACTCCATGGTGGCAGAAACGACCGGACTACCAGAATAGATTGGAAGCCGCCAAAGCAACAACTATGCGTGATTATGTGTCCGGTCCAGAAGCAATAGCAGATACCATCGTTCCACTTTTAGTTCATAATAAATACGTAACCGGCGAAACTATCATTGTGGATGGTGGCACCGCATTAAATAACATCGCAACAAGATACCAGAGGCACGCGTAGGCCTCCGCAGGGATTACAAGTAACATGAATGTGCACCATAAGCATTTAGGTGTTTTTTGTTCCAAGCTCCTAGAGTGCAAAGAAGTACAACAAGAAGATGCCACATTTGTAGCGAAGACGCTGATAGACGCAGATATGCGTGGTCATCATTCACACGGCATCAGCCTACTACCTAGATATCTAGAAGAATTGGATTCCGGCCTACTTGATCCACACGGCCAGATACAACATACACGGATAAGTCCGTCGATTATCTCAATTGATGCCGGAGGTTCACTAGGGCAGATAGGTGCCCGGGCAGGGGTGGAAAGCGTTATCGAATTAGCTGCAGATTCAGGCGTGGGAATAGTTTGTGTCAAAAATACAGGGCATTTTGGCGCCGGATCATACTGGGTTGAACTTATAGCAAAACAAAATATGATCGGGTTAGCCACGTCCACTGAACCAGCCGGGACTGTAACCCCCTTCGGTGGAATTGAACCTATGGTGTCTAACAACCCAGTAGCGTGGTCGGCACCTATCGCTGATAGGGAACCTTTCATATTGGATTTCGCCACCGGAATTGTTGCAGACGGGAAAATACGAATAGCGTCATCAGAAGGCAATTTGATTCCAACCGGATGGGGCCTAAATAGTGATGGACAGACAGAAAACAATCCTGATCAAGTATCCAGAATTCTGTCTTTTGGAGAAGCCAAAGGATTCGGCATCGGCATAATCACTGAAATCCTCGCAGGGCTGTTAACAGCAGATTTCACCAGCACCCTAGTGAAAGACTCTGGGCACAACACTGGGGCTACAACAGGACAATTCTTTTTAGCTATTTCAGTAGCCAAGATGACGAATTTAAAAATGTTTAGTAAAAACCTGGACAAACATCTATCAATGCTGAAAAACAGTCAGCCTGCAATTGGCAGCGATGGTGTCACAATCCCTGGTCAGAGAGCTGCTGCCAAAAGAAAACATGCCATAGAAAACGGGGTCTCCCTGCCACAAAGTGTCCGAAAAAGTCTTGAAGAATTAGCAAAAAAAGATTCAGTAGCAACCCCTTGGTGAAAATAGATCGGTTCTGCAGAGTAAGTAATAGTCAGCATTAAGTCTATATGTCAGATAGAGATTCAGAATCATCAGCAAAGTATTTCATGAAAATTGTCTATCAAATTGTCGAATTGATGTTCCTTTCCCAACAAACACTTGCTGCAATAAGACATGACACTCCAAGACTATCTTCAGGGAGCCTCGCAATCATTTTGCCGATTAGTGTAGGGACAGCGGGTTCCGTCATTTTTCGCACAGGTGACTTCCGACATGCGGGATTGATAGTAATTGTAGGAACAGCTTTTGCATTGCTCGGATGGCTGCTAGTAGCATTAGTTTTACACACAGTTCACTCCAACTTGTTCCAGGTCAACAGCAGCTATTCGGACACCCTCGCAGCAACTGGCATGTGTTATGGCCCTGTAATGTTGCAAATGTTCATGTTCATCAACCCAATCAGCGCTGCACTGTGGGCAGTAAGTTGGATGTGGATATTAGTCATCCACCTGGTTATGGCCAAAGCCTTGGCCAATCGCGGATATATTAGGGCATCGATTGCCATCTCATTAGGTTGGGGGACATGGATAGTGACTCAATATTATTTGATGTGGTCTGGTCTCCATCCTGCAAACTGGATATGAAGCTCCGTGGTGGGTGTGACAGGATTCGAACCTGTGACCTCACGGATGTGAACCGTGCACTCTAACCAACTGAGCTACACACCCCTCAAAGCAGATCAACATTTTGATGTCTGTACGAGCTACGTCAACAACAACACTAAAACTGTTTCGCCAACTGCAATTCCTTGAATATCTTCCGGGACTATCGCCAATCCATTTGCTGCAGCCATAGACGACATTATCCCAGAACCCTGATCCCCGGTCGGCTTACAGACAAATTCACCGTCTAATTGATCCACCAATACCCTAGCAAACATACGTCGCCCATCTCCACCGGGGATCGCAAAAGTAGCTGTGGCCTTCACGCAAATTCGCTGCAGGTCAGTGTAGCCCATCATCTTCATAATCGCTGGCCTTCCAAACAGCTCAAAAACCACTAGCCCAGACACCGGATTACCGGGCAATCCAAGGATAGGCACATCGTTGATTCGTCCCATCACTAAAGGTTTGCCTGGCTTCATCAAAACTTGCCAAAAGTCTAGTTGCTCTTCTCCTATCACAGTCTTGACAAGATCATAGTCCCCCATTGAAACACCCCCTATAGTCAAGATTAAATCTGAATTTTCTGACGCCTCAAATAGCGCATCGCGCACATCTTGGATGTCATCTGAAACGATAGAAGTGCGATAGGGAGTGGCTCCAGCCGATCTCACCAAAGCCTCGAGCGCCCATGCATGACTATTTCTCACCTTCCCAGAGGACATGGGTTTGTTTATTTCAATTATCTCATCACCAGTAGGAACAATCGACACTACTGGACGAGGATGGACAGAAATGTTTGTGTATCCGATCGATGCCAATACACCAATCCCACCAGGAGTCACCATAGCGCCAGAGGCGATAGACACATCATTCTGGCGTATATCCTCCCCAGCCCGTCTGATTGCATTTCCTGCTTGTATAGACTCTGTAATTCCGACAATTGAATTATCATCCTTCGCAGATTGAGGATCACTCCCTAATTTGCCCCAGTCCAAGCGATCTGTGTCTTCAAACCCAATTACAGCATCCGCGCCCTGAGGTATTGTTGCACCAGTCATTATTCGAACTGCTTCACCGGACTTCACAAACACCTCTGCTGTCCGTCCCGCAGCCAAATCCGCAATTACAGTCAATTTAGCGGGGCTGCCAACAGTTGCGCCCTGTACATCTGAGGCCCGTAATGCATACCCATCTAAGGCAGAGTTATCCTTATAAGGGACATCGTGAGGAGCAACTACATCCTCCGCCAAAACTAATCCCAATGCGTGCTGTAATCCCACCCTCACCGGATCTAGCGGGGCGAAACCGTCTAAAACACGTGTCAATGCTTCATCGACATTTAACATGCGATCCGTATTTGCCACCAAAGACCTCTCAAATTCACAAAAATAGATTTTACTAGAAAACCGATATTCATCATCCAAGAACATTTGAGGCGAAGGCTAGTCACACCGGGTGGTGTATCCGACAAGAAATATTTGCTAATTTAGTCAACCTTGACACTAAATCAACAGCTTAGGTTTACTATGTTGCCTGGACATATTTGTTAATAATTGGATAATTGGAAGGCCACGCAGACATTTATGGTGAGCAAAACTGCCAAAAGCAAATTTGACCATGATCCCCATCTGTCCCGAACCCTGGCGGAAGCTGTGTCAACATTGCAAGAAGGAGGCTATATCATGCTTCTTGACAATGAGGACCGGGAAAACGAAGGCGACTTGGTCATGGCAGCCGAATTCGTTCAACCCGAACATATAACTTTTATGGCCGAAAATTGCCGAACCATCGTCTGCCTAGCTATACACGGACCACGCCTAGATGAACTAGCTATCCCGATGATGGTAGAAGAAAACACCTCGAGTTATGGCACCCCATTCACAAGGAGCATCGACATCAAAGACTCTTGTATATCGGGAAGTTCTGCAGAGGATAGAGCGAGAACGATCAAAGCCCTACTAGACGATACCTCTACAGCGGATGATTTCTGTTCACCTGGACATGTGTTTCCATTAAGGGCACATAATAAAGGATTGATTGAGCGTGATGGCCATACTGAGGGTGCAGTTGCCCTGGCCACCATAGCAGGGCTCTACCCGGCAGCATTAATCTCAGAGGTGCAAAACGCCAAAGGCAAGATGATGTGCGGGACGGAACTAATTAACTTTGCTCGTGTATGTAACGCACCATTAATACACATCAGTGAAATCAAAGATTATCTTCTAAAATCCGGATTTTTTAGTTAGGTTATAGCATATGCATTGATAATAACCGGTTGACCATAACGCCAAGCGGCGATAGTTTCTAGGCAAGCGATCCTCGGTAGCTCAATGGTAGAGCCGTCGGCTGTTAACCGAAAGGTTGCAGGTTCGAGTCCTGCCCGAGGAGCCATCCAATTAGAAGTCCTATCTCATCCAACCGAGATTTACTATTTGTCACAATCGCAAGATTCACTTCTGCCAGTCATCCGCAATCTATTTTTAGCAAATAGTCGATACCCGACGTCCAGAATGTGAGATAGCCCAGGTAATCGGGTTAGCAATACGAGATACCGTAATCCAATCGCCGAATAGATTACCCGAAAAACTTCCACTCCCTCCACAATAGATCCATCAGCAAGCCGCCCATGTATTCTCTTCATCAGATTTTCCCAGCTTACATCAATAGATTCTCTGTCAAAGTCAGAATTAGAAATATCGGTACAGCGCACCACACCCTTTTTATCCATGCGTTGAATTAACCGCATTTCCCGGTAACAAAGAGGGCAAGCACCATCATAGAACACTTCGACATGATACCTGGCACTTGCATATCCCATCTATCGATAACCTCATTTTCAAGCGATCGTAATATCTTCACTTGCCGACAATTATAACCTCGCTTGTGAACATAATCACAATATCGATTAACCCGTCATTATAATGGAAATCAAGCTGCCTTCAGATCAGTTCTGAGGCTCTAAAAATGCGATCGTTTGGTCACGCCTATAGTCAAATATCTTAGCCAATACCTTCGCGACAAAAACCTTGTGAGCGATCATTCCTAAAACACCTAATGGCTCCCTATATTCAACTAGATCAGAAACTACCGTACAGTCGTCTCCACAAGATATAAATTCGTGTGTGTGACGCCAAAACGCGAATGGGCCGGACTCTTGTTCGTCAATAAATCGGATATTTGGTTCCCAACAAGAAATACGGGTACGCCAACGAATGGGAACTCCAAACAACGATAATGCATAATCAATTCTTCCCTCAAGCTCCATCTGTATAGGACTTTTCGTCAATATCCTGAAATGAAGAAATGGCGGCGTTATCGCTTCCAAGTTCGATGCGTTTGAAAAAAACGCAAATACTTCGGAGATTGGTTTATGGACAGTCAGATTCCGGCGCAAAGTATGATTTTGGCAACCCACTTTGCTCATCACTTTTCAATATTAGGGGCATGATTTAAATGAGTTGTCAGCGGATAATGATCAGAAGCCATCTGTGTGTCTTTATCATCCACTACATCCGAGCTAACTATCAACTCGGTAAGTTCACCAGAAACAAATATGTAATCAAGCCGTACCGGACTGAATTCCGATTCTGGAGTTGCCGGAGTTGGAATAGTATGCTGTCTTCGATTAGTATGCATATGAGCATACGTATCAGTGAAGCCTGCGTCCTCCAGTTCTTGAGTAACTCGAAAG
>CEUS01284588.1_pt1 | contig 22247 bp, 16 predicted proteins | sample 427031 | NCBI WGS metagenome assembly CEUS01 (sample SAMEA2622837, study PRJEB7988) | marine metagenome | biome: marine biome (ENVO:00000447); feature: marine epipelagic mixed layer (ENVO:xxxxxxxxx); material: "saline water (ENVO:00002010), including plankton (ENVO:xxxxxxxx)" | depth 140 m | reverse complement strand
ACACACCCTCCCCGAAGCCGTTCTCAAGCTGAGACAAGGAGTCGGCCGACTCATCCGAAATGCTTCTGACCGAGGAACCATTACCATCATCGACTCTAGAATCCTTAACCGCCCATACGGGAAACGGTTTCTTGAAGTCCTTCCGCTCTCTCACCATATCCCTTTCAGCTGTTCTAACCGATCTGAGGTCTTTGTCCCGTTAGTTTAACTTTTGCAACGGCAACTTTCAGGATTAAAATCAATATTAATTATAGCATGGAGGCGAAGATCAAGATCCGTTTCCAACTCGGATAGGAGACACATAACCCGAAGAGTCTACTACAGATAGTAAACAAGTGCCATCAGACAATAGGAACAAATCGAGTTTGATACCGTCCGCCAAACCTTGTAGCATCAAATTCCAACTTATTCCCAGCAGTGGCATCGCCAATATTCAAACAAAGGAAGGGCTGAAATACAAAGGCTGACGTTCCCAAGAACTCAAGGATTTCATCGCCTGAATCAGATTACTTAGCAGCCCTGATAATGCAAATAGAACGGCGATCATCGTCTACAGATTAAACAACTTGGTAACATTCTACGTGTCCTATCCCGAAAAATATCCGTTATTCTGGTAACTTCAAGTGCTCCCGAACACATCCTAAGTCAGGAATTAATGGAGCCGATCGGATTCGAACCGACGACTTCCACAATGCCATTGTGGCGCTCTTCCAACTGAGCTACGGCCCCAAAATTCTCGTGTCGCAAACTTGTCAGTTAGTTCCCTTATAAGGTCAATATTAATTAACCCAAGGTTATGGCAATACATCCAAACAACTAACGTCAAACCCGAGTAATCGGTCTAACAGGCTACTATTTCTAATCACACATAATCTATCCCACTCAGATTATGTGTGATTAGAAACAATGAGATCTTAAGTTATTTTCTGGTACAGATATCGCCGGCACCCTGAGCTTCTAATATTTAGCCACTGAAAGGAGAATTCCTAAATCCGAATCCTCCTATTCGGTTGACAACCTTTTTAAAAGCCGAAGCGTCCTTCTCTAAGCTTCAATTAAAGGAGGAAACTAATGCGTGCGATAATGGTCATGTTTGACTCTCTTAACCGCCACATGCTGCCACCATATGGGTGCGACTGGACCCATACCCCTAACTTCCGGCGTCTGGCAGACCGATGTGTAACTTTCGACAATAGTTATATTAGTTCTATGCCCTGCATGCCTGCCCGAAGAGAACTCCATACCGGGCGTCCCAATTTTCTCCATCGATCCTGGGGCCCATTGGAGCCTTTTGATGACTCTGTTCCCCAAATGCTCCACCAAAATGGAACATCGAGTCATCTAATCAGTGATCACTACCATTACTGGGAAACAGGAGGCGCTAACTATCATGCCCAGTACAGCACCTGGCAGTTCAAACGAGGACAGGAGGGGGATCCCTGGATGGGACAAGTGGCCGAGCCTGTCATACCTGACGCCGAGGGACAAAACGCAGTCGATGATGTCTGGCATCGTCAGGATCGAATAAACCGTGGGTTTATGAGGGAGGTTTCTGAACAACCGCAGAGCAAGACCTTTGCGGCCGGGCTTGAATTTATTCGACGCAACTATCGTGATGACAATTGGTTCCTTCAGATCGAGACCTTCGATCCTCACGAACCTTTCTTCACCCAACGGGTATTTCAAGACCTTTACCCGGACCTTTTCCCAGAAGGCAAAGCTCCCCTATTCGATTGGCCAAAATACGAAGAGGTTAAGGAGTCGACTGATCTTGTGAAGCAGTGTCGCGGTCACTATGCTGCTCTACTCAGCATGTGCGATGCAAGCCTTGGAAAAATTCTAGACACCATGGACAAACTTGATCTCTGGAAGGATACCATGCTCATAGTCTGGACCGACCACGGATTCCTCTTGAGTGAGCACGGTTGGTGGGGCAAGGGCCGCATGCCATGGTTCAATCATCTCGCTAATACACCTTTCTTCGTTTGGGATCCCCGTAACGGGAAGGCCGGAGAACGGCGCCAGTCCCTCGTTCAACCAGCTATTGATCTAGGACCTACTCTTCTCGATTTTTTCGGCCTTGAGCTAACAAGCGAGATGCGAGGTTCTAACCTCAAAGATGTGATCGAATCAGACACATCCGTTCGGAACGCCGCCATCTTTGGGACCCATGGTGGTCATGTAAACGTAACCGATGGTAAATTCGTCTATATGCGATCGGCCGTTAGTCCAGAAAACACTCCGCTCTACAACTACACTCTGATGCCCGCCCACATGCGTGAAATGTTCAGACCAGAAGAATTGCAGGAAGTTGAACTAACCGGCCCTCTGCCCTTCTCCAAAGGCTGTCGGGTTATGAAGATCCCTACACGGGGTGACATGCCTAATTGGGATCAGCATACTTTTGGTACCCGCCTCTACGACCTAAAAGAAGACCCCTACCAGAGTACGCCCATCACCAACTCGACCTCCGAAGCCAGAATGATAGAACACCTCGGACAACTTATGCAGTACTATGACGCCCCTGAAGAACAATTTGAACGGCTGGGGCTTTAGGCTGATGAGTATCTTGGTATCGACTTATATTTACTTCGGGAATTCTAACAGATAGGAAACATCCTCCAATCGAAACTTGGCTTAATTAAATCCTAGTCTAGCCGAAAAGTAATTCTTGGACGGTACCCGTTTCCATATGGCGTCGGCCCCAACCTCTGAACATTCCCAAGAGCTTGATTACCCTGAACCAAAGAAACCGCTTGGATCACAGAAGCATCAAAATCGACATTGCCTGAAGTACTTACAACTTCAATCTCGCTGATTCGTCCCTTGGAGTCCACCTTGAACTGGACGGTCGCTTCCAGTCCTCCTAAATTGGTTAGCTTAGGTTTGTTCCATGATTGGTTTATCCGCTTCTTAAGGCTCAACATGTACCGCTTCAATTCGGACTGAGTCGTATCCTTAGAAACAACATCAGTCCCTTCAGTGGCATGGGAAAAATCTCGAATCCTTCCCTTCAGTGGATCGAGATCAAAACTCTTAATTGCTACTTTCGGTGGTTTTATCTCTGCGAATTCAGCCGTATTTGGAGGACCGTGTCTTTCAAGGAATTCATCGAACGAGAGAGGCTCCTGATGGGATTCTAACTCCTCAACTCGGTCAAATTCCTCAACTTCCTCTAATCGGGGTTCCCCTATTGGATCCGCTTTCAAAGGAAGCTCAACTGAGCTGGGTGGGGAGGTAAGAACAAACTCATGAGACTCAAATCTTTCTCTGAAAATGTTTACCTGAGAACCAAACAAAAGCGAAAAAAAGAAAACTGTGTGCAGCGTGATAGAAAAAACAAGAGCCCGTATTTGGACCCTATCTCGTCCACCGAAGCCAACACTCCAACTCGATTCCTGCGTCATTATACGACGATCCTGAAATTTAATCTCCCTCGTTATTAAAAATCTGTAACACGCAACGCTTTCTTTCGCCTCACTCTCCGTTTCAGGTGAAAATACGATACCCCTAATTCACCTCAGTATCGAGGCTGATTCGTGTCAAACGGTTCTCCTTAATCAAATCAATCACTGAAATTACACGCTGGTAGGGCAGATTTCGATCTGCACGCAGATGAATTGTCGGTGGGAATGGTTTGTTTCCCAAATCGCGCAAGCGCGCCTTTAACTGAAGCTCGTCGACAATCTCTTCACTCCAAAAAATAACACCATGGGCATTAAGGGAAATAGACTGATGGCGATCTTCGTCTGATCCTTCCATTAAATCAGCTGACTCGGTCGGGAGATCCAGATCGATTGATTGCTCTAGCAACGGAGCGGTTATTATAAATATGATAAGTAGAGCAAAAGCCAAGTCGATCAAAGGCGTCACATTGATCTCGGAAAGGGCGCCAAGACGCTTCTGGCGATGGAATGTTCGAGCCATTAGATTTCTATCTGCCGTTTTATTTTATCCCCGCGTGCCGGGATAAGTCTGATCGAGAAGAGTCTTCGTATTCAAATCTATCAGCCAAAGAACTAGCAAAGTTTTCAATTTCGGTGATCATCAATTTCGTAAGAGTGAGTAAAAAATTGTAGCCAAATACAGAAGGGATTGCAACCAAGAGACCCGCCACAGTGGTGAGCAGAGCTCCTGAAACACCTGGCGCAAGAATCTGAATGCTTGCCGAACTCTCCATCGCGATTGACCCAAAGGCATCCATGACTCCCCAAACTGTACCGAGAAGTCCTAGGAAGGGCGCACCCGTCACAATTGAACCTAGCAGCGCCATCCTCTTCTCATACTCGATCGTCACTTCAGCCACTCCTCGTTGCAAAGCGTTTTCAACATAGCCGATTCTTGCCGAAGACGAAGCATCAGAGCGATGATACGCCCCAAGCGCTTCTTTAAGTAGAGTCGCATACGGGCCGATAGCAGTACTTCGGAATCTTGGGTCCAATCCCACAATTGACTCTACCTTCCCTAATCTTCTATCAAGTCCCCGATTCAATGAGCGGAGACGGGAAAGATCGAGATATTTCCCGATCATGACTGTCCAAGCAATCAAACTGAATAAAACCAAAAATAAAACAATGACCTTCCCGGCCAAATTAGAGTGTTGAAAGTAAGTGAAAATGCCACCTATCAGTGGCTCACATTCCAAAACCCATGAAACAGTTTCCCAATTCATTTCATATTCTATCGATACAAATTTCTCCTTTCTTTCATACCCGCTCCGCTGCTTGCCTAGCAACTTAAAATCGTGATAAAGCGAAATTCGATCAATTCATGATTTAGATTGCGATCGAGGTTTCGAACTCATTTTCTTGAACCTCGGCCCAAGGTATTCGAATTGGGTAATAAGGCGTTGCTTGAATTTCGAAATCAGATACCAAATTTGTCATAGAAACAGCCGCTATAGGGTTACCGGAAAATGAACTATAAGGAAATTGCTCTTCAAGAACTCGAGAAAAAGGGCAGTGCATTAAGCACGAAGAACGCCCTCGTCGGTTTCGACGGCACTGTTACGAAAACCGCTTCCCCATGCAACCTGAAATCTAATTCGCATGAGGATAACTTACCGATTGAATCCATCACCTCTTTCGCGCAGAGGATACAGGGTGCATCCGAAAAAGAAGTGGGTTTTAATCTAGATCTTCCCAGGGAACAAATCGGCGGAATAGGCCCAAGTCTAGCTCAAGCCCTTATTGCATTTGACCTCAATGTTCGTTACATTGGCGCTTTGGGACATCCTTCCATACACCCGATTTTTCAGGAGTTTGCCAAGAGAACTAATGCCGTATCACTCTGCAATCCCAGTGTGATACTCAAACTAAAATTTGACGACGGTACAATCAGTTTATCAACCTCGAAAGATCTTTCAGAAATAACGTATGCTGGGATAGTGGAGAAACTAGGCGAGGGGGCACTTTTCGACGTTATTTCCAGAGCAGATCTCATGGCAATGGTGAATTGGTCAGATACCCCCAATATGACAGCGATTCTATCAGCATTGCTCGACCGGGTCTTTCCAAATCTCGGACCAAGGGAACAGGGTAGGATTTTCTTCTTCGATCTCCCAAATTTAATCCACCGAACCGACGGGGATATTAATACCGCTTTATCCACCATCTCGCGATTTCGCTCTCACGGTCAAGTTACCCTGGGACTGAATCTCGAAGAAGCAAAGCGCATTTCTTCCGTCCTCGGCAAACAACTCGTCGAGGAAAATGCAGAGGGAATCAAGGAAATCATCTCCCATATTCGACAAGAGCTCTCCCTCACCTGTGTGACGGTACAATCCGAGGCATCAGCCGGTTGCACCACGAAAGAAGACACATGGTGGATCGAGGGATCCAACAGACGAGATTTTCAACTCCGAGTCGGAATTGAAAACGAATTTAAAGCAGGTTTTATAACCGCCCAACTAATCGGCTTAAGTACCCCGGCCTGTCTAACCTTGGCCGCAGCCGCGGCTGATACCTATGCTCACACTGGGAAGCATCCTTCAGTTGTCGAGGTCAATAGTCAAATTCGCGATTCGGGAACCTGAAAATGGCCAAAAAGAAAACTGCGGCTAACAAAAAGGCAAAAAATGATTCACAGAGCCTTAATCGTATAGTTTCAACCACCGACAATGGAAGGGACTCTAATAAATCGAAAGGATGGCTAATTACTTTCGAGGGTTCTGAAGGCTGCGGGAAAACCACCCAAATCGGTCGAATCGCCACTCGATTTGAAGGCTTGGGTTTCAATGTTGTAGTCGCTCGGGAACCAGGTGGTACCGAGATCGGTGAGGAGATAAGGCATCTCCTTAAATTTGCTCAACCCAGTCATGGAATCTATCCCGAAACTGAATTACTCCTTTTCGCTGCTAGTCGTGCCCAATTAGTCAGGGAAGTTTTCCTCCCCTCCTTAAAACGAGGGGACATCGTCCTATGCGACCGATTCCTTGACTCGACTACCGTCTACCAAGGGGTTGGCCGACAGATCGCCACAGACCCGGTTCATATGATCAACAACTTTTCAGCAGGAAACATAATTCCTGATGTCACGGTGGTCATCGATCTTGCTGCAGAAATTGGTTTCGAACGAATTATGCATCGTGTCACCAGTACTCCTGATCGTCTTGAACAAGAAACCATTGGATTCTATCGCAAAGTCAGAGAAGGGTACCTCATGCTGGCAAAGGCGACACCAGACCGTTTCGTCGTCGTTGATGGAACCGAGTCCCGCGAAAGGATCGAAGAGCGGATTTGGGATGAACTTAGTCAGCGGATTATCTGAGCACCTTCGCTACAGCCGACCGGTCGAAGTACTGGAACGCTCCCTGGAAAAGAATAGGTTGGCTCACGCTATTCTTCTCCACAGCAACAGTCTGCCAACACTTAGCGAAGTCGCCCTTGTCATCGCCCAAAACCTCCTATCCTTATCATCCCAAACTAAAGACCATCCCGATCTTTTTACGCTTCGTCCTACGGGAAGGGGCAGACAGATAAAAATTGAAGATACGCGAAGACTCATCCGCTCGATACAGCATTCCCCTAATCAAGCAAACCACAAAGTTGCTATCATTTATGAAGCAGACCGTATGAATGCCGCTGCTGCCAACGCCTTTCTAAAGACTCTTGAGGAACCACCAGCCGACACTACGGTTCTTCTCCTCTCCACCAAACCTTATAGCCTTCTCGCAACCATTCGCAGCCGTTGCTTTAATTTTCGGCTTCCGATAGACTCTGATGGCCTGGATGACAGTCGTTGGTTGAATTGGTTGAATGACTATGTAGGGTGGCTTGAACGATTGCTCCTTAATCCGAGAAAAGGTTCGGAAGTAGCACTGGTAATCGTTATACTCTATGGCCTCGTCTCTCGTTTTCTGGATTTACTCGAGAATCTCGCAGACGACCATTGGAAAGGTGAAAAAATCTCTCTACCAGAAGGGATTGAGGAAGAGGAAATAGATGCCATCAAAACCGGTGTCCGGAAGGGGATCCGACACAGGATGCTCGGAGAGCTGGAACAATCCACCCGAGATTTTGCTTTAAACAAAAAACACACTCATAATTCTTTATTGTTTAGAAGACTAGCCAGCTCCACTGAAGAATTGGAGCAGGTAGTCGGCCTTCTCGAAGTCAATCTTAATGAAGGTACTGCTCTCGAAAAGTTCCTCTTAGCTTCGCTCCGGATTTGGAGTAGCCTGGAATAGTCTAAGATACCATAATTTTTTCCACTCGATATTTGTACGTGCTGAAAACTTGCTCAATAAGCTCCTAGACTCTCCGATTTACTGTGACTATAAAATTATAAACCGTTATTAATAAGGCCTTTAAAATTGTCTAGATACACATTCACCCGTTCAGATAATCACGACAAATTACTGGCCAAGAGACGGGGATTCCTTGGGAAACCCTCCAATACACCATGTAATCAATCCATCCAAAGATACAGAGTGGCAAGAGACGCTCTTTCCCAAGCCGAGCAAGTTGCCGATAAAATCACGGTTTAAGTAACTGTAAATTGTATGAGAGATTTATCTCCCCATGCTCCTATTTAGTAACATTCAGTCTTATTCTATTCGGCTGACAGGGAAACCATCTTGGGACCAATCGACATTGACTCTCCTAGCCTTCCTTTCCCACGATGGAGCTGCCGCCTCATTCCAAGTATGCTGAAAAACAGACGCAATCTCACTCCAATGATGGAGCAGTACCTAAAGATACGTCGAGGACTGCCCCCTGATACACTGCTGTTTTTTCGCTTGGGCGACTTTTACGAAATCTTCCAGGATGATGCTAAAGAAGGAGCACCAATTCTTGGAATCACTCTGACTCAAAGGAACGGAATGCCGATGGCGGGCGTCCCATACCATGCTGCTGATAGTTATGTTAACAAACTCCTCGCTGCGGGTAAAAAAGTGGCAATCTGCGACCAGGTTGAGTCTCCCAAGCCAGGGAAAATTGTTAAAAGGGCACTCACGCGAATCCTCACTCCTGGAACTGCTCTAGAAGACCATCAGATCGAATCAAACAGAAATCATTTCCTCCTCGCTCTTAACTTTGATAGGTCGAAGCTACTGGCAGCTTGGCTAGATCTAACAACCGGGGAGTTCCAAATTGCTGAGGAAGAAAATCCTGATAACCTCATGTCGGTTTTCACCAGTATCGATCCTCGTGAAATCATTACTCCAGAATTTGGTCGCCAGGAATGGCGTAAAAACGATAAACTCAATTTATGGCTGGAACAATTTGACCGATTCTGTGATGGCCGACCTCTTTCCGAGATATCAGATTTTCATTTTGATCGCGACACCGGAAGGCAGACGGTCACAGATGCTTTAGGAGTACTGAATCTCGAAGGATTTGGCATCTATGATGATCATCCTGCTCTGGGCTCAGCCGGCGCCCTCGTCTGTTACGCCACTGAAAGCCTTTGCGCTAAACCGAAAAACTTGGGAAAGATAAAGGAATATCGAAGTTCGAACAGTCTCCTTCTTGACCCAGCGACTATTAGAAATCTCGAGATCTTTCAATCCGCCCAAAACACTACAAAAGGTTCCCTTTTAGTTGCTATGGACCGCACTGTGACAGCAGCGGGAGCACGCCTCCTGGAGAATTTTCTCTCCGAACCCAAGCTCGACCTCGTGGAAATGAAAAGGCGACAGCAATGCGTTGGAGAATTCCTTAAAGCTCCCCAGTGCGTATCTGAACTTCAAGAGTACCTGAAGTGTATTCGAGACCTTCCGCGGGTTATCGGACGAATGCAGAACCGACTCAACAACCCCCGAGAGCTTGGAAGCGTACGTGATACCCTTCAACAAATTCCTCTCATTTCACGAGTTCTCAATCAATTTTCGGGAACGGTTATTCACAATCTCTCAGAGCAGGTACGGGATTTCCCAAAGATGCGGGAGCTCCTTCAACGCTCTCTCGAAGATGAACTCCCCAGCCAGCTCCAGGATGGTGGATACATCCGAAATGGATATAACTTAAAGCTAGATGAGTTACGAAGACTCAACCGGGAAAACAAAGCTTGGATTTCACAATTGGAGCAAGAAGAACAAAAACGAACTGGGATCAAAAATCTCCGGATCCGTTACAACCACGCTTTCGGATACTTCTTCGAAGTCTCAAAGTCCAACCTGCATCTTGTACCCGACAACTATGTCCGTCGGCAAACCATGACCAATGCTGAACGATTTTACACTGAAGCACTCAAGGAGAAAGAGCAGGAAATCCTCCATTCTGACGAGAAAGCCATTAAACTTGAAGAATCCCTCTTCTTCGATATAGCCGCGAATATTCTAGCAGAAGCCAATTATCTTCTTATTGCGGCTAATGCCCTTGCCGAAATTGATCTTTATCTTGGTTGGTCCAAAATTGCACGAGAGTGGGACTACTGCTGCCCTATTCTGGATGACGGAAATTGTATCGAAATCGAGGAAGGGCGTCATCCCGTAGTGGAACAAACAATGAAAGGGAAACGTTTCGGACTCGCTGGAACCCATGCTTTTGTTCCTAACGACGCGAAATTAGAATCCACGGAGGAACAGATCGTCCTCATAACCGGCCCCAATATGGCTGGGAAATCAACCTTCATCCGCCAAGTTGCACTAATCACGCTCATGGCCCAAGTTGGTTCCTGGATTCCCGCCAAAAAATGTCGGATTGGACTCGTAGATCGGATCTTCTCTCGGGTCGGAGCATCCGATGAACTTGCCCGTGGAAATTCGACGTTCATGGTGGAAATGAACGAGACTGCCAACATCCTTAATAACGCGACCGATCGTACGCTTATCATTCTCGACGAAATCGGTCGAGGCACCAGCACGTACGATGGTCTTAGCATCGCTTGGGCAGTCGTCGAACACCTCCACGGGAAAGGGCCACGCGGTCCACGCACCCTCTTCGCGACGCACTACCATGAATTGACTCAACTTGAGAAGCTCCTCCCCAGAGTACGCAACTCCTGCGTAGCCGTAAAAGAGTGGAACGACGAAATCATCTTTGTCCGTCAAGTGGTCAATGGGTCATCCGACAGAAGCTACGGAATTCAGGTCGCCCGCCTCGCTGGTCTACCTAGTAGCGTAATTGAGAGAGCCAAGATCATCCTCGACAAACTCGAAGCCGACGACTCTAGCCATAATCTCCTGCGCAAACGGATGAAAAAAATCAAAGCATCCAGAGAAAACGATGGAGAACCGGGTCAGCTCGATCTATTTTAATCTCCCCCTTTTCCCATCCCGTTAGGATTGAAAGGGAGAAAGTTAGCTAATAACTCTACCTAGCACACTTAAGGTTGTCCCTATACCTATTTATTTTACACCCTTAACAGTAATTAGGTTAGGCATATTCAATAAAACAAAGAAGCTGATAGCAAATATTTAGAGCGAATAATTCGGGTGGAAGAGCATGGTATTCAAAAGGGGATATCTTCATCACGTTCGCCACCATAGTCCGTATTGTCTTCAGGAATAAAATCGACATCCGAATAATCTGTTGGATCATCAGTAGAAGAGGATTCGTCTTTCATAAATCCGATTTTCCAAGCGCTTAAATCCACAAAGTAGCGGCCTTTATACTCCCGGCCTCTGATATCGAAATTGACCCTGACTATATCTCCTTTTTTGAATTGCTTGAGCAAATCTACCTTCTCCTTAAGACAGTCAAATTTAATCTCCTGGGGAAAGCGTTCATCGGTAGTAATAACGAACTCCCTCTTCGTAAAACCACTGGGAAACGTTTGAATATCGAAGATCTCCTTAATTGTTCCAGTATGTTCGAATGCCATACCAATAAATAAAAATATTTCCTACAAGATTGTCGACTAATTCCGGGAGGGAACTCATTTAATAGAAGGCATTGACAAGAGGGAGAAACCATTGACCTAGTATTGAGAAACGAAACTATCCTGCTAGTTCCAAAGATCCTAAAGATGAGCGAAGCCCAACCCAATATTCTACTGATATCAACCGACCATTGGCCAGCTGCACTCCTGGGAACGGCAGGTCACCCAGCGATACAAACCCCAACATTGGATCAGTTGGCACGGAATGGGATTCGCTTCACGAACTGTTATGCTGAATGTCCTGTCTGCATTCCAGCTCGCCGAACTCTTATGACCGGTACTAGTCCACGTATTCATGGAGACCGCGTCTTCAAGGAAAATCTATCAATGCCCGAGCTTCCAACTATGGCTCAGACATTTCGAGAGGCTGGCTATCAAGCCACGGCCGTAGGTAAACTTCACGTCTACCCCCAGCGTAACCGGATAGGATTCGATGATGTGATCTTGGATGAAGAAGGCCGAACTCAGTACGGGGTCACCGACGATTATGAAACCTATTTAGGAAATACGGGGTACGTCGGACAGCACTTCCTTCATGGAATGGGTAACAACGAATACACGACTCGAGCCTGGCATTTACCTGAGGAGACTCACGTTACCAATTGGGCTACTAGAATGATGGCAAGGGCTATAAAACGTCGAGATCCAACCCGCCCTGGATTCTGGTTTCTTTCCTATCGGCATCCTCACCCACCTCTCGTTCCATTAGCAACCTATCTCGATCTTTACCGTGATATTGAATTAGATGATCCTTTTGTAGGGAACTGGGCTCAGTCGTCTACTCTACCATTCCCTCTTCAAGCAAAGACTGCGCAAACCAGGGATGTAGAATTAAATAACACAGTCCGGACTAAAATGGCACGCAGAGCATTCTATGCGCTTTGCACACATATTGACCACAGCATACGAATAATAATAGGCACTCTTCGAGAAGAGGGACTACTCGACAACTCCATAATCTGCTTCACCTCTGATCACGGTGATATGCTCGGGAACCACATGATGTGGGCTAAAAGACTATTTTACCAATGGTCAGCTAATATTCCAATGATTTTATTGGGAAGAGCTGGGGACGACAGAGTTCCAAGCAATTGCATAGATCACCGCCTAGTAGGCTGGCAAGACGTTATGCCCACCCTACTTGACCTAGCAGGCATCAAAATTCCAGATACAGTTGAAGGAATATCGATGTTAGGGGAAAAAAAACGAGCCTTTATCTATGGAGAAGTAGGAGAAGATGATCATGCCTGCCGCATGATTCGCGAAGGTCAATTTAAGTTGGTCTACTACCCAGTTGGAAACCATCTTCAGCTATTCGATCTACAAACAGATCCCAACGAATTGAACGATTTAGCATCCACCAAGAAACATCCTGAAATACTCGCATCATTGACTAGACGCTTGGTCGCACAACTCTACGGTGACGACAAATCGTGGTTCCATGATGGCAAACTAATCGGCAAACAGGATAAGACTTTTCAGCCAAGCTCGAACCGTGATCTGACCAGCCAAAGAGGGCATCACTTCCCGTCACCTCCCAAAACCGATATTTCCCAAATTCGATGGAATTAGCTTCGAAGCCAGCGCCTTTCCTTTTTGGAGATTGATACTCAATTACGTACATGGGCGATTCTCACCCATGTACGTAACCGCTACTAGTCTCTTAATCTCTTCTCGTTAACAACTCGAAAATAGCGTTAAAATTCGAAAGTAGCCCTTATGAAAGTCACCGAAATCAAGACCTTTTTGATACACCCTGGTGCAGCCAAAAACTGGCTCTTCGTCCGGGTTGAAACTGACCAAGGCTTTCATGGATGGGGAGAAGCCTACACCCAATCCGATCGCGATCGAACGATCGAAGTCCATCTGCATCAGCTGGGGAGATATCTGGTTGGAAGAAACCCTTTTGACATAAAGCATTTCACCTACGTTGCCTACACCGATTTCGCTAGCAAACGAGGATCGATGGATCTTTTCAGCGCCATTAGCGCTATCGAGCAGGCTCTATGGGATATTGTGGGCAAAGCCCTTAATCAACCTATATACAATCTCCTTGGAGGACCATGTCGTAAACGGATTAAGGTATATGCCAATGGATGGGGTAGTTGGTATGATCCTGAAAAGCCCCTCCAACATCTTGGAGACCGTGCTTCTGCCTTAGTCGACAGAGGATTCACAGCTCTCAAGTTCGACCCGTTTCCAGGACCCTGGCGCGCCTTTATCAGTCGCGATGATGAGGAAGTCGCCTTGGAACGGCTAAAAGTGGTGCGCGAAGCCGTCGGACCCAAAGTCGAAATCTTAGTAGAGGTCCATCGGCGTCTCTCACCCTCACATGCAATTCGAGTAGCTCGAATGATGGAAGCCTATAATCCTTATTGGTATGAGGAGCCGGTCTCGGCGCGAGATATCGATGGTCTCGTTGAAGCTAAGCGAGACATCAAGATTCCGGTGGTCACTGGAGAGGAACTTTACACCAAAACCGAGTTCCGTCCAGTATTTGAAAAACGCGCCACAGATATTATCAACCCAGATGTTTGCAACTGCGGCGGTATTCTTGAACTGAGGGAAATCGCCGCTATGGCCGAGTCTTATCATATCTCCGTTTCGCCTCACAACTATAACAGCACCACTATCGGCCTTGCTGCTACCCTTCAAGCCTCTGCCGGTATGCCTAATTTCCTCATTACTGAATTCTTCGTTAATTTCGAACCAATCAGTCGGGAGATCTCTGTGGTTCCGTTTGAAGTTGAGTCCGGTTACATCGAACTCCCCGCTGGTCCTGGACTCGGAATCGACCTCGATGAATCAGCCATGGAGAGACACCCCTATAAAGAATTCGATACACGTAGCCTGATAACACCAGATAAAGAAGTGCATTAAACTCGGCTAACCCCAATGAAAGGCTATTAAACACAGAGATAGGAAACGAATAACCTTCTACCTTTTAACGCTCATTCTCTCTGCCCTGACTCCACCAGGTTGAGGTGAGACACCTATCCGGGTTCCAATTGCTGTTGGGATTCGGCCTTTTCCTCAATCTCAGTCCAGTCCCATAGCTGCGGAATGAATTCGACTTCAGTCCACATTTGCGCCTGATCAAAATAATGAGGGCTTCCTGGGTGACCTGATGCACCTAATGGGACGATCCATTTTGAATTTCTCCAATCGGATGAATCGAATACGTAACGAGTCACCGAGAGGCTAGTAACTTGGTATCGACTGATTGCAGTATAACCCCCTGCCAAAGGGGTATCTGCATCGCCGTGCACAGCTAGAGAAGGAGGATCAAGCTGATTAGCCGCCTCGGGGAAGTAAACTGAAAGAGGATGTCGAGGCTTGGTTCGATGTGTTTTTCCCCATTCCCATTGCGAAGAATCCCGACCCATTCTCTCGGAAAGCAACCGGCATGCAGAGGAAAAGCTATCTTTAAGCAAATCATCCCAAGATATTTCCCCACACAAGAGACAATCGGAACCTTCCACCAATGCCCGGTCGATTTCAGTTGCAACCATCTTGAGATGAAAATCGGCTCCCGCTGTGTCAGAGAGGATGACATCCCCATCTCTACCAAATAACGCCCGGACAACCTGCTCAATAATTTGGGCTCTAACCTCTGCATAAATCGTTGGTTCGATCCTGTTGTGATCCATTCGGTAGTCCCATTTCTCCAGGATTGAGCACGCCTCCAAAGAAGCGGAATCGTTGCCTTTTGCTCTGATCAATCTACTGACTAGATTACGCGCTGGAATTGAGACCTGATCGGACAGTATCGATGCCATATCTCCAACTGTTATTGCTTCCAATTCAAGGATCCTTTTCTGAATCCGTTCCACCCGATATCCGGGCGCATATTGTATTCCAATATAATAAGGATAGTCATTTTGGGCCACCCGCTGATTACAAGTAATAGCATATCCACACTCTGGATTGATTGACCGAGGAAGGTCGTATTGCGGTATGTAGCCGCGCCATTCATTATTACCAAGGTACCCAGGAACCGCCCGCCAACCATTGGATTCATCGCGAACTGGTATCCTTCCTTCATGCAAATACCCAAAATTACCGCTGGTATCGCAGACTGCATAATTATTCACTCGATCATTCCATTTCTCAAATGCCGCGTGAAGTTCATTGACAGATCGTGATTGCATGGCGTCTCGCATAGCATCAACCCAAGGCGTACCTTCGATAAGTCCCGGATCGGATATAGCTATTCCATGCCCTTCTACCGGGTTTCCTGCTACGATGGGTCCGTGATGAGTAATCGTCACTTCTAAGTCGACTGGATTTGCTTCCTTAACCTCTAATCTTTCGCTCAGAACGATAGCCTTTTTCCACTTGTCCTTAAATTGGAATTCCCTCTCTCCATTGACCTCTCGAAATCGCTCAATGAAAAGGTCCTGAGTATCGGCGCTACCGAACGTCATACCCCATGCCACATGTTCATTGTGACAGAAGTGCATAACTCCCGGCATACCAGGGATAGAATATCCGATAATTGAATAATCAGGACACCTGAGGTGTGTTTGGTAGTAAACACTAGGCGTATCCAATGCGCGATGTGAGTCACCGGCCACCATTGGATGGCCAGATCGAGTGCAAACTCCTCCTACCGCAAATGCATTCGATCCCATATCGGATTCCCCAAGCCAATTCACTTCCTCGGCAACTTTTAAGAGTTCCATCAGCCCATCCAATGGTTCCCCACGCCATTCCTCTCCCGGAGGAACGGTTATAAGGTGACCATAGGGATAGCCCTTGATGATCCTGGCAAGCGCAGAAGCGGTCTTCTGATTCTGGGCCAATCGAGTACGAAGAAGCTTGGGCTCAAATGTCCCTAATAGTGTATTCCTCATCTTATACACTACGATGCAATGCCAAGGCTCCCAGGTTTCTGGTATACAACCGAGAAGACGATATTCAATTGGGACACCTCTGCCGGACCAAGAATCATTTATCCCTGAAGACTCAATATAGGCATTTACCCCAGCAGCATAACTATCGAGCATTTTGCGAGATTCTTCGCTGCAAGTGTCGTAATCGAGCCTCGCAGTCCGACCCATTCCGACCGTCCTCATAAATCGATCTTGGCTAACTGCATCGAGCCCGATATATTCGGCCCATCGCCCCAGGGCTCTCATTCTGTCGTAATCCATGTGCCAAAGGCGATCCTGCGCTGTCGTAAACCCCTGCGCAAAATAAAGGTCCGCTTCGCATTCTGCCCTAATGTGAGGTATCCCCCAGGAGTCGCGAAAGATCTCAACCGAGGATTTCAATGCGGCAAATCGTATTGTCGACCTAACGTCAGGAAGAGAATGATCTAGATCGTGTTGAGGAATCTTGGACACTATTAATCCGTTTCGTCAAAATTATCGCTTCCTTCGACCCCAGCTAAGCTTTAATTAATCTCACATTAATCCACCACGTCAAGTCGACCTGGAAGAACTTGGGTTGGCAAACTACCATCTTCCTCTAAATACAAGCTGAAGCAAAATCAATTTCTTAATAAAATGCCACCCCGTAACCATCCTATCAACTTCCGAGATCATCTTCAGTTCTAACAAACTGAGCTTAGGATTTGAAAAGCTTTCTCCTTATCGATTGCGATCTGTCTACGCAGAGCATCAAGGTGAGGGAAACGAATCTCAGGTCGTATGAAGGTGTACCACTTAACAACCAATTTTGTACCTAATTGAACATCTAAATCTTTCAAAAGGTGCACCTCCAAAAGGGGTTCCCCCTTTTCCGAAGTAGTCGGCCTAATCCCATAGTTTGCAACACCTGGAAGGCATTTTTCGCATCCCTCTAAAACAACCCTTACAGCATAAACTCCAAAACGAGGGAACAATTCTGGAGTCCAGGAGAGATTCAAAGTTGGAAATCCGATTCCACGACCGATTTTTTGACCGCGGCAAACCCTTCCCGCGCAGGAATATACATATCCTAACAGTTGGTTTGATTCCTCGATTCGACCTGCCTGAATATGTTCGCGGATTCTCGTACTGCTGATGTCCTCCCCATTCAGTTTAATACGCTCAACACTGAAAACATGGAGCCCAAGGCGCCTGGCCTCTTTAATCATAAGGCAGACATCTCCTCTCCGATTCTTCCCAAAACGATAATCTTCGCCCACGAAAACAGAAACTAATGTCGGAAGGGTTTGCTTCAGTGTAGTCAAGAAATCCTCCGCTTCAACCTGCGCAAATATCTGAGTGAACTCCTTTTGAATCACAAAATCTACTCCCATCTCGTAGAGAATAGACGTCTTCATTTTCGATGAGATTAAAAGCGGAGTAGGGTTCTCTGGATATAGAACGCGGCTTGGGTGAGGGTAGAAAGTGAGAATACCTGAAACATCGCCACTACGTCTGGCAGATTGTATTGCGGCCTCTATGACCGCCCGATGTCCCAGATGGACACCATCGAACATGCCAATTGCAAGATGTAGTGGATTTTTGCCTACCTTTACCTTATCAAACTCAGTTACCGCTCCCGACTGCTTCATAGAACATTACTGGGAACGGCCTGATATACCGGGATAAGAATTCTCTGCAGTTCACCAAATTCGGTCGATTCAAGTTCCTTGAGGGAAATGGCATCTTCGATTAGGAAGCGTTCAATCGCAGTCCTCCTAAGAGTCGCTAGATAGGCACCACAGCCTATCTTCTGTCCCAAGTCATGTACAATGGTACGCACATAGGTGCCTTTGCTACATTCGATTCGAAACTGAACTTTAGGAGACTCAAAATCCAGCATTTCGATCGAGGTTACTCGAATGAACCGGGGCTCACGCTCAATTTCTTTTCCTTTTCTAGCCAGCTTATAAAGAGCTACCCCTTTAACCTTCTTGGCAGAGAACATGGGTGGAATCTGATACTGATCCCCTTGAAACTCACTTAATTTTTGCTCCATTTCAAATTTCGTAAGTTCCGGAACTTTATGCTCCTCTATCACTACCCCCTCCACATCATGCGAATCGGTTGACTTCCCAAGGACAAGAGATCCTTCATAGGACTTGTCTAGACTCATTAGATAGCGCGAGATTTTAGTCGCCTTTCCCACCAGAATAATAAGCAGACCCGATGCGTTAGGGTCCAGAGTCCCGGCGTGGCCTACCCGCTTCATCCTAACTTTAGCCCTGACCCGATCAACCACATCATGTGAAGTAAGACCAGCAGGTTTATCAACCAAGAGGACGCCTTCAAAATTGTGCCAAGGGGTTACCATAATACTAAGAATCAGAAGAGCAAAAATGAGCTCCTAAGGTGTCTACCATTCGCGGATAAAAAGTCTCGATCGAACCAGAGCAATTAAAGCCCGCGGCGCAAGCGTGACCGCCACCGTTAAATTGCTCGGCTAGTTTATCTACTCTGTGTTTTGCATCCTTCGAACGAAAACTCCCTTTAATCAAACCCTCGCGCTCTTCAAGCAAAACACCAATTTCCACCCCATCAAGGGCTCGAGCGTAGTCGACTAGGCCCTCTGAATCCTCCTTCTGGGCTCCTAATTCTTCATAGACACCTTCTCTTAAGAATCCAACGCAAATCTTTCCATCACATTCAAATGTGAGGCTGGAGAGAAAACGCTCCAGCAATTTGAGTCTACCTACACTCTCCTGTTCATACAAACGTAGTGAAGCGCTCGCAGCATCCGCCCCATACTCCAACAGGCGGCTTGTTATAGCAAATACCTGCTTTGTTGTTGATGGGAATCGGAACTGTCCAGTATCCGTAGCAATACCCACAAACAAAGCTTGCGCTGTGACAGCATCAAACTCGATCTGCAAATCGAAAAAGATCCCGGCCAAAATTTCCGAGGTAGCAGAAGCATGGGGAGCTACTAAATTCAACTCAGCATAGTTTCGGTTCGAAATGTGGTGGTCAATATTGACCAAAACCTTGGAGAATTCCTGCCGCAAAGGCTTCCCAATTCTCACAATATCTGCACAATCGACGCACACTGCTCCACGTCCATCGATCTCGAATTTACCATCTGCGTAAAAGGGCGTATCGCCAACAAAAGAGCTCAGAACTCGCGGAATAGGATCCGGGCTGATCGCAATCGCGTCAACACCCCGATCTCGAAGGACTCGACACAGAGCGATTTGTGAACCTATGCTATCACCGTCCGGTCGCAGGTGTCCGAGAACTGCTAACTGCTTCCCTTCGAGTTTCTTTAGGAAACTAGGAAAGACTCGACTAAACTCTGGGAAAAAGTCGCTCATACGCTCTCCTCGTCAAATCCGAATTCGTCAATGAGAGCGTTAAGGTGGACTCCCCGTTCCAGAGCCTTGTCGTAGACAAAACTGAGGTTTGGAAGGTACTTTAAAACGATTCTCTTCCCCAACATCCTTCTCAACTCCCGACTTTCCGCCTTAAGGAATCGGCCTGCCGACGCCGCTCTTTCGGAATCACCAACAACCGAAAAATAAACTCGAGCGTTACGAAGATCCGAAGAGACCTCGACATCCGAAATTGTGATATAAACCGATTCTGATCGGTAACGTGTATGTAATAATTCGCTGATCTCCCGTTTGACCAACTTGGATACTCGTAACATTCGCTGACCCATTCCAACTCTCCTGATTTACCCCCAGCATCCTCAGAATTCAACTTAAAGTTTAATGAAGAAAGAACACACCAATTTCAATTCAGCAATTCGCACTTCTGGAATCCGATGGACTGATTTTACGATTTGCAAAACTTTTGAACTGCAAGTTCCAAAAGATCTCAAAGAGTTGGACGAACATTCTCAATCTCGAAACACTCAATGACGTCGCCTTCTCTGTAATCATCATAATCGACCAATCGAATACCGCATTCATAGCCGGAGCGTACATCAGAAGCGTCATCCTTAAAGCGCTTGAGAGCGTGTATTTTGCTTTCCACCTGTATTTTTCCGTCTCGAATTAATCGTGCATTGTTATCACGCGCAATTCGTCCTTCGACCACCATACATCCGGCTACTTTACCGGTCTTTCCCACAGGAAAGACCTGACGAATATTAGCCACTCCAATTTTATTCTCCTTTTTCTCTGGCTCAAGTGTATCCGCCATTGCCTCCCTGACCACGTCAATCAATTCGTAAATGATATTGTTGCGGTAAATATTTATTCCGTGATGCTTTGCCTCGCTTACAACCCCACTCTCCTGATTAACATTGAATCCAACAACAGCTGCTTCAGCAGCATGCGCCATCTGAACATCGTTCTTACTGATGGCTCCAACCGCAGTCTGAACAACCTCAAGGATAATCTTCTCACTCTTAATATCCTCAAGACACTCTGCCAGCGCTTCCGCTGTTCCAAATACATCTGCCTTTAATATGACTCTAAAAACCTTCCTTTGAGACTTAGAAATGGCGTCAAAGATATTCTCTAAGGTTGCGCCTGTTTCCTCGGGCACTTCGTCCTGTCCCTGTTTTCTGATCTCCAGTTCATTCTCCTTCGCTTCGTTCCTCGCCACGCGATCATTCTTTACCCAACGAAAGGCTGCTCCTGATTCCGGAGGCCCAGACCAACCTGTGACCCGAACTGGGGTCGACGGTTCAGCCAACTTCAAATTTTGCCCCATATCGTCAAACAGAGCTCGAACCTTACAAAAATACGGTCCTGCTATTAGAGCATCACCAATCTGCAAAGTTCCATTCTGTACGATAAGTGAGGCATTAGCTCCTTGTCCAACATCCTTCTGGGCCTCAATAATTATTCCATCAACGGGAGCTTCAGGATTCGCCTTCAAATCTTCCATCACCTCAGCTTGAAGTAAAATCGTATCAAGCAAGTCGGTAATACGCTCACCTTTCAAGGCAGATATCTCTACAGTTAGAGTCTCACCTCCCCAATCTTCGGCTGCAATATTACGGTCTTGCATCTGACCTTTAACTCGGTCCACATTGGCCCCCGGAACATCAGTCTTATTAATTGCGACCACAATCGGAACTCCCTCATCCTGAATATAGCCTAGGGCCTCGTCGGTTTGCGGCATAAAACCGTCGTCAGCCGCAACAACCAATACCGCAATATCAGTAATGCGGGTTCCTCGTGCCCGCATTCTGGAAAAGGCAGCGTGTCCAGGGGTATCAATAAAACTTATCTTCTGTCCGTTATGTTTAATTTGATAAGAGCCAATATGCTGTGTTATCCCACCCGCCTCACCAGCCACTACATCAGTTTTTCGAATAGTATCCAAAAGGGTCGTCTTCCCATGATCAACATGTCCTAAAATACATACAATCGGACATCTAGGGACCAGGGCTTTGGCCTCTTTCTTCTCCGGCTCCTCAATCTTTGTTTTCTCTTGTTCTTCCTGAGCTTTCTCTCCTCGATGCCGCACTTCAAGACGATAGCCGTGGTTGCGTGCCAGCCTTTGTGCAACATCTTCCTCAACCACCTGATTCATCGAGGCAAAAATTCCAAACTCCATTAACTCTGAAATGAGTCGAAATGGTTTAAGGCCTAAATGTCCTGCAAAATCCCTCACCACGAGCGGAGGCTTGAGTTCAAGGCTCTTGAGTTGGCTTTCGTCGATAGCAACTTCTTGCTTTTGATGTTGCGAATCCGCCTTCGTTTCTTCTCCAGACTTAACTGGTTTGGGAGGCACAGCTGTCTGGGGTCTCTGCGGTCCAGTGGGCTGCGAGTCTCTGTCTGGAGGTATCCGGGCTGCTGTAGGCACCGGAGAGGATTGGGACTTGGAATCAGTTTTTGAGGGTAAAGCTACAGACAGCGGGTCAGGTGAAATCGGTTTGAGCGGAGAACTGGAGGGCTGAGGAGGAATCATACCCGGCACCCGAGGCTTAACAACCGCCGGTTTGGGGCGTTTTGCCTGAATACGCTCCTGCCTTTCATGGTCGACTTCCTCCTTCGTCTTCACGATGGCAGCGGCAGAAGGACCTACAACCTTTTCTTCTTTGGAATTCTTGGT